>Ga0256842_1003668_pt1 | contig 10081 bp, 8 predicted proteins | sample 4559240metaG_FD_185973 | JGI IMG/M metagenome (GOLD analysis project Ga0256842, IMG submission 185973) | Hydrothermal vent microbial communities from Guaymas Basin, Mexico - 4559-240 | ecosystem: Environmental > Aquatic > Marine > Hydrothermal vents | place: Mexico: Guaymas Basin | collected...
GTTCCCTCGCCTTCGGCGGAGATTATATAAACTCCTCCGGGGAGTTTTTCCGGTTTCCAGACAAATTTCCCGCCGGTGATGGTGCGGGAGTCAACAAGTCTGCCGTCAATGGAGCGGATTTGTATCCGCATCCTGCCGCCGCCGACCTCCACGACACAGGCGGAATTGAACGGATTGGGATATGCGGATATTCTGACCTGCGCCGGCAGGGACGAACTTTCCTTAATCCCGGAGATTGAATTGGGTGCGCCCGGCGTTCCCCACATAACTGTGCTGGCGCCCCAGTTTGAGGGGTCGTTGGAGTCGCCGAAAACATCAATTCTTTCCATAGAATATCCCGTGTTGTTGGCGTCGGGTGCCCAGTCGCCGCTGTAGGTGACCGAGTCAATCACCATCGTGTCGGATTCTGTGGCGTGGATTAGAATCACATCGTCGGCGGAGTTCGCCAGATGAATTCCATATCCGGTGGCGTCAATGTCCGGGACGATATGAATTTCCCCGCTGTCGGGGCGGTAGAAAAGAAGGGTCATAAAACTTCCTGCCTCCAAAAGATACCCCTCAAAATGATATTCTCCCTCGCCGTCGGTTATATACCAGGTGGAATCAAGATACACATCGCTGCGGGAGTAATTATACAGTTCAACCCACTCCTCCTCAACAGTGCCGGGCGGATTGAACATAATTTCGTTGACCACTATCTGTGCCCCGGCGAGAGAAACAAGCAGAACTGCGCCAGCAACTGCGACAAACCCTCTCATATTTACCTCCTATTTTAGTTCAACTTTAGTTTCTGTTCGCCATATTTTTGCAGTTTCATCAAAATATTCGTGTCTTTCTATCTTTTCTATATTCGGCAGGACATTTTTCGCAATGGGCTCCCCGAAATTCTCCCAGAACGATGTGGCAGTGTATGATATTAGATAATTTTTGTCCATTAGATAATCTATATGCTCTGCGAGGGTTTTGCCCACTTTCTCCGGGCGGAAATATGCAAAGGACACCGTTTCTCGCTTCGGCGCCGCAGAGGCGATTTCGCCGTCCCTGCCAAGGCGGCTCAATTCAACCATCTCCGGCGCCGTCGTCAGTATCACCGCCGATTTGCGCACTGTGTAGGCAAACCCCAACGATATCCCGGCGTTGTCCACGAGGGTGTGAAATTCCCCCCGGCGCTCCCAATGGGCGCCATAGCCCGGCACAAGCGTATCCTCAAAATGCTTCGGGAGAGTGTCTTTCAATTCCTTCACGAAACGCCTGGTGTCGTAGGGGCGAATATACACAATCGGCACCACCGGCGACTGCGGACTTTCCCCGGCGGGCGCAAACCACGCCTCGGCGGCATACTCAATTGACGGCGTTTTGTCCCCCGTGGGCAGGAATTCGCCGAAGGGTATCAGGCGTGGGATGTCCTCCGGCGCAGATACCGCAATCTCCCTGTAGGCAAAGACATTTTCCGGCAGGATATCGGCGAACTTGCCGGGGATGAACTGCTCAACCTTTCCGGGGTCGCCGTCGGGGAGTGAGACACGCACGATTTTGGCGGTTTTGCCGTCAAAGCGGAACGAGAATGCGGTTCGCAGAAGTTTTTTGCTTTCCGCCGGCGCACCCTGATAATACCGTGCATAATAGGGGTCATCCCGCAGAAGCGCCATATTCAGCACAACGAGGGCGTCCTCATCGCCGGTGAATCCACTTATCTCGGCGGCAGAAAGTGTGGTCTTATCTGCGGCAATTGATTTTTTACTCTCTCCGGCGGCAAGCGCCAGCGCCCGCTCAAGTTGGCGCTTGGAATTGGTTATCAGCAAAATTCCATTGTGGTAGAAAAATGCGCCGAATGCCCCCTGACGGTCTTTCTGCGCCGTCCAGTAGGTTATTCCGCCCCGCTCGTGCTTCTCATACCAACTGCGGGGTTTTTCCAGAGACTGCGGGAAATGCGGCATAGTGGTCGCATAGACGAACTCAAGGTCGCCGACATAGTAGAACGCCACCGCCGATTTTTCGCCAATCAGCGGCTCAAGGTTCTCGCCGATGAACCTGAAACCGGCGGCATACTGGAGGGCGTCAATTTTGGCGGAAAGTTTGTTCGCCTGCCGGGTCTTTTTGGAGAATTCCCCCGGCGTGCCCGATATTATCGGCTCAACTATCGCATAGCGGAACTTATTGCTGCGCAGCGATTTGTAGTCGTCAACTGCAACAAGCATCCCGAAACTGTCCGGAAGTGCGGCAAAAAGTTTTTCAAATTCGCCGAAATCTGCCGCCGCAATTGAAATGGCGAGAAAAACCAGCAGGCAAAACTTTCTCATCAACCGCCCCCGCAATTATTTTCACTCAAAACTTAAAATCCGTTTTCGCCGTTGTCAAAGGATATTTATTTTGCGGTGTATGGAATGGATAAAGGCGATACGCCCGGTAAATGTAGTTCTGGTGTTTTTCACTGTTCTTTTAGGGGCGGCACTCTGTGGCTGTGCGGACAACGAGGCGATAATCGCCGGGATTTCCGCCGCACTTATTCTCGCCGGCGGGAACCTGTTCAACGACGCCGTGGATATCCCGGTTGACAGAATTTCCCATCCCGAAAGACCTGCCGCCGCCGGGAAACTTTCAAAATCCGCCTGTCTGTGGGGCGCAGGAATCCTTTTTTCCGGCGGGATTGCAGTGTCGCTGTATCTTCCCACAAGTGCCCTAATTGTCGCCGTCGTCGCCGTGGCGGCGCTTGTGCTATACTCGCTCGTTCTGGTGAGACTGCCGCTGATTGGAAATTTTGTAATTGCCGGGCTTTCTGCGCTGGCGGCGATTTTCGGCGCTCTGGCATCGTGTTCGGTCTGCACGAAAACTGTGTGGATGGCTGTAATCGCCGGGCTTTTGCACCTGCCGAGGGAGATTTTCAAGGATGTGCAGGATTACGACGGCGACCTCGCTGTCGGAAGGAAAACTCTCCCGATTCTGCTGGGAAAGCAGAAAAGTTCACATTTTGCCGTTGGGGCGTGTGCTGTGGCGATGATTGCCATAGTGGCGCCGTATTTGGGCGGGGTTTTCAGCGATTACTATCTTTCTGCGGCGTTTGTGCCGTTTGTGCTGGTTGGCGTGGCGGCGGTGTTCGGCGAAAGAGGCTATCCCCACACGGCGCAGAAATATCTCAAATTTGCTATGCTTTTCGGGCTTGTGGCATTGTTTGTGGAGTTTATGGCATCACGATAGAAAGGAGAGAAAATGGCACGGAGAAAGGTCAAGATGAACTTCGTCAAAAATATCGCCCTGATTGCCCACGACAACAGGAAACAGGACCTGATAGAGTGGGCGAGGTTCAACAAGGACATTCTGGCGCAGCACAACCTGTATGCCACCGGGACCACGGGGCAACTTCTCATCCGGGAACTCGGTCTTGATGTAACCTGCCTGAAATCCGGTCCGTTAGGCGGAGACCAGCAGGTCGGCGCTATGATTGCCAACGGCGAGATAGATTTTCTGATATTTTTCTGGGACCCGCTTGAGCCGATGCCCCACGACCCCGATGTCAAGGCGCTTTTGAGACTTTCTGTGGTCTGGAATATCCCCACAGCCTGCAACCGTGCCACCGCAGATTTTATGATTTCCTCACCGCTTATGCACACCGAATACGAGCGCATAATCCTTGATTTTGAGGCGAGAAGAAAATCATTTCTTGAGAGATTTAAGGTCAACACCTGGGAACAGCCCGAGGACTCATCAGAATAGATTGAAAATGTCCTTGATTGTCACCAGAAGCATCAGAAGAAGGAGCAGAAAGATGCTTATCTGCTGAAACACCGCCTGAACCCGAAGACTGACCTCTTTCTTGCGCACCCACTCAATCAAATTGAGCAGAATCTGCCCGCCGTCCAGAATGGGGAGCGGCAGAAGGTTGAGCAGGGCGAGATTGACCGACAGCGCCGCAATAAACATTAGGAGTTGCCATATACTGTGGCGGGCGGTCTCCCCGGCGACCTGCGCAATCATAACCGGACCGCCGATTTCCGACAGCGATGCCCCGCCGGTCAGAAGTTTTACCACGAAGTCAATCACCGCAAGCGAGATATTTATCGTCCCCCGGATTGCCAGCAGAAATCCCTCGCCCACAGAGACCTTCCTCTGCACCCCCGAGGGCACTATCCCTATCATCCCGAATACAGTGTCCTTCCCCTCAAACTTGACCTTTTTGGCGAAGGTTTTGCACAGGACGGAGAAGACCGAATCCTCCCGCATAACCACAAGCCGCAGTGTCTCCTCGGGATGGGCGTGAACCAAGTTTGCGAGGTCCTCCCAGGTTCTGACCGTATCCTGCTCAACCTTGAGGATTATATCGCCGGGTTTGAGCCCCGCCTTGTGGGCGGGCATACCCACCATAACCGAACCGATTTTCGGCTTGTCATACTGTGGCGTGGATTCGCCATATCCCACCAAAACTGCCCACAGGAGCAGAAAACCCAGAAGTACATTCATAAACGGTCCCGCAAAAAGGACCGCAATTCTTGTGGCGGGATGTTTTGCCCGGAACGAGTCCGGCGAAGTTGCGCCCTCCTCGGGATTTTCCCCTTTGAGTTTCACATATCCGCCAAAGGGCACCGCACCGATGCAGTATTCCGTCTCGCCCAATTTCTTGCGCACTATCGTGGGGGGATATCCTATTGAGAACCGCTCCACACAGATTCCGGACAGTTTCGCCACCAAAAAGTGCCCCAACTCGTGCACAAATATCAAAACGCCCAGAGTAAGTATTGTGACCAGAATCGTAAACATATTTCTAATTTTAGCGAAAAGTTGCGGTTAATCAAGACATAATAAAAACCCCGCCGCTTTTGACGGCGGGGTGTGCTTTTCGCTCAACAATGCAAAGTTATACATTTTTATACAGTTTCTTGGGTTCCGGGAACTCGGCGACCTCATCAAGGAACTCCTCAATCCGCAGGAGTTGATTGTACTTTTCCACTCTCTCAATTCTGCAGGGTGCGCCGGTCTTAATCTGCCCGGAGTTGACCGCCACCGCAAGGTCGGCGATAAATGTGTCGGCGGTCTCGCCGCTGCGGTGGGAAATCACTGTGTTCCAGCCCGCACGGTGCGCCATCTCCACCGCCTGCAGGGTTTCGGTCACAGTTCCTATCTGGTTGAGTTTTATCAGAACCGCATTGGCGACATTCTCCTCAATTCCCCGGGCGATTATCTTCGGGTTGGTCACGAATATATCGTCGCCAACCAGTTGAATTCTATCGCCCAGTTCGGAGCGCATTTTCGCCCAGCCTTCCCAGTCGCCCTCGGCAAGACCGTCCTCAATTGACACGATAGGGAATTTCTCAATCAGCCCTTTGTAATATTCAATCATCTCCCCGGATGTGCGGGATTTCCCCTCGAACTGGTATTTCCCATCCTTGAAAAACTCGCTGGCGGCGGCATCAATCGCCAAAAAGACCTGTTCGCCGGGCTTGTATCCGGTTTTCTCAATTGCCTCCACAAGGATTTCCAGCGCCTCGGCGTGGGTTTTCAGATTGGGCGCAAATCCGCCCTCATCTCCCACCGCGGTGGAAAGCCCGCGCTCCTTGAGAATTTTCTTGAGGGTGTGATATATCTCCGAGCCCGCCTGATATGCGGCGGAAAAGGAATCAAACCCCGCCGGGACAATCATAAACTCCTGAATTTCCAAGTTGTTGTCTGCGTGGGCGCCGCCGTTGATGACATTCATCAGGGGCACGGGAAGTATGTGGGCATTCACCCCTCCGAGATAGAAGAAAAGCGGCACGCCCAACTCCTCGGCGCTTGCCCGTGCAACCGCCATACTCACGCCCAAAATTGCGTTGGCACCGAGTTTGCTTTTGTTGTCGGTGCCGTCAATCTCAAGCATAATCTGGTCAATATACATCTGGTCAAGGGACTCAAGCCCCTCAAGTTCGGGGGCGATGATTTCGTTGATGTTCTCAACCGCCTTTGTGACGCCCTTTCCGTGCCAGGACTGTTCACCATCACGGAGTTCCAACGCCTCACGGCTTCCGGTGGATGCCCCCGAGGGCACGGCGGCAGTGGCAACCACACCGCTTTCAAGCCCAACCTCAACCTCAACTGTGGGATTCCCACGGGAATCAAGTATTTGGCGCCCCAAGATGTAAATTATCGCTGACATAGTTTACCTCCTGTCGCAATTTTTATTATTTAAGAAATTTAACCCACATTTACGGTGTGGCAAAGCGATTTTTGGGCAAAATTTGAATAATGGAGAGTTTACCCACATAGTATCCAGTTATCGGTTGTTAAATTGAGTTGGATGAGCGAAGTTATCTTTCAGAGGTTGGCAAATAGCACAACCGAACCGGCAGATGTGGAAAGACGCTACTTGGATTGCTTAGAGCGCACTATCCCGACGCACCAGTCCATATAGCAACACTGCCCCCCTACGGATGTATCATGTTTCATCCAACTTCCAACCCCTTGATACCATGTTGGTAAAATCTCCAAAAATCGGGAGGATACTAACATTTTATCGTCTTGTCCCCGGTCCGCTGATAGCACCCGACCTTTTGCGTGCGATGATATCGTTGAGTTCCTGCGGGTCCGGTGAGCGGTTCATAGCGGTTTCAATAGTGATCAGGCGGCGCAGATACAGGTCCGCCAGCGCCTGATTCATAGTCTGCATACCGTATTTGCCGCCCGCCTGAATTGAGGAGTAAATCTGGTGGATTTTGTCCTCGCGGATTTGCGCTCTGATTGCCGGGGTGACAATCATAATCTCGCACGCCGGGACTCTTCCGCCGCCGATTTTGGGCAGAAGCGCCTGAGTGACCACTGCCCGCAGAACAAAGGAAAGTTGCACCCTCACCTGCTGCTGCTGCGCCGTGGGGAAAATGTCAATAATACGGTTGATGGTTTCAGCGGCGGAATTTGTGTGGAGGGTTGCGAAGGCAAGGTGTCCGGTTTCGGCGATAGTGAGGGCAGCCTCAACAGTGTCAAGGTCACGCATCTCGCCGATAAGCACCACATCGGGGTCCTCACGGAGAGCGTATTTGAGCGCTCGGGCGAAACTCATCGTGTCGGCGCCAACCTCTCGCTGGTTGACTATGCAGTTTTTGTGCTCGTGGACAAACTCTATCGGGTCCTCAACAGTGAGGATGTGCGACCGCCTTTCCCGGTTGATTTTGTCAATAATTGCCGCCAGCGTTGTGGACTTTCCAGAACCGGTAGGACCTGTTACCAAGACAAGACCATTTGGGAAATCAGCGAAAGTTGAAAGAACCGGCGGAAGCATCAACTCCTCAAACGACCTTATCCTCATCGGAATCACACGGATTGCCATCGCCACATTGCCCTTTTGCAGGAAGATATTGACACGGAAACGGGCCAGTCCCTCCAGACCAAACGAGAGGTCAACCTCCCATTCCTCTTCAAAGCGCTGGCGCTGGCGTTCGGTCATAATTGAATACGCCATCCTCTTGGCGGCATCCGGGGTTATAGGGTCGTAGGGCAGGCGCTGAAGTTCCCCATCAACCCTGATAACCGGCGGGGCACCCACAGTTATATGCAGGTCTGATGCCCCACGCTTGACCATCTCCTCAAGCAATTCTCTAACGGAAACCTTCTTTTCTCCCGGCATAGCAACACTCCCTTTTATTCACCAACAGCGAAAATTTTTATTCCGATACTTTGCTTGTTATTTTTAGTTTCCACCGATGACCCCGGTGGTGCGATAAACTGAAACCACAAAACCGCCGTATCCCCCGGTGCCAATTTTTCTCCAGCAGAATAGCCATCTATCCCGAAAACCTCCCCGTGGGCAAAACGGGGAGAATACAACAGCACATCCTCCCAGTCCCTCTGGTTGAATTCCTCCTTCTTCGGGCGCCTATGACCCCTTTTGGTGAAAACCGCCGAAAGGATGTAGGTGTCCTCCCTGCCCAGATGCTCATATCTGTCCACGGGTTTCCACACTGTCTGCGAGTTCCGGTCAATCATCAAGCCAAAAGTTATCGGCACATCGCCGGTGTTGACCAGCATAAACTTGCTGTTTTCAGAATTCACGATGACCTCCAGAGGCATAATCAACCTGCCGGGGTTCCACAGGGTGTCGCCAATCAGGGTGAAGGAGACATTTTTCCGCCAGAAAGGGCCCAACTGCAGACCCGAGGTCTTGGTCTCAAAACCGACCTGTGCGGAAAAGTAATACCCCATCGGGCGGTTGCCCTCCGGCTCTGTGAGATGCACCTTAACCTGATACACAAATCCCTCATCGTCCCGCCCAACCAACTTCATCGGGAACTGCTCACTCCGGGAAAAATACCCATCGGCGTTGGCGTCTAAATTGAGATACACATACTGCGGCTGAACCTGACCGGCGACCTTTATCTTGAACACAAAAGTATCCTCGCCCGAAAAGTAATCGGGCTCAACACCATCCCACTCATACCCCGGCTCGCCGACATACACAAAATCCCATCCCCAAACCACTGATAGGGTTACAAATATCCCCACCATTGCGAGCAAAAATCTCATAATGTCAGTTTATCATCACATCAATTTTTTGCAACAATATTTGGCACCCTCTCACAATTTTTCATCATCCAACTTCAGATATGGGTCTGAGGTCAAAAGATAGTTTTTCACATAATCGGCGACGGCGTCCTCAAGGGAAGTGAACTCCCTCTCGTATCCCGCCGCGCGGACTTTGGACATATCCGCCCGAGTGAAATACTGGTATTTGTCGCGAAGTTGGGGGGGCATATCCACGAACTCAATTTTCGGCGGGATTCCCATCGCATCAAACACAGCCCGGACCAAGTCCAGAAATGTCCGCGCTCTTCCGGCTCCGCAGTTGAAAATCCCGTTGATTTCGGGGTGGTCGTATAAAAACAGGGTCAGGTCCACCGCGTCCTTGACATAGATGAAATCGCGCTTCTGCTCGCCGTCGGGGATATCCGGGCGGTAGGATTTGAAAAGGCGCACCCGCCCTATCTCCCGGATTTGCTCAAACGCCTTGTGGACCACGCTTCTCATCTCGTCCTTGTGATACTCGTTGGGTCCGAAGACATTGAAATACTTTACCCCGGCGATTTTGTCCAGAATTCCAGTCCTGAGTGCCCACAGGTCAAAAAGATGCTTGGAGTAGCCATACATATTGATGGGTCTGAGGCGCGGGAGCAGTCTGTGGTCGTCGGAAAAACCCAAAGAGCCATCGCCGTAGGTAGCGGCGCTTGAGGCATAAACAAATCGTATCCCCTTTGACACCGCCCACAGGGCGAGTTTTTTGGAATATTCGTAGTTGTTGCGCAGAAGATAATCGGCGTCGCGTTCGGTGGTGTCGGTGCAGGCGCCGAGGTGAATGATTCCTGCGGCATCGGAGATTTTGCCCGCCTCAAGCAAAGGGATGAAATCGTCGCGGTGGACAAAATCGTAAAAGCGCAGGTTGACCAGATTGCGCCATTTTTCTCCGGTGCGCAGGTGGTCAACGACGATAATTTTATCCTCGCCGCGGCGGTTGAGCGCCCACACGGTTGCGCTTCCGATAAATCCCGCCCCGCCTGTGATTATTGTGTAAGCCATAATTTACTCATACATCTCCGCGATTTTCTTCTCCGCCTCTTTTTGGGCGGCTTTGGCGGCTTCCTCCGGAGTCATATTCCCGCCCAGAACAGCCTGATACGCCGGGCGAAGAGCATCCCATATCGCCCGCAGTTCCGGCCGAACCGGCATAGGCCTGCACACCTCAAGTTGATACTTTGACGCCGCAACAAGCGGATTTTTGGTCACAAGAGTGTCGTTCTGCGCCTCAAGCCGCGAGGGAATTGTCCCTAAAACCTTGGTGAAACGCAGTTCCACCTCCGGCGAGGTCAGATAATTTATGAGTTTGACCACCTCGGGGAGTTTTTCCTTCGGCACATTTTTGTTGACGGAATACCCCTTGGGCGAATACATCGGCGTGGGCCAGAGACCGGTCTTTGTGATTTTTGGAATGCGCGCAATTCCGAAATCTATTCCCGCCTTTTTGTATCCCGCCCAGGACCAGGGACCGTTTATAATCATCCCTGCGCGGCCCTCTTTGAACAGTGCGTCCGCCATATCGTAATCCGCCTCGGGCGGGATGATTTTGTAT
>Ga0256842_1003669_pt1 | contig 10079 bp, 7 predicted proteins | sample 4559240metaG_FD_185973 | JGI IMG/M metagenome (GOLD analysis project Ga0256842, IMG submission 185973) | Hydrothermal vent microbial communities from Guaymas Basin, Mexico - 4559-240 | ecosystem: Environmental > Aquatic > Marine > Hydrothermal vents | place: Mexico: Guaymas Basin | collected...
GCTCAAGAAATTAAGAAGATGAATAGGAAAATTGTCTTAGAAACCCTTCATTTCAATTCTCCAATATCTCGTTCTGAGATAGCTGATTTTACTGGGCTTACAAGGGCAACTGTTACGAACATAATAAAAGAATTCGAAGATCTAGGACTTATTGAAGAAGTTGGGAAAAAATCAGGGGCTCATGGAAGAAGGAAGAGCCTTTTGAAGATGAGAAACGACGCTTTCTATGTTGTGGGTGTTGAACTTGCAAGGGATGAGATTAGGGTAGGAGTTTTTGATACTGAGGCAAATGAGCTAAGTCAAGAGTGCGTGGAGATTGAGGATAGTGATACGAAAGATGACGTTATAGAAAAGCTCTTCTCCACAATAAATAACACAATCAAAGCGTCAAAAGTGGACAGGAAAAAGATCTTCGGAATGGGTGTTGGAATACCCGGCCCTGTTGATATAGAAAAAGGGGTTCCTATAATGTCACCTCCAGATTTCGTCAAGGTAGGAAATATACCTTTGAAATCCATCCTAGAAAGAGAATTTAGAATACCAGTCTGGATAGATAATGATTCCAATGCGGCAGCACTTGGAGAGAAGTGGTATGGAATAGGTAAAGATTACGATAACTTTGTCTTCGTTATTGCAGATATAGGGCTTGGGGCGGGAATAATAATAGATAGAGAAATTTACAGAGGATCGCTTAAAGCTTCTGGTGAAGTTGGCCACAATCCGTCCTGTATGAAGAGAAATTGTTCAGAGATCGAAAGTAAAACAAGTATAACAATCCTGAAAAAAGTTTATAAGAATATAACGAAGAAAGACATTCCAACGAAAAAAATTCTGGAACTAGCAAAAAAAGGTGATAAAGACGCAAGAAAAGCTTTAAAACAACTCAACGAGAACTTATCTTACGCTATAGTTAGTCTCGTCAATATTCTGAGCCCAGAAGCCATCATAATTGGAGGAAGAGTCGCATATGTAAAAGGAATTACGTTGAGAGAAGTTAAAAAAAGCCTTGATAAGTTCCTTTTCTGTCCCCAAAGACCAAAGATATATATCACAGAGTTTTTGGAAAAAATAGAGCTTTTAGGAGCTGCAGCTATTGCAATTGAGGAGATAGTTTCGCAACCTTATGAATTTATCTTGAATAGAAAGTAACACAATCTTAGAAGGGGAGGTGTGGCTTTATGAGGAAGTTCTTGGTAATTTTGCTTTCTGCATTGCTTCTCATCAGTGTAGTATCCTTCGCTAAAGAAAACGCTCTTGAGATCTTCAGCTGGTGGACTGGAGGAGGAGAAGAAGAAGGACTTCAGGCGCTATTCAAGCTTTATCACCATTATTACCCGGATGTTAAGATCATCAACGCAGCTGTAGCTGGTGGTGCTGGAACCAACGCAAAGGCTGTTCTTAAAACTAGGATGCTTGGACACAACCCACCAGATTCCTTCCAAGTCCATGCTGGTATGGAACTTATAGACACCTACGTTATACCCGGAATGATGGAACCTATTACATGGATACTCAAAGACATGGGAGCACTCGACAAATTTCCAAAAGCTATACTCGATATGTGCAGCTATAAAGGAGAAGTTTACTCAATACCTGTTAATGTCCACAGAGCAAATGTTGTTTTCTACAACAAGAAAATTGCCGCGAAAATAGGAATGGATCAGCCACCACAAACGTGGCACCAATTTGTTTACTATCTTAATAAGGCAAAGGAAATGGGATACGTTGGACTTGCACTTGGTGATAAGAATAAATGGACATCTCTTCATCTATTTGAAAGTTTGATGCTTGCAGAGCTTGGTCCAGAGGCATACAACGGACTCTGGAAGGGAGAGACTTCTTTCAACAACACAGGAATAAAGAGAGCCCTTGAGATAATGAAAGAAATGCTTAAATACATTAATTCCGATCATGCTGCAATGACATGGCAGGATGCTGTAAGGCTTGTTTATGAAGGAAAGGCTTTTGCAACTGTTATGGGAGATTGGGCAGAAGGATACCTCAAGACCCTCGGATGGACACCAGGGGTAGAATTTGGTTGGTTCGCGCTTCCCGGAACACAGGATTCCTTCATGGTTGTTTCTGATACTTTCGGACTTCCAAAAGGTGCACCACACAGAGAAAACGCTATAAAATGGCTAAAACTTTTGGCTTCTGTTGAAGCGCAAGACATATTTAACCCAATCAAAGGATCTATTCCAGCAAGGCTCGATGCTGACAAGAGCAAATATGATGTTTATCTAAAATGGTCGATGAATGATTTTGCTACAAAACACCTAACTCCATCCATTATTCACGGTTCTGCAGCTCCAGAAGCCTTTGCAACGGCTTTGATGGATGCTATAAACAAATTTGTCAGCACGAGAAACGTGGATAAAACTTTCAAAGAAATCCTTATGATAGCTGATGATAACGGCTACAACACGAAATGACGTAATTCTATCCAAAAAATAAGGGGGAGTTCTCTCCCCCTTTTAAAATAAGGGGGGGTTCTTTTGAGAAGGCGCTTAAAGAAGGACACAATAATAGGTATAGCTCTAGCTATTCCCTCCATAGTGGCTATAGCAATATTTGTTTACGGTTTTATCGTTTGGACTATAAGAGTTTCTATGTCCAATTGGAACAGCTTTTCATCTCTTCTAAGAGGGGTTTATAAATTTGTCGGATTCAAGAATTATATCAGGCTTTTTCAAGATGATAGGTTCATAACAGATTTATGGAACACCGCGTTCTTTACCTTGTTCTTCCTGTTGGGATCAATTGCCATAGGACTTTTGTTGGCTGTTCTTCTTGACAGCAAAATTAAAGGAGCGCAGATTTTCCAGAATATTTATCTATTTCCGATGGCGGTATCTTTTGTGGTTACAGGAACCGTTTGGAGCTGGATATTCGCTCCGGGAATATTACCCGACGACCCTCAAGGGATTAATCTTATTTTAAAAAAGATAGGACTCGATCATCTTATGTGGAATTGGTACACAAGTACCAAGCATTGGGGACCATTCAATTTAGCTCTCATACCCGTTATCGTAGCCGCAGTCTGGCAACTTTCTGGATACACAATGGCCATGTATCTTGCAGGCTTAAGAAGCATACCAGTTGAGATAGAAGAAGCTGCCAAGGTTGATGGTGCATCGAGCTGGCAAGTGTTTTGGAAAATAAAATTTCCACTCTTAAAACCAATTACACTAAGCGCCATGATAATTTTGGGCCACATCTCACTTAAAATATTTGACCTTGTGTTTGCAATGACAGGAAGTGGGCCTAATTTCGTTACAGACATGCCTTCCATATACATGTTTGAGCTCACATTTAGAAGTAATAGATACGCCAGGGGTTCTGCTGTAGCTATCATCATGCTTTTGATGGTAGCTGTTGTGATAATTCCATATCTTGTAAACTCTATGAAAAAGGAAGTGAGACTGTGAAAAAAGCGGTTATATACACGATATTAATCGTATTTGCCATGTTCTACCTGCTTCCTATGTATGTACTACTTGCGACATCTTTTAAGCCATTATCAGAAATAGGAATATCCACAATGTGGAATCCTCCAAAGCATTTTTCACTTGAAGGATTCAAAAAGGCTTTTGAAAAGCTTTCTAAGAACTTAAAGAACAGTTTTTACCTTACCATTCCAGCGACAATAATCTCTTCTTTACTTGGTTCAATAAACGGATACATCTTCTCCAAAATCAGGTTCAAAGGAGATAATGTGATCTTCTCTTTGATTCTTTTTGGAATGTTTATACCATATCAAAGTATTCTCTTCCCTCTTATCAGGTTTTTGCAATCAATACATCTTTACGGCACTATACCGGGTCTTATCCTGGTCCATGTGATATACGGTATACCTATAACCACGCTTATCTTTAGAAACTACTACATGGAGGTACCTGATGAGCTTATTGAAGCTGGAAAAATAGATGGTGCAAGTTTCTTTAAAGTTTATTCGAAAATCCTCCTCCCACTCTCCATCCCTGCCTTCGTTGTCGTTATAATATGGCAGTTTACCAATATATGGAACGAGTTTCTCTTCGCAGTTACGGTTACAAGCAACCCTGAGAAACAACCAATAACGGTTGCGCTTGTAAATCTGGCAGGTTCTCAGGTTATAGAATGGAACATACAGATGGCTGGTGCGCTGATTACTGCTCTTCCAACGCTCATAGTTTACATCCTCCTTGGAAGATACTTTGTAAGGGGACTTTTGGCTGGATCAGTAAAGGGATGAGGACGAACTTCCCTCCAATGCCTTTAAGATCTTAAAATTTTTTCTGTTTACACTAGTATTTGGGTATGAATGGTGATAATGGAAGATTCTAGTATAGAGAAGGAAAGAAAGAAGAGCCGAAGGCATACCTAAATCAGATCCCAACGCGATATTTTTCGTATATGGTCCAAAGTCGTCGGGAAATAGCACTCCCCTGATGAGAGTTATTAACGAAATAAAGAGAAACTTTATGTCTATTATTAGAGACTTTCCCAAAATCATATTCCCTGCATATCTGAGCTACAGTCTTATATTCTTTTATACCTTCCATTACTCTTTTCCTTCGTTGATAAGTTATTTCTACTCATGGTTTATCATTCTCCTTTCCGTTATTTCATTCTCTGTTTTTCAGAGGAGCGGTATAGTATCATATATACGGTGTTATAATCTCAAGTGTCAATTTTTATAAACGCACTTTAGGGAGGTGGTTTGGATGAGAAAGAGTTTGGTAGTGGCGTTTCTTCTGGCATTCGTTTTCTTTGCTTTTGCTGAGACAGTTCTTAACATGGTGGAGGTATTCACATGGCCAGAAAGAACAAAGGTTTTGAAGGACATTATAAAGAAATTCGAAGCAGAACATTCCGGAGTGAAGATAAATCTCATATCCCCACCTTATGAAACAGCCTATCAAAAGGTCTATACCATGATTTCTACAAAGCAGCCTCTTGATATTGTTGAAGTTGGTGACTGGTCTTTGAGCTCTCTGGCAGCCATGGGCGGACTTGAGAATTTGGAGCCCTACATCAAAAACTGGGATTCTGTTAAAAACTTCCTTCCAGGGCTTTTGGATGCTGCGAGAACCTACAAAAACACAGCATACCTTATTCCAAATGCTGTTTATGTCAAAACCCTTTACATCAGAAGCGATGTTCTTGCAAAGTATGGAATAAAGGAAGCTCCAAAGACGATGCTTGAGATGTACGGAATGGCAAGGTACATAACCGATCCAAGAAAGGGACAGTACGGATTCAACTTCAGGGGAAAGGGCTTTCCAACGGATTTTATCGATCTTGTGGTTACATCCTTCTTTGACGATATTGATCCGAACAACATGTACCTCACAAAGGATGGAAAGATAATCTGGTCCGATCCGAGGGCAAAGCTCGGGCTTGAGCTTTATGTAAGGTTGTTCAAAGACACTGCACCAAAGGACGCTATAAACTGGGGCTTCTCGGAGCAAGTTAATTCCTTCTCCTCTGGAATCGCTCCTATTCTTTTCCAAGATCCAGATACCCTTGGAATCCTAAGAAGCAACCTTCCTGATAGCGCATTCAAAACTGCTCCACTTCCAGTTGGACCATCTGGAAAAGCTTACCCACACTTTGGATTCTCTGGATTTGGAATCGTGAGCTATTCAAAGCATAAGGACCTTGCGTGGGAATTCATAAAGTTCTTCCACAGACCCGACAACCTTGCGTACTGGTGTAAAAATTACGGAGTCCTTCCACCGGACAAAACACTTTACTACAATGATCCGTTCTTCAGCTCAGAGAAATACACAGGTTGGAAATACATGTTTAACCATCCAGAAAAATATCAGTTCACAAAGCAACCTATCTGGAACAAAAACTGGGGTAAATGGAATGAGCTTCAGGAAAAGACTATGCAAAAGGTTCTTCTTGGGAAGATGTCTGTGGATGAAGTTTTGAAAGAATGGACGAAATTCTGGGAGGAGGCAGGACTTAAATGAGAAAGCCGCGCCGGCAGGCGCGGTTCTTTTGGTTTACCGTTTTTCCTACTCTCCTTTTGGTTCTATTCTTGGTGGTCTATCCAACCATAAAAGGGTTTATTATGTCCTTCTATGACTACACTATCTTTACGTTCTGGAATCCCCATTTTGTTGGTCTTAGAAATTATAAAGCCATATTTTCAGATGAAGACTTCTATCAAGCCCTCTGGAACACTATCGTATGGGTAGCGGGTTCTGTTACATTTCAGTTCCTTTTGGGATTTGGCCTAGCGCTTTTGATGTGGAAGCCTTTCAAGGGAAGAGGTATATACGCTGGACTTGTCTTTTACCCATGGGCGATATCAGGATTTGCCATAGGTCTTGTGTGGTCTTGGCTTTTGAACGGAACTTATGGTGTTGTAAACGATATATTGCTGAGACTCAATATCGTTGAATATCCTATACATTTTCTATCAGATCCTGATTGGGCGATGTTTTCTGTTATTTTAATAAACGTTTGGTATGGGATACCCTTCTTTGCGATAATGATACTGGCAGCTCTTCAATCTATACCAAGGTCGGTGATAGAAGCTGCAAAGATAGATGGAGCTGGACCTGCGAGAAGGCTTTTTTCCATAGTTATTCCCTATATAAAACCTGTTATATTGAGCACCCTTCTTTTAAGAGTCATATGGGTTATGAACTTTCCTGATATCATCTATGGAACAACAAGGGGAGGACCTGCAGGTGCAACAGATATCTTGCCAGTGTACATGATAAACACAGTATTTTACGAGAACGACTACAGCAAAGCCGCTGCAACAGGTGTAATAGTACTTGGAATTTTGCTTGCCTACACAGTCATATACATGAAAGTTACATCATTTAAGGAGCTGGAACTGTGAAGATAGCTGCAAAAGTGATTAAATTGGTTCTTCTTTCAATGTATCTTATATTTGCCGTTTTTCCTGTTTTGTGGATATTTCTAACCTCTATAAAACCTCCCTATGAGGTTTATACATTTCCTGTTAAGTACCTTCCGAGTCATATATCTTTTGAAAATTACAAAAAGCTTTTCACCTACTCTGACTTTGGGAAATACTTTTTAAACAGCGTGGTAGTGGCGTCTTTGTCATCTCTTATTTCCACTTTTTTTGCTATGCTTGCAGGATATTCCCTTTCAAGGAGTAAGGAGAAGAAAGTTTACTACATAGTTTTGTTTTTGTTCTTCGCCCAGATGATTCCAGCTTATCTTGTCATGATCCCGCAGTATGTTATGTTCTCAAGGTTTCATCTTATTGACAAGCTTATTGGCGTGATAATTGTCTATTCTGGAATTGGCGCTTCGTTTTCCACAATAATGGCGAGGGGGTTCTTTGCAAGGATACCGAAAGAACTTGAAGAAGCTGCGATGATAGATGGATGCAACCGCTGGCAAGCGCTTTTTAAGGTGATCATTCCTCTCATACTCCCTGGGATATCTGCTGTTTTTAGCTTCTCTTTCGTCAACAGCTGGAATGAGGTTTTTGTTGCTTCGCTTTTTTTAAACAACAGCGAAAAATACACCGTTCCGGTTGCACTTTACTCTTTCATATCAAAAGCAGGGGTTAACTGGGGATTCCTCTCCGCTGGTCTTGTTGTTGCCCTCGTTCCTACTATAATAATCTTTGCTTTTGCCCAGAAGTATATAGTAGAGGGCTTGACACAAGGCGCCACAAAATTTTGAACAAAACCATCCAATTGCTATATGTTCCATCTAAAACCCCAGAAGCTAAATATACATTCTGTTATAATCTTTGTAACACGATAAGCAGAAGACAAGGGGGAACAATCTATGAAACTAACGCCAATGATGAAGCAATATTTGGATATAAAGAAAAGATACAAGGATGCTATATTACTTTTTAGACTTGGTGATTTTTACGAAGCGTTCTTTGACGATGCAAAGACAGTTTCAAAAGTTTTGAATATCGTTCTTACAAAAAGGCAAACTGCGCCCATGGCAGGAATCCCATACCATGCTCTTGATGCTTATCTGAAAAAACTGGTGGATGCTGGCTATAAAGTTGCTATATGCGAGCAGATGGAAGATCCAAAACTGGCAAAAGGTATCGTCAAAAGGGAGGTTGTTAGGGTCGTAACACCAGGAACGATTCTAGAAGATGAGCTTCTTCCATCTTCCAACAACTACATTCTTTCCATATACGGCACTATAGCTGTATACGCCGATGTTTCAACAGGAGAGGTTTTTATAAGATTCCACAAAGACGAAGATGAGCTTTTTGACCTCGCAGACAGCATAGGGGTCTCACAAGTTATATGTCCCTTAGACACCAGCCAAAAAGTTTCCGATAGACTCAAGGTTTTTGTTGATCCTTTGGATGAGTGGTATTACACGAAAGAAGGCGCCGTTGAAGAGATTAAGAAAGCTTTTAATGTAGAAGATATTGACCATTTAGAGCTCGATGGAGCTATTTTGCCCCTTGCAGCGCTTATAAGATATCTAAAATATACCCTCGTTACCGATGATTTAAAGCTAAAACCTCCCAGAATACTTAGAGAGGAAGAATGGCTCGTTCTTGACTCTGCAACGGTTGAGAACCTATCCTTGGTGCCAGGGGATAAGGTTAAAAACTTGTATGATGTTCTTAACAACTGCAGAACATCGATGGGTTCAAGGCTACTTAAAAAATTCCTGCTGCAACCGCTTAAAAACAGAAAAGAAATTGAAAAAAGGCTCGACCAGCTTCAAAATTTCTATGAAGACCAGCTGGCTTTGAATGAGATAAGAGAATATTTAAAAGGCGTTTACGATATAGAAAGAATTGTAACAAGGCTCATTTATTCAAAGGCGGTTCCAAAGGATCTTGTATCACTAAGAGAAAGTCTCAGAGTAGTTCAGAGTATAAACGATGTTCTTAAGACCAACGAAAAATTGTCAGAGTTCTTAATTGAAGATCTTGTCGATCTTGTTGAATTTCTGGACATCGCCTTAAAGGACGAGCCCGCATCAGTACCAGGCGATGGTGGAGTAATCAAGGAAGGATTCTCTAAAGAGCTTGACGATTACCTGGATCTTCTCCAACACACAGAGCAGAAGCTAAAGGAATTCGAGTACATGGAAAGAAAAAGAACGGGAATTCAAAACTTAAAGGTTGGATACAACCAAGTTTTTGGTTATTACATAGAAGTTTCAAAAGCGAATCTTTCGAAGGTGCCAAGCTATTACGAGCGGCGCCAAACACTTGTAAATTCGGAAAGATTCATCACACCAGAGCTTAAAGAGTTTGAAAACAAAGTCTTGTCAGCGAAGGAGAAGGTTGAAGAAATAGAAAAGATGCTTTATCAAATGGTTCTCGATAAGGTAAAAGAAAGAATAGAAGACATAGAAAATGTGGCTGCTTCCCTTTCCTACCTTGATGTTATAACGACTCTTGCATATGATGCCATTCTCTATAACTACACAAGACCTCAATTTTCCGAAGGAAAACTTGAGATAGTGGAAGGAAGGCATCCTGTTGTTGAAAGATTTGTAGAAAACTACACACCAAACGATGTTTACATGGACGACGATGAAAGATTTTTAATAATAACAGGCCCTAACATGAGCGGAAAGTCAACATACATCCGTCAGATAGGACTAATTGCAGTTATGGCACAGATGGGATCCTTTGTCCCTGCAAAAAAGGCGATCCTTCCTATATTCGATCGAATATTCACGAGAATGGGTGCAAGGGATGATATATCTGGTGGAAAGAGCACATTCATGGTAGAGATGAGCGAAGTGGCTCTCATTCTCTCCCACGCAACAAAGGATTCTTTAGTGCTTCTTGACGAGGTTGGAAGAGGCACAAGCACATTTGATGGTATATCTATAGCGTGGGCGGTGTCAGAATATTTACACAACAAAATAAAAGCAAAAACAGCCTTTGCAACACATTTCACAGAGCTTACAGAGCTCGCAGGATTCTACAAAGGTATCAAGAACCTAACCATAGCAGTAACGGAGAGAGAAGGAAAGGTTGTATTCCTCCACAAAGTCATAGAAGGTGTTGCTGATAAAAGCTATGGAATCGAAGTTGCAGAACTTGCTGGTCTTCCGGAAGAAGTGGTGGAGAGGGCAAAAGAAGTTCTTGA
>Ga0256842_1003670_pt1 | contig 10075 bp, 9 predicted proteins | sample 4559240metaG_FD_185973 | JGI IMG/M metagenome (GOLD analysis project Ga0256842, IMG submission 185973) | Hydrothermal vent microbial communities from Guaymas Basin, Mexico - 4559-240 | ecosystem: Environmental > Aquatic > Marine > Hydrothermal vents | place: Mexico: Guaymas Basin | collected...
GTCGGACGCCTCCTTCTTCACCATGAACCGGAGCAGGTCGTCGAGGGAGTAGGGAGTGGCCTTCGTCCCCTCTCCCTGTCCGGGCGCGGCGGTGGCCTTCTCACCGGGTCCGCTCGTCACGGCGGTCTCCTCCCTTCCGGGGGTTCCCCGGGCGGAATCTAGGGCCCGGGTTCGCCCGGGTCCACGCGCCGCCGGGATCGATCAGCGGGGCAGGACCGGCGCGAGGAACGGGTTCTCCCGCACCCGGGCCCGGGCGGAGGGGTCGCCCCGGAGGGCCCGCAGGAGCGGCAGCGCCGGGTCGAGCCGCTCGACCCGGTCGAGGAGCAGCTCCGCCTCCCGTTCCTTGCCCGCCCGGAAGAGACCGACCGCCCGGGCGGCGAGGATGTCGGCCCGGGCCGGGTACTTCGCCGCCAGCTCGGCGAGGCGGCGCAGGGCGTCCTGCCGCCGCGCGGGGTTCCCGAGGAGCAGGAGGCAGAGGTCCCGGGCCGCGTCGACGTCGTCCGGGTGGGCCTCGAGGGCCTTCTCGAGGCAGTCCACCGCGTCGGCCCGCTGCCCCTCGAGGGCGGCCTGCCGGGCCCGTTCCCGCCAGCGGGCGGCCACCGCCTGGGCGGACGGCTGCCGGACCTCCTGGGCGAGGACCTGTTTCTTCCGGGCGGCGGCCGCCGCCGGGTCGGTCAGCTCCTCGTAGACCTCGTGGAGGACGCGGAAGGCTTCTTCCACCTCGCTCCGCCGGTCCGCGAACGGGCCGGTCCGGAACCGGTCCGGGTGGAAGCGGCGCACCGCCTTGTACCAGGCCTGCCGCACCGCCCCGGGCGCGGCGCCGGGCCGGATGCCCAGCAGGCCGTGGACGTCCCGGGTGCGGGCCGCCGCGAGCCACCGGTCCAGCTCCTCGGCGGTCATCTCCCGGTCCAGGTCGAAGCCGGCCTCCTCCTCCGGCGGCGCCGCCGGGACCAGCAGGCCGACACGCAGGAGGGCGAGGAGGGGACGCGCGAGGCCGGCCTCCGTGGTGCCGAGCTGCTCTCCCAGGCGGTCGAGGGCCACCGGTTCCGCCGCGGCCTCCACCAGGCGGCGTTCGTCGTCCTCCAGCGGAAGCCCCTCCGGCTCGACGACCCGGCGCACCCCCTCGGGGAGGCGGGGGCGCTTCATCCGGTCGGCCTCCTCCCGGGCGAGGAGCAGGGCCACCTCGAGGGCCGGCAGGTCCGCCACCGGCTCGGCGCCCAGGTCGAGCCGGCCCGGCGTGACCCGGAACGTGGCGTCCCCCCAGGCGGCCGTCTCCCGGAGCAGCTCGACCAGGTGCTCCCGGAGCAGCGCGGGCAGCCCTTCGGCGGGGACGTGTCCTTCCCGGAGGAGCCAGGCCCCGACCAGGGGGCTCTCCCCGGCATCGGCCAGGGCGGCGGCGAGACGCTCCCCCGCCTCCGCTCCCAGCCGGCCCCCCTCGACCAGCCACTCGGCGAGCCGGTCCTGGCGGGCGTTGCTCACCGCCGCGAGGAGGCGGCCCTCCCGGAGCACGAACCGCCGGACCAGCTTCTTCTTCTGGACGTCCAGGACGCCGGTGGCGCCGAGGAGTCCCAGGGGACCGAGCAGGGCCGCGAGGGGATGGGCCGCGAGACGGCCCTCCCGCGGGATCTTCAGTTCGGGGCCAGCAGCGACTCCCGCCATCTCCGCTCCGCCTCCTCCCTCGACCATCCGAGGGCCTCGAGGAAAGCTTGGGGCTCCGGCCGGCCCTCGGCCAGCAGCTCGACGAACCAGAGCAGCCGGTGCCGGCCGGTCTCCCGGTCGAGGAAGGCGGTGAAGGAGAGGGCGGTGGGGTACGTGAAGGGAGCCACCGAGAGCTTCCGGCCGCGCCGGGCGGCGAGGGAGAGGGCCCGGTCGACCGTCGCCGGGTCCCGGGGCTCGAGCAGCTGCGCGAGGCCCTCGTGGAGCCAGCGGGGGACCCGTCCCTTCCCCTTCGCGTGGAGGAGGGCGTGGACCAGCTCGTGGCGGGCGACCCGCCGCACCGCCGGCGTCACCCGGTCGATCCCGCCGACCGGCAGCCGGATCTTCCCGTCGAAGAGGCCGGCGACCTCGGCCCCCGTGCGGGTCGTCTCGTGGAACTGGCGGTTGGTGTAGAGGATCACGGTGACCGGCTCCCGGGTCCACGCGTCCAGCTCGTCGGCCAGGTCGTCGTACGCCCGCTCCAGCTCGTCGAGGAGGATCGCGCCGACCCGGTCGTCCCGGTCCCCGTCGAACCGCAGGACGAAGTGCCGGGAGTCGGCCCGGGCGTAGTCCCGCTCCGCCGCCAGGTCCCGCTCCACCTTCGCGAGACGCTTCCGCAGGGAGGCGTCGTCCGGCCGGGCGGCGGCCGCGGCCCGCAGCGCCTCGGCGGCGTCGGCGAGGCGGTTGCGCCGGTAGTGGACCTCGCCGACCACCTCGAGGAGCCAGGGGTCCCCCGGGCTCGTCGCGAGGCCGGTGAGGGCGAGGTCGAGGGCCCGGTCGATGCGGTCTTCCCGGACCTCGAGCCAGGCCAGCTCGACCCGCGCCGCCAGGTGGTCCGGGCGCAGGGCGAGGGCCCGCTCGTAGAGCTGCTCCGCCCGGAGGGGGTCGTTCTCCTCCCGGTCGGCGGCCCGGGCCCGCAGGACCAGGACGTCGGCGAGCCCCCGCTCGATCCGGGCGCGGAGGTCGTCGGTCCCCGCCCGGCGCAGCTCTTCCTCGAGCCGGTCGATCGCGGCGTCCAGCTCGGCGGGCGGGGGCGATGGCGGACGGGACCCCCCGGCCGCGGGGAGGACCGCGAGGAGGAGGGCGAGGACCGGGAAGGGGACGCGATGGCTCACGGGGTCAAGGTACGGCCCTCCCGCGGCGCGCGCCCCCCGGCCTCACGGAAGGACCTCGCCCCAGGTGCGGGCGATCGGCTTCGCGTCCCGGCGGAAGTGGGCGGGCACCTCGCCCATGGCGCCCTTCGCCGCCCGCTCGCTCGAGAAGGTCCGCCAGCAGACCCGGTAGCAGGCGCGCCCCCGGATCCGGGCCGGCAGGACGACCAGGTCCGGGTCGACCACCTTGCGGAAGGCCCGGCGGACGGTGTCCGGCTGGCACGCCGTGAGCACCTGGAGGGTCCACTCGCCGGCGGGACGGGTGCGGGCCCAGGCCTCGCCCGCGCGGGCGGCGGCGGCCACGTGGCCCGCCAGCACCTGGCGGCGGACCTCGGCGAGGGTGGGGGTGGCCGGCTCGCGCCGGGAGGGGGCCACCTGCTGGACGTCCCGGGCCGCCCGGGGCGCGGGACGCTCGATCGCGGGGACCTCGGCCGGCGCCGCGGGGGGCGCCGCCTCCGCGCGGCGGGTCGGCGCCGGCTCCTCCACCGGCGGGAGCGCGGGAGCGGCGTTCTCCGCCGGGGCGTCGGGCATCGCCCGGTAGTCGACCTCGCCGGGCACGCTCCCGGGCGTGGCCGCGTTCGCCGTCTCGGTGGCGGCGGGCGGGGGCTCCATCGCGGCGAAGTCCCGGGCCTCCACGTCCTGCCGGGCGCCGGAGCGCATCCACATCGCGGTGGCGATGATCACGAGCACCAGGGCGGAGAGGACCGCCGCGGTGAGGAAGACCTTGCCGGAGCCGCCACCCTCGTCGAAGTACTCGTCGTCGTCCTCGTCGTCGATGGTGATCGGCCCCTCGTAGCGCAGCTCCTCGGGGGCGTCCCCGGCGGGCGGCTCGGCGCCGGGAGAGGTTTCCTCGCGCGTCTCCTCGTGCTGGTCGCGTTCCTCGGGTGCCATCGCTCGTTCTCCTCCCAGGATCCGCCGGTTCGGGCCCCGGCGCGGTCGTGCCATTATATGCCGGACCTTCCCCCTCGCGGGGCAACGGAAGGACGGGCCCGTGGAGCGGTTCGACGCGATCGTGGTGGGGGCCGGCGTGGCCGGCCTGCGGGGCGCCATCGAGCTGGCGGCGGCGGGGGCCCGCGTCGCCGTCGTCACCAAGGAAGACCCCGACGAGTCGTCGTCGAGCCACGCCCAGGGGGGGATCGCCGTTGCCCTCTCCGGGGACGAGCACGAGCTGGTCCTCCACGAGGAGGACACGCTGCGGGCCGGGGCCGGGCTCTGCGACGGGCCGGCGGTGTCGATCCTGGTGCGGGAGGGCCGCGACGAGGTCCTGCGCCTGATCGAGTGGGGCGCCCGCTTCGACCGGGAGGGGAACCGCTACCACCTGACCCGGGAGGCGGCCCACACCCAGCCGCGGATCCTCCACGCGGGGGGGGACGCCACCGGCCGGGAGATCGTCCGGGCCCTGGTCGCCCGGGTGCGGAGGGAACCCGGCGTCGTCCACGTTCCCTCCGCCATCGTCACCGACCTGCTGGTGGCGGACGGGCGCGCCGCCGGCGTGCGGATGCTCGGGGCCGACGGCGAGGAACGGGACCTGCGCGCATCGGCCGTGCTGCTGGCGACCGGGGGGCTGGGGCGCTGCTACGCCCGCACGAGCAACCCCCCCGAGGCGACCGGCGACGGGATCGCCCTCGCCCTCGCCGCCGGCTGCGTCCTCGGTGACATGGAGTTCGTCCAGTTCCACCCCACCGCCCTCGCGATCCCCGGCGCGCCGGCGTTCCTCCTCTCCGAGGCGCTCCGGGGCGAGGGGGGTGTCGTGCGCAACGAGGCGGGGGAGCGGTTCCTGCTGGCGGAGGACCCCCGCGGCGAGCTGGCGCCCCGGGACGTGGTCGCCCGGGGGATCGCCCGGGAGGTCGCCCGCCAGGGGGGCCGGCCGGTGCTCCTGGACCTGACCCACCTGGAAGCGGAGTTCCTCGAGCACCGCTTCCCCGGAATCCTCGCCACCTGCCGGAGCTACGGGATCGACCCGGTGCGGGAGCCGATCCCGGTCGCTCCCGCCGCCCACTACGCGATGGGAGGGGTCGCCACCGACCTGGACGGGCGGACCGGGGTCCCGGGCCTGGTGGCGGCCGGGGAGGTCGCGGCGACCGGCGTCCACGGCGCGAACCGGCTCGCCAGCAACTCGCTGCTCGAGGGGCTGGTCTTCGGCGCCCGGGCGGCGCGCTCCCTGCTCGCCGACGGCCACGTGGGGCGGGAGCCGGCCCCGGCCGAGGCGCCGCGCCGGCGGCTGCCTGACCCGGGGGCCGCGGAGGAGCTCGGGGCGCGCCTGCGCGAGGAGGCCGACCGGGACCTGGGCGTCCTGCGCCACGGCGACCGGCTGGCCGCGGTCCTCGCCCGGCTCGAGGCGACCATCGACGGCTTCCGGGAAGGGGTCGCGCCGACGCGGGCCCTCGTCGAGACCGCCTCGTGCGCCGTGGTGCTCCGGGCGATCGCCCGGGCCGCGCTCTGGCGCGAGGAGAGCCGGGGCGCCCACTTCCGCGAGGACCGGCCCCGCCGGGACGACGCCCGCTTCCGGGTCCACTCCCGCCAGGGCCCCTCCGGCATGCTCCCCCCCGTCCCCGTCATCTGACGATCGTGGAACAGGCCCCTTCGCTCGTGCCCGGCGGGGTCCTTCCCCGGCCTCCGGCTGGCTCCCCGGCTCGAGCAGGTCGCGGTCACGTTGGCGCGGCCGAGGGGTGCTGGTTCCGGCCGACTCTGGCGAGTCGTGCGAGACCCGGCAGTCGCGGGGTCCGGAGCGCCGGGTGTGAGCCGCGGAGCGGCGGGGGCGCGAAGCGCCCGCGGCGAACCGGCCGCAGCGCAAGTGGGCGGGGCTCAAGGTGAGCGACCTGTGAGCCGCAAGGCGCGCAGGGCCCCGCGACCGCCGTTGGTCGAGCCGGCGAGCCAGCCGGAGGCCGGAGCCGGCACCCCGAGGTCCGACCCGCGCGCCCTCAGTGGACGCGGGAGAAGATGCGGTGCCAGCGGGTACGGGTCGGGAAGTAGCGGATCTTCTTCGCGATCGAGTAGAGCCGCTCGATCCCGACCCGCTTGTAGTCGTCCGGGTCCTCCTTGTACGAGAACCAGATGAAGAACGCCCGGCCCTTGACCAGGCTGCGCGGCACGAAGCCCCAGGCCCGGGAGTCGCGGGAGTCGTCCCGGTTGTCGCCCAGCATGAAGTAGTGGTCCGCCGGGACGACCTTGGGGCCCCAGTACGCGTTCGGCTCGAAGTTCTCCGGGAGGACGTACGGCTCCTCGAGGGGCTCGCCGTTGACGTAGACCACGCCGGCGCGCATCTCCACGGTGTCCCCGGGCAGCCCGATCACCCGCTTGACGAAGTCGATGTCGGTGTCCTCGGGGAAGCGGAAGACGATCACGTCGCCCCGGCGGATCTCCCGCTGCCCGAGCCACCAGTGGGGGGTGTCCCCGGGGGCGCCGTAGAGCCACCGGTCGACCAGGATGTAGTCGCCGACCTTCAGGGTCTCGAGCATCGAGATCGTCGGGATCTTCGACTGGATGAAGACGAACCCCCGGGCGAAGAGCAGGATCATCACGCAGATGACGATCGTCTCGAAGTACTCCCGGACGATGCTCTTCGGCGGTACGGCCTGCTGGTCGGTGGCGGTCATCGCGGCTCCTCCCCGAGGGCGAGGGGGACCGCCTCCGCGGGGGAGGCGGCGCGGCGGGTCCACTCCCGGACGGCCGGGTCGAGCCGGCCCGCCCGGTCGAGGTCGTCGTACATCCTGCCCCAGGTCTCGTCCAGGATCACCACCGGGGCGGCGAGGAGGCCGGCCCGGAGCAGCGCCCAGAGCATCGCGAGTTCCGCGAGGGTGCCCGCCTTGCCGGCCAGGACGACGAAGCCCCGGGAGAGCTCGACGAGGCGCCGGGTCCGCGCGAGGAGGTCCGGTTCCTCGAGGACCCGGGTCAGCCAGCGGTTCGGGGCGCGGCCCCGGAACTGGGCGCAGGGGACGCCGATCGCCTCGCCCCCGGCCTCCCGGGCCCCCCGGCTGGCCGCCTCCATCACGCCCCCGTAGCCGCCGGTGACCACCGGGACGCCCCGCTCCGCGAGGAGCGCCCCGATCTCCCGGGCCCGCTCGTAGAGCGGGTCCCCCGGTCCCGGCTCGCCGCTGCCGAAGACCGCGACCCCCGTCCGCGATGGTCCGTTCCCGTTCGCCGCGTGCTCCATCCTCTGTCCTCCGGCCCCCATCATGCCGTCCCGGGGACGGGGCTGCCGCTCTGGCAGCGGCCGGCCCGGCGGGTATGATCGCCGGGTCCGCCCGCCGGCGCCGCCGGCCGCGGCCCTCGACGACAAGGAGGAGATCCCCGATGAAGCGCAGCACCCTCGTTCTCGCCCTCTCCCTGCTGGCCCTCGTTCTCGTCCTGCCGGGCTGCGGCGGATCCGGCCGCCCGGCCGGTCCCGCGACCCTGGTGGACGCGGGCGCGAAGCTCCCCGACCTGGTCGGGAAGGGGGTCGACGGGCAGGACGTGCACCTCCACGACCTGGTCAGGGACAAGGTCGCGGTGGTCGACGTCTGGGCGACCTGGTGCGCCCCCTGCCTGATGGCGATGCCCGAGCTGGAGAAGCTGCACCGCGCGTACGCGGACAAGGGGTTCACCGTCGTCGGGATCATGATCGACGGGAACGCGAGCCGGATCGGGCCCGGCTTCGTCCGCGACTGGAACGAGGGGAAGGGACTCGCCTACCCGGTGATCCTCGACGACGACGCCAGGGGGTTCCACGAGGCGTTCGGGCCGCTGACGGGCGTGCCGCTCCTCTACCTGGTCGACCGGGACGGCACGATCCTCGACCGGCACACCGGCACCGGCGACCTGGGGGCGCTGCTCCGGGAGGTGCAGGAGCTGATGGAGGCGCCGGGAGACGGGGCCGTCCCCGCGGAGGAGGCGTCCGCGCAGGAAGGGGAGACGGCGGAGGAGCAGCCGACCCCCGCCGCCCCGGCGGAGTAGGGAAGGAGGTCCCGATGATCTCCCGCAGGATCGCGGTGCCGGCGGCGCTGCTCCTCGCGCTCCTCGTCGCCGGGTGCGCGGAGAAGCTCGCCCCGGAGCCCGAGGACCCGACCGAGCACTTCTTCTGGTCCCTCGAGCGGGCCTGGGGACCGGAGTCCCCGGAGACCCTGGAGAAGTACCTGGAGGTCCGGGAGGCGCTCCAGCCGATCTACGAGCAGTACGAGGAGGGGATCCAGCAGTGGGCTCTCCGGGAGCTGGGGACCAAGCCGACCTTCGGGCCGTCGCTCCTCGGCATGCTGCGGATGCGGCGGGAGCGGGACCGGCTGCTCGAGGAGAAGGGACTGACCCTGCCGGACTGGGAGCGGCTGACCATCCTGGTCTACGGCCGCTGGTTGCGCGCGGTCCGGCCCGACCCGCCGCCGGAGAAGCGACTGGTGCGCATCCTCGGCGAGCTGGAGATCGGCCTCGAACGGCACCTCCGGAACAACCCGCCGGAGGACCCGCGGGAGAAGAAACGACTGGAGGAGCGCCTCGCCGCGGTTCGGCACCAGCGCCGGTGCCTCGTGCCCTTCGGCGAGATGGACAAGGAGAAGGTGCTCGCCCGGATCGACCCGGCCACCCGGAAGTGGCTCGAGGAGCACCGGGACCGGATCGAGGCGGTGGACTTCCGGCTGCTCGACACCGCGCCGCCCCCGCGGAAGCCGGCCGAGCCCCGGAAGCCGGGCGCCGGCGGGAACGAGGGTTGAACCACCGGCGGCGCTGCGGGCGGGCCGGGGGGGATGCTAGATTCGGGGCGTGAGCCGGTTCGACGCGGAGAAGGCGCGATGAAGCATCCGGGCGACACGGCAGCTCCCGGCGGAGAGGGTACCGTCCTCCCCGAGGCGGAGCTGCTCGCCCGGATCGACTTCCTGCGCCTGCCCCGTCACGTCGCCGTCATCATGGACGGCAACGGCCGCTGGGCGCGCCGGCGCGGGCTGCCGCGGGTGGCCGGCCACCGGGCGGGGATCGCCTCGGTGCGGGACATCGTCGAGGCGTCGGCCCGGCTCGGGATCGAGGCCCTCACCCTCTACGCGTTCAGCCGGGAGAACTGGCAGCGGCCCCGGGGCGAGGTGAACGCCCTGATGCGGCTGCTCCGGGAATACCTCGCCCGGGAGCTCGCCACCCTCCAGGAGAAGAACGTCCGCTTCCGGGCGATCGGGTTCGTCGAGGACCTGCCGCCGGAGGTCCGGCGCGCCCTCGCCGAGACCGAGGAGGCCACCTCCCGGAACACCGGCATGGACTTCCGGATCGCCCTCTCCTACAGCGGGCGCAGCGAGATCGCCCGGGCCGCCCGACGCCTCGCCGAGGAGGCGGTTCTCGGGAAGGTCCGCCCGGAGGAGATCGACGAGGAGGCGATCGCCGCCCGCCTCGACACCGCCGACCTGCCGGACCCGGACCTGCTGGTCCGGACGTCCGGCGAGCTGCGGGTCAGCAACTTCCTGCTCTGGCAGATCGCCTACGCCGAGCTGTGGGTGACCCCGGTCCTCTGGCCGGACTTCCGCCGTCGGCACCTCTACGAGGCGATCCTCGACTACCAGCGGCGGGAGCGCCGCTTCGGCCGGGTCACCGCCGACCAGGAGGCCCGGGAGCGGGCGGCGGCCGCCGCCCGGAGGCGCCGGACGCCGTGAAGAGGATCCTCACGGCGACGGTCCTCGTCGTCCTCGTCTTCGTCGCGATCCGGAAGGCTCCCCTGCCGGTCTTCTGGGCCGGCCTCGCCGCCCTCGCCGTTCTCGCGACCCTGGAGCTGCGGGGGATCCTCGGACGCCTCGGGCGGCCACCCTGGCCGGTCCTGGCGGTCGCCGGGACCCTGGCGTGCATGGGCTCGTTCTGGTGGCACAGCCCGCCCCTTGCCCCGGTGTTGACCCTGGTGGTCGTCGTCGTGCTGGTGCGGGCGGTCTTCTCCCGGGAGGAACCGGGCGGCGCCCTCGACCGGGTGGTCGGCACCCTGCTCCCGGTCCTCTACCTGGGGCTCACCCTCGGCCACGTCGGGGGCCTGATCACCGAGGGGCTGCCGGAGGCCCGGGAGACCGGGGAGGACCTCCTGGTCCTCGCCCTCGCGGCGGTCTACGTCGGCGACACGTTCGCCTACTACGGGGGACGGCTTCTCGGCCGCCATCCCCTCGCGCCCGGCATCTCGCCGGCCAAGACCTGGGAAGGAGCGGTCCTCGGGGTCGTCGGCGCGGTGATCGGCGCGCTGGCTGCGCCGCTGTGGTTCTGGCAGCGGCTGCCGTTCGCGCACGCGGTGATCCTCGGCCTGG
>Ga0256842_1003671_pt1 | contig 10073 bp, 11 predicted proteins | sample 4559240metaG_FD_185973 | JGI IMG/M metagenome (GOLD analysis project Ga0256842, IMG submission 185973) | Hydrothermal vent microbial communities from Guaymas Basin, Mexico - 4559-240 | ecosystem: Environmental > Aquatic > Marine > Hydrothermal vents | place: Mexico: Guaymas Basin | collected...
TCTCACGATATGGTACAATCTCACAATAGACCCCACTCTCTCTAAGTTTTCTAGCGATTAATTGAGTATATTGCGAACCAAAGTCAAGTACTACGATAGGTACATGTTTCATATTTTAAGCCTTTTTAATTTTATAAAAGATTATATCAAAAATATTCTTTTTATCTAAGTAATAGTATAATATAAAAAGATAAAAATAAAGGTAAATATAAGATGAAAAGATATATTTTAGTGATGTCTATGTTATCTGTTGTTCTATTTTCTAAGGTAATAGAGTTTGATTTAGGTATGGGTAAAAAAGCAAATTTAGAGGTAGCAGATAGAGATGTATTTGTAAATATAACTACTAAAATAAAGCTCAAAGATTTACCAAATTTTAGAGAGTTAGAACCTAATAAAAATATAGAAACATTTTTAATCAAAGATTATAATTTTGATGGATATAGTGATATAGCCGTACTATCTAGCTATGGTATGGCAAATATTATAAGAGATTTATATATCTATAATAGTGATACAAAGGAGTATAAAAAAGTATTAAAAGATACCTCAAACCTACAAATAGACAAAGATAACCGACAATTAAGCACCAATAATAGAGTATCAGCATCTCAATATAATAAAAAATATTATAAAATTAGTGAAGATTTTAAGATATATAAATTTTGGGATGAGAAAAGAGTGGTAGATAAGGTAAATATTGATATATATAACAAAGATGGCAAAATTAAAAAAAGCTTTAGCAAAAAAAATATATCTCAAATATCATCTATTAGTGAAGTAAAAAATCAATATAGCAAAACAACAAACTCACTTAATACTCTAAGCAAGTCTAAACACTCATTAAATGAACTATCATTAGAGGGTGGAGAAGTAGAAGTATATAAAAATAGTGATGGTGAGATAAATTTTGCTAATTTAGTTTTGTATGGAGAGACATATAAAGTAGAGTATAATTTTTATTTCAAAAATAGTGTTCTGTTTTTTGTATATGAGGTGAGTTTTGCATATAATGAACCGATGTATTCAGAAGGCTTTGATATAGATAAAGCTATCAAAAAAGTAAATAGATTTTATTTTGTAAATGAAGAGTTGGCAAAATGGCTAGATGAGAATAAAAATAGTATATCAACAGATGATAATAAATTTTATCTAAAAGAGAGAGAGATTTTGGCTATGAGTAGAGAAGTTTTGGCATTTTAGGATAATAATTTATATATGAGTTTAATAATACTCTTTTATTAAACTTCATAAAGTAATTACCCTTTCAAGCACTAACTCTTCATATCAATAGTAATCTTCTCAAACCCATCATAATTTTGTCTAAGTGCTTCATAAGTTACAACTCCAACTGATATACTAAGATTTAGACTTCTACCCTCACTACCCATAGGAATTGTCATACATCTATCACTATTTGCTTTTAATACAACCTCATCAATCCCTTTGGACTCTGAACCAAATATTATATAATCATCTTTTGAAAATGAGCTATTAAAGTATAAATTATCAGTTTTGGTAGTAGCTAAATGAGAGTTATCTCCTATTGGATGAGCCTTTAGAAACTCTTCAAAACTCTCCCAAATAGTCAAATCTAATTTAGACCAATAATCCAACCCTGCCCTTTTGACAGCCTTATCACTTATATCAAATCCTAATGGCTTGATAAGATGAAGTGAAGCACCTAGATTTACACATAATCGCCCTATTGTACCTGTATTTTGAGGTATCATTGGTTCTACTAATACTATATTAAACATTTTAATATTCTCCTTTTAAATTTTTTTAGTATATAAAATAGCTTTATAATAAAATTAACTAGCCTTTTAAACCTAAATAGTATTTGTATAAGTATGCAAAAGAAAAAGATTGTTGTGTATAATGTATTGATATTGCACCATTAATTTGAAGTACTTCTTCTATATCATTTATAGATTTACAATATTTGAGTTCTATATTTTCTAAAAAATAGGTAAAAAATTCATTATACTTATATCCATATATTCTTCTATATTTAAATTTTTTTGGAAATTTAAAAGAATCTCTTATATGTTCTATAATCACCTTAAAATCCTCATTACCTTTTTCTTCTGCTAAATCTTTAAAATGATTTTCAACACAAGCTCGTCTTATTTCTCTATCATTATAAAAATGTGGATGCAATATTGGTTTTGAAAAATTTGTATCTTCTTTAAAATATTTTTCTATTGATAATTTAATAAAATCCAAAAATACTCTTAAACTAATAGTTTCATTAGAATCAGCTAAACTTTCATAGAACCAATTATAAGATTTTGAATAATCTTCATTTTGTCTATTATAGTTTGTATTAGGATTAGGATACTCTCCAAAAAATGTATCTACAAGAGGAATAATTTTATATTTATCTAAATCTATTTGGTTATAACTATTTTGTTTCTCTATCTGTTTTTTAATTGCTTTAATATTATCACTATTAATATTATACTCTTTCATAATATCTAAAAATTCATACTTAGCATAGGCAAAAACTACTTTAAAGAAAAATGCAAAAACCTCATCTTTTGACCATTCTAAATCTATAATCTTACTCTTTAGAGATTGTTTATTTGTTAATTGTATATACTTATCAAATAAATCTCTTCTTATAAAAATCTTTGGTTGAATTTTAAGATATGGCATACTTCTACAATAGTTTATTAATGGAGATATTGCTTCTCCCCAATTAATAGGCTTAACTATATAGTCTAATTGGTCAAAAGTTATCATAAGGTTTAAATCTATTTTTTTAAGATGTAAATCTATTTTTTCTAACTCATCTTCTATTAATATAAACTTTTTATCATCTTTAATTATATCTTCAAAAAAAAGCTTATTTGTAGCTATACTATTTAATTTTATAGGTAAAATAGAAGATATTCTATCTGAAATATTATATTTATCTAATTTATTCTTACTTAATAAAATAGAATTTAATATATAAATAGTCCAAAATCTTTTATAAAAAAAATCTTTATTTTCTATTTTATTAAAATTATCTATTTCAAAATATTTCTCTCTCTCTTGGGACTCTTTAATTGAAATTATATCTATAGCTGTAAATTTAATCTGTTTTTTATTTGCTTTTATCTTTAGAGTATTTAAAAACCTTTCATCTCTAAGTGCTAAATAAAATGCTGTTTTACCTGTACCTTTTGTACCCATTAATAAAAATTTATCAAAATTAAATATATCTTCCATAGATTTTCTAAAATAAAACTTTTTATTTAAAAAATTATCATTATAATCAATATCTTCTGCATATTTTTTAGGATAGTTTTTATCATCAGATATTTTTTCTAAAAGTTCTTTTTTATATTGTTCTACATTATTTTTTTTAACAACTGTTACTTTTTTATTAGTTGTAATAGATTTATACTTTTTTATCTCTTTATCATTTATATTTTCATCTTTAGAATTATCTACCTTTAGTTCAATAAGCTCTATAACTCTATTAAAAAATTTTTGATAATCAGGTGGTGTAAATTCACTTATAAATTCAATATAATCCTCTTTATCATAATCTACTGTACCTAAATCTCCTAATATACTATTATTTCTTAGGTCAAATATATTTGGTGCATAAGTCTCTTCTGTAAGTTCTGTTATATAGCTATGGACATTATCTTTAAAACTTTTTCGTTTTTTATTTATACTATCTTTATGGACTAATGAATTTACTATAATAGAATTAATATTATTTTGATTTTTGGTATAAATCTCTTTTAAAAATAGTTTTAATCCAGGTTTTGTTTGGATACTATCTTCAAATAATCCAACAATCACATTACTAATTTTATTAATCAAAAATCCAAAAATATCATTAAACCCTGTTCTTGAATCTATTAAAATTACATCAGGATTAATAGTCTCATTAATATCATCAATAAGAGAGTTTATTTGATTTACTATTGTATCTGTACTATTTATATCAATTCGTGAAAGTGCTTCTATATAACTATCTAAATTATCTTCTCCAAATAGATTTCCTGCTGGTATAACATAAATAGAACCATCTTTTGAAAATTCATTAGAGACCTCTATCATATAATTCTTTTCAAGATTTAACTTTTCTTTTGAAGCCTCTTTATCTAATATATACTCAACTACTCCACTCTTATTTTTAAGCTCATCTAATGAAAAATCAAAGAAGTTTGTAACTCCAGGGGCTTCAAAATCAAAATCTAAAATAACAACTTTTTTAGCATGATGATAAGCATAATAATTAGCAAAAGTAATTAATGATGTAGTTCTTCCTACTCCACCTTTATAGCTATAAAATGAGATAATTGGAGTTTTATTTTTATGGTTATATTTTTTATTATCTATTAGATTAGATAGTCTTCTACGATGTTCTTTATCTATTTTTTTCTCAAAAAGCTTTTGATAGTATTTATCATTTTCATACTCATCTATACTTATCCACTCATCAATAGAAATATCTATTAAATTACTATTTTCTATTTGTTCTTTAGTATTACTGTTTTCATCTGCTACAATATCTACAGATAAAGTTGTATTTAAATTCAAATATATTCTATATTTATAAATTTTTTGCTCTTTTATAAAGTCATCTAAAAGTACCTTTAATCTATCTAACTCTTTTAATCCTAGTAACATCTTGTAACCTTTTATTTATATTGCTGAAGTGTTTCATATGTATCTTTAGAAAATTTAAAAAAAGATAAAATCTCCTCTTTTGAATACTCTACATTTTCACTATATCTAATTTCAGAATTCCAATTAGAAAAAAGATTTTTATTATCTTCATATTTAGATAGAGAAGTAATATTTTTTGCTTCAACAGTTCTTTTTAATTTTGTTAGATTATGTATCTTTATATCACTATCATAACTAAGTCCATTATTATTTAATTTTTTAATATCTTCACTATTTTTATATCCAATTGCTGAATATATGGCAAACTTTAAAATTGTTTCAAATATATATCCTGTTAGATAATAAATTGTAGTTAAAATATATTTCTCTTCTTTACTGCAATTATTATCTAATGAGTTAATTAAACACTCACAAGATATAAGATGTTTTTTTGAAGCTCTCTTAAACTCACCATAATACATATTAAAAAATCACCGTCTTATTTTGATATATAAACACTCTATCACTTAGCACCAAAGATAGTGCTTTAGATAATACAACCTTCTCTACATCTTTACCAGCACTTTGCATATCTCTCCAATTGTAATTATGGTCTATTGATATTACATCTTGTGAGATAATTGGTCCCTCATCAAGGTTATTAGTTACAAAGTGAGCTGTTGCCCCTATAATCTTAACTCCTCTACTATGGGCTTGTTTATATGGATTAGCACCTATAAAGGCAGGTAGAAAGGAGTGATGGATATTTATAATTTTCCACTCATATCTATCTACAAAATCACTACTTAAAATTCTCATATATTTAGCTAATACTATATAATCAAACTCTATTTTAGATAAGGCTTCTACTACCTCTAATTCATGGGCTTCTCTTGATTTATCATTAGTACTAATATGAATAAAAGGAATATTAAATCTCTCTACAAGTGATTGTAAATCATTATGATTAGCAATTACTGCTTTGATATTAGCATCAAGTTCTCCTGCTTCAAACTTCAATAAAATATCACCTAAACAGTGAGACTCTTTTGTAGCCATTAAAACTATATCTTTGATAGCTTTAGGGATTACTTTTATAGAGGCATTAGGTGGGGCAATATCAAGAAGAGATGATTTAAGGTTTTCTATATCAAACTCTCCACTTACTTCACTTCTCATAAAGAATTTATTGGACTCTTTATCTACAAATTCACTATTTTTATCAATATTTAATCCAAGTTCAAAAAATAATTTACTTACATTATATACAAGTCCTTTCTCATCACTACAATCAATTAATACTCTAGCTTCCATCTATAAATTAGCACCCATACTACAATCTTCTATTTTGGCTACTCTCCCACTATGTCGCCCACTCTCAAACTCTGTATTACAAAAGGCATCTATCATACTCTCAACTACACCCATACCAACAACTCTTGCCCCATAACATAAGATATTAGCATCATTATGAGCTCTTGTAGCACTAGCTGTAAAGGCATCATGGCATAATCCTGCTCTTACTCCTGCTACTCTATTTGCTGATATTGAGATACCAATTCCTGTACCACAGATTAATACTCCAAAGCTACCTTTATCAGACACCACAGCATTAGCACACTTTTTGGCAAAATCGGGATAATCTACTCTATCATCACTATTTGGGCCTAAATCTACTACTTTATATCCCTTAGAGATTAGGTAATCTCTGCTAAGGTTTTTCATCTCAAATCCTGCGTGGTCACTTGCTATATAAAATTTCATTTTGTTCCTTATAATTTAAACTAATAATTCAAATATTTGGTTGGTTTCACCCACCATTATATTATCTACTCTATTGGTTCTTCTAATTGGAGTGAGCTTATACTTCTACCTACCCTACCCCATCTTATAGAGTATTGTTCTTTGTCCCATAGTTTTTCACACTCACTAGACTTTATATCAACTCCTTTACAAACCTCTTGAAGTCGTGCATTATCTCTACCATTTCCAAACTTATCTCCATTTAGAACCTTATCATATCCACGATGTTCTAAACTAAAGTATATAACCCATGGTTGTCCTACAATTAGCTTATATGGTACAGAACCCCAAAAACGGCTATCGTTTGAATTATCTCTATTATCTCCTATCATATAAAAGTTATCTTTTTCTACCTTTTTATATAAAGCATTTACAGGCTTACCACCAATAGTATATACAGGGGCATTAAGTCCTTTGATAAATACTGTGGACATATCTACCTCTTTGTTATAAACACTATATTGTAGTAATGCTTCAAAAATATTTATACCACTTTCAGGTACATATCTAATACCTTTATATTTAGATTTATATGGATTTACCACCCATAGTTTATCTCTTAATGTTACTATTTTCTCTTTTGGATAGTTATCTTTGATATATTTATCACCCTCGTTAAAATGTATTAAAAGCTTTTTGGGTAGATATATAAGTTCATCTCCACCTACTGCTACACATCTTTTGACATAATGGATTTTATTATTTTTGGGATATCTAAAGATTACAATATCTTCTCTTTGAGGTCTATCTCCTGATATTAGGTGTCCATCTCCATCAAAATCTGGTAATACAGGAACTTCTGCCCATGGTAGATGGGGTGTTGGTATCCCATAGCTAAACTTTTTGGCAAACAAAAAATCTCCAATTAATAGTGTTCGTTTCATAGAACCACTTGGGATTACAAATGATTGGGCTACAAAGAATATCAAAAATAGTACAATTATAATTGTGCCAGTCCAAGTCCCTGAAAAATGATATAATTTAACTAAATTCTTTTTAATTTCCAACTTATAGACCTCTCTTTGTAGCAGATTTTAGAGTATTAGATAAAAGCATTGCAATAGTCATAGGTCCTACTCCACCAGGGACGGGGGTAATATAACTACATTTTGGAGCTACATTTTGATAATCTACATCACCAGTTAATGAACCATCTTCTAATCTATTAATCCCTATATCAATCACAACTGCACCCTCTTTTATCATATCTTCTTTTATTAGATGAGGCACACCCACTCCTACTACTACAATATCAGCCTTTGATGTGTGTGAGGCTAAATCTTTGGTAAATATATGTGTTACTGTTACAGTTGCATTTGCATTTAATAATAGACTTGCCATTGGCTTACCTACAATATTACTAGCACCTACTACACATACATCTTTGCCCTCTAGTTCTATATTATACTTTTTAAACATCTCCATTACACCCAAAGGAGTACAAGCTACAAAGCTATCAAGACCTGTTACAAGTCGCCCTACATTATAAGCATGAAACCCATCTACATCTTTTTTGGGTTCAATTACTTCTAATATCTTATCTGTATCAATATGATTTGGTAGTGGGAGTTGAACTAATATACCATCAATTCTAGGATTATTATTCATCATTTTAATAGTATCAATTATCTCTTCTTGTGTGATAGAGTTTGGCATCTCATGTACTATTGAGTAAAATCCAACATCTTTACAAGCTTTTGCTTTCATACCAACATAAGCACGACTAGCAGGGTCATCTCCAATAATAATAACAGCTAATCCAGGGACAATATTTTGATTATCTTTAAGTAACGAAGTCTCTTCTTTGAGAGAAGTTTTTATTTTTTGCGATAAAGCTTTTCCATCTATAATTTGCATTGATTACTCTTTTAATATTTTTAATGTATTATACCCTAAGAATACTAATCTTTTGTTTTACTCCAATATATTACAATTTTTTAACCCTTTTAATGCTATTATGCCAATCCAATAAATAATTAGGATTATCAATTTGATACAAATACTGCTTATATTAATAATATCTTCAATCATATCTATATCACAAGATAATTTTATATCTCAATATAATTATGGTTCAATGTTATATGAAAATCCACGAGGTATTAGCTGTATAAGTTGTCATGGTAAGTATGGAGAGGGTAAAGAGATAATTCGTTATATTAATAACCATGATAAAGAGGTAATAATCAAAGGTATTGATATTAGAAATATCTCACTCAAAAGATTTCATCAAAGCCTAACAACTAGGCATAAAGTAATGCCAACATACTACCTCATCAACAAAGAGATAATAGCTATTTATAAATATCTAAAAGAGAAAAATTATAGATTATCACATCCAAATATAGATATTGAAGATGAGGCTATTTTTGTATATGAGGGAGAGGAGGAGAGCGATGAATAGAGAAGATTATTATATATCTAAAATGAAAAATAGATATATTGGAGATGATGGTGCAGTAATTAATGATATGATATATAGTATGGATAGTTTTTGTGAAAATATACACTTCAAAAGAGAGTGGATGAGTCTATATCAAATCGCTCAAAAATCTATGATTGTAAATATATCTGATGCAATAGCTATGAATGCCAAACCCAAATTTGCCCTTATATCCATTAGCCTACCCAAAAATATCACAACCAAAGAGATAGACCAACTTACAAAAGGGTTCAAAGATATAGCAAATGAGTATAATTGTGAAATTATAGGAGGTGATACAGTAGCAGGAGATAAGATTGATATATCTATCACAATTATTAGCCAAAGCGATAAACCACTACTTAGAAGAGGGCTTAAAGTAGGTGATATATTAGCATATACAGGAGAACTAGGAGAGTCCAAAAGAGATTTAAATAGACTTTTTCAAAACCTACCCATCTCAAATAACTCAAAATTTATCAAACCAATTTTAAGAGCTGATTTTATATATAATATGAGAAAACATCTAAAAATAGGTATGGATATAAGTGATGGGCTATTTTGTGATACCAATAAACTACTTCAAATCAATAACCTTGGTGCTAAACTAACCAAAGATATAGATAAAAGTATATATAGCAGTGGAGAGGAGTATGAGATGCTAATAGGATTTGAGCCATCTAAATTAGATATACTCAAATCTTATGGATTAAAGCTTACTCCCTTTGCTACTATTATAGAGGATATAAATGTATTAGATTGTCAAAATCACCATTTTAAATAACTAAACTAATTAGAGATACTTTCTTAAAATAGCTTGTTTTTTATCACTCGCTTCATTTACTATTTTTTGAGATTTACTAATTTCTAGTTCTAACTTTTCTATTTGAGAAACTATCTCTTTTTGAGTTTTAATAGATGGGATTTTTATATCTACTACATTTAAATTTTTTACAGAAAGACCTGGTTGAGCTACACCTGTTTTGTATTTGTTTAAATCCATTATTACCAATGTATGATATAACCAAATAATATCTAAATTCATTTTAGGAATAACTACTACGGCATGTTCTGTTGCATGAAATTTATTTTTTTTATTGTCTTGACTTTTGGGGTAGAATAATCTTTTGAAACTTTTATATGATTTTCAAACCATTGTTTAAAAATTTCTTCTTTATGAATATTCTCCTCAATATTAACAAGACTTTCCAACTCTTCTAGCTTTATCTGA
>Ga0256842_1003672_pt1 | contig 10071 bp, 11 predicted proteins | sample 4559240metaG_FD_185973 | JGI IMG/M metagenome (GOLD analysis project Ga0256842, IMG submission 185973) | Hydrothermal vent microbial communities from Guaymas Basin, Mexico - 4559-240 | ecosystem: Environmental > Aquatic > Marine > Hydrothermal vents | place: Mexico: Guaymas Basin | collected...
GATTTTCTATCATTGAACATTTCAAGTCGAAACCTATAAGGTTAGAAGTTATTTTCTGAATCACTTTGCTAAAAGGTTGAATTTCTATCCGTATATCAACATTTTTTAACCACAGATCAAACAAAGGAATGTGTTTCTCTTCTATATCCATACCAAGCACCAAAGGAACACTATGCTTGTTGCATAAGAGTATTATTTGTTTTAACGCATCCACTGAAAATTTCCTTTCAATACTGGAATCTATTAGCATTGAAACGGGATAACCTGCAAATTCTCTCCCCAGAAATTCAATATTGTCCTCTGAAAACCATGAATTACTTTCACACGAAAAAACCACATCACTGGTAAAAAACAGCACAGTTCTTAATTTTTCCAAAAACATTGAATCATTCCTCATTTTGTCTAAATCTTCCTCAGTAAACTCAACAATCCAGTTCCCCAACAGAAACTCTCCGCTTTTTAATAGGTTACTAACCCTCTCTTTTCTATAAACGTCGTCCATATATGCCTTGCTAGGCAGATTTTCTATATTTCTCATCATGTCTAAATCCACAGCTACCACTTGACTCAACTTATGTGGACTGATATCTTCTTCTCCTGTGATATGTCTCAGGTAATTACATATCATTTCCATTGTTTCAGAAATACCAAGCAGGTTAAAGAGTTTAATAAAACAATCTGGCAAGAATTCCGGGAAGGATGACATGAGAAAAGATGAGAAGAAATATGGATAACCCCAGTCTATTACAAGATGAGTGTTAAAAACTCTGGTTAAAAACAGTCTAAAAATGATGTCGGATGGAAATATTGATGTTTTCCCCTCACTGATGTAAAAAAGTAACACGTCTGTTTGCAAAGGGACATTAGCAGATTCTATTATCACATCTATACCAAGATGATTACAAATAACCAGATTCTTCTTTAAGGCCTCTCTGTCTTTCAGGAAGTAGTCCTCAAGAAACAGGTGTATTCTCTTCTGCCCTAACCTCTGAATAAAAAAAACAAGAAATTTCACAATGTTTTGATCAGCCTCACCGGGAAGAGTAAAATAAACCCTTCGTACCAGTTCAGAATTTACCACTTCTGGTGTGTCCCATTTATTAACCACTTCCTGTACCAACGGCAAAGTCTCCTCTTTTGAAAAATCAAAGAAAGGATGTCTCTTTAAAACAAGGCTGTTGGCTTCAATGAACCTGAAGTGAGTAGCATATATCTGCTTAAAAGCCACTTTTGCTGCCTGAGAAATTCTTTTCTCAAAATCAACCACTATTTTGTGTTTCTCTTTACTATAAGTGATTTGCTTGAAGTGTTCAAAAGTGGAAGGGTCTTTCAACACAACTGAGCTGGAATAGAACTCGAGACCACGCTGAAGAAGATCCATATTCATATCCCCCTTTTTTCCCCCTGTCTTTTTTTTTAATTATTAAACCAATACCTTTGATAAGGAGCTATTTCTAAAAGCAAGTAGAAAGATAAGACTCGGCTGAACGATACAAGTATTTCCACACTCTGCAGAATGGTGTAGAAGTGTTTATATCATTTGCATACAGTATCCTTTGTTTGAGACAACCACCTCCGCAAAGTCCACACTCTATGCATTCCTCATTTACAACAAGAGAAGATTGGAGTATTTCAACATACCTCTCTGTAAATATCCCCTCTTTCACGTTTCCAAGCGGGGGAGCACCAATATCTGCCATTTCCCCACATTGATATATGTTTCCATCAGGCATAAGAGCAAAAATTCTCCCCAGACACTTGTTTGTTATAGGACAGGGAAGTTCAGGTATTTTCCCCCTTACATAATCGATAAATAAATCAATAGGATCTATCACTACCGAAGGAAAACTACCCCTATTCTTAAAAACAGTTTTAAGTGACTGCAGATAATCATCCGGTGTGAATACATCAAGAGACTTTCCACTACCAGCAGGGTATAAGTAATTAAACTTTATGTTGAATTTATTCTTTTCAGCAATTTCACAAATATCAAGAACTCTTTCATAATTCTCCTTATTTAAAACACATATCACATAGCCTGGTTTACCACTAGCATCCTGGTAGGCCTTTAACTTGTTGAGAAATACTGACGGACTATAGGGCCTCAGTGAAGAAAAGAAATCATAAGAAGTACTTACATTCCATTCAAAAACTTTTGAAAAAACATCATTCCACCTGTGGTCATATTTCAACAGGTTTGTTTGAATAGAATGAGTTATCTTCACTTCAGAAAATTTTTGATCTAACTGTTTGTAAACATTTAAGTAAAACTCCTTACCTGCAAGAAGAGGTTCTCCACCATGCCATACCATTTCTATCTTTGTTACCTTTGTTCCCATTCCATGAAGAAAAGTAATGATTCTCCTCAATGCACTGACATAAAAATCCGGGTCCAGGTTATAAATATGCTTACGCTCTACTGAACAGTGCTTACAAGAAACATTGCAGAAGAGAAGAGGTTTAGAGATTATGGTGATATAGGACATATCACCTGTACCTCTATGTTAGGTAGAAAAAACAATAAAAAAAATCCCTATCAAGCTCTACTTATCTTCTTCCACGGGCACCGTAGCAGTTTGAATAACAGTTGTTGTAACAACATGTACCTGCACGGGCTTCCTTTATTCCAGGAAACACCATTTCAAGAGCAGGAGCAATAGTTTGTATCATTGCAAGCCCGGCAGCATAAGATAAACACTTCAATACCTTTCTTCTGCCTTTGAATTCTTCTTTAGGAATGTTCTGCTTGCTCACCTGTAACCTCCTTACATTTTTCTATTATCATTTCCGGGGTTATTGTATCCTGCGTATAAAAACTACCATCATTTAAAAGAACCATAGGATAATGAGTTAAGTCAAAATCATCACCTACAAAACGGTCAAGCACATTATCATCAAACCAGTCTCCTATTAAAAACAACCTGTTCTTAATTTCTTCCTTACACACCTCATCAGCTTCAGGGGCCTCTGAAACAGCACTATCAACAAAATACTCCATCCCTTCCTTGCTGCAGATAAAAGATGCTGTTTTGTCAAGAATATCTTCGTCATCACTGTGATCCAGGTAAAGGTATAACACAATATTTTCCCCCTCATCAATGGCTTGCATTATTTTTTTTGCAAAGTATCTACAATAATCACAACCCCAGTTTGCAAAAAGAAGAACACCACAAAAGTTACCACCTGGATTACCATAGTATCTGATAGGTAATGTTTTAAACACCTGCAGGGTTACATCCTCAGGAAAAACATATGTGTCCGCCCTTACAGAAGAAGTGAATAGCCCTATGATAAGCAAAGTAAAAAGTACTACAATGTTTAATATCCTCTTTCCATACTCTTCCAACGGGACAAACCTCCTCCTGTTGCAGAATGCTTTTTTTTTATACTTTAAACCACTTCAGAAAACAGGACCTTTCTGTCAATTATCTCCTGTATTTCTTCACCATTGCGTCTATCGCTTCTCTATAGCTCATACCTGACCTGACCATTTCCTCTATTTCGTGAACCTCTTTTGGATTGGAAGTGTAGATATAATATGAATAATTATCAACGGCCAGTCTTACAACCCCCATGCCAAACTGATCCGTATACACAAATATTTCCGAATAACGTGGTGCATTGTACCGGATACTTGTTAGCAACCGAAAAGTAAACTCATCGTCAAAGGGAAGAAGTTTCTTTTCTCTTGCCTGAACAAAATCTGATGATTCCAGAAAAAACTTGAAGGCTGAGTTAGCGTTTATAACCCTCCCTACCCTGCCAAACTGTTCAAAGTCAAGAACACTCTGTGTTATGATACCAAAACTTCCATAGTACTTCCTGGCCCTTCTGTAACCTTCTTCTATAACCTTCTGAAAAGCCTCTGTATCCTGTAAAAACTGCCATGCTTCGTCAAGAAGTACCAATCGCGGAGAATCCCTGTCTGACCTGTAAAGTTCCCCTGTGACAAAGTTCAACACCACCAGAACTATAACCCCGAATAAATCCTTAAGCGGCTTTAAATTTTCAAGTTCCAGCACAACAAAATCATCTGCTGAGGGGTCAAAAGTATTCTCTCCGGTAAACCACTTTCCGTAGATGCCTGACGACGTGAATCTTTCAAGATTAAAAGCAAGGCTTGTGGCCACCAGACTGAATTCAGTCCTACATACCTCCTGATCCTCCTCACATATTGCCGCAACCCCTTCATGATACCTTGTGAAATTTACCAGATATTCATAAACATCATCCAGGGTTGCTTCATTTCCCTTTTCCCTGTAAACACGTTCCACGGCAGACTTAATCACATTCACTGCAGTCTCATAACTCACACGCTCCCCTGGTAGATTCCCTGTGTGCGAAGTTGCCATATAAGTGATAATCTCAGTAATAACAGGAAGATCATACCTGGGATCCTTTATTGTCTCAAAAAAGTTGAAGCATATGTCACTGTCAGGAGCAAAGTCAATAAACTTGCCTCCAAACATGTTACAGAGCTTCTTATAACTACCTCCAATGTCCACAATCCTGATCTTCGTTCCCTTTCCATAATAATTCGCTATTATGTAGTTTGCAAAAAAGGACTTACCCTTGCCTGAAGGGGCAACTATAAAGAAATTGTAGTTGGAGCTCTTTTCGGAAAAAATATCCATTCCAATCACCTGGCCTTTTCTACCGAGAAAAATCAATGAAGGATCACCTGTTCCCTTGAAGTCGGTCTCAACAGGCAACATCATGGATATTGTGTCAACAGGCAGAATAAAATGTCTGTCAAGAAATATCAGGGTCTTTTTGTCATAGATAAAACCAAAAGGTAGTGAGAACAGGAGAATGGGTAGAACCAATAGGGTTTCCTCCTGCATTAAACACCCTGCCTTCTCCCATACTTTCATGGCTTTGTAAACAGAATTCTCCAGCCTGCTCTCGTCATCGTCATACACCACCATACTGAAAATTACAGGATAGAATCTGATACCTTGCTCGCTCTTGTCTATTGCCTCAAGATATTCTTCCTGTTTCCTTTTGAGAGAAACCACGAAAGAACCCAACGCCTGTTGCTGGAAAATGAGATTTGCTTTCGAGTGTATGTATGTCTTTTGGTCCTTCAAAACAACAGTGCAGCACACCAGGAAAGGAGAGCTTATCTGAAACATATCACCTGTTACCCCTTCATAACTCCCCGTGAGCAGGTTTGAAAAATTAGGGAAAACCTCTTTTGGTAGAACCTTTGGAGACAAACACCTGAAACACCTCTTGCCAAAGTACACCTTTTTTCCTTTCCTTTCCACATTTATGTCAGACAACAACACCTGCTTATTTAAAGAAATGTAAGGATACCATAGAAGATCCTCTCCATCTTCAAACTTCCTCTCATTAAAAAGCCTTCTTAAAAACGAAAGAAGCATCTCAGGAGGTACCTCTGTGGGACAAAGCCCTGCAGCTTTCAACCCTTCTTGCAGGGCACTGCGGAGCTCCTTTACACGGTCCACACTCATTGATTTTACAGGAATCTTCAATGTAACAAACAACCTGAAATCCCTGACAGGTCCCGGTTTTCCCTCTCTGTAGTATTCAGCAAGGGAAAGATAGGCTTTTTTAACAAAGTCAGGGGCTTTTTGTTTTTCATCGACATAAGAATTGAGAAAGCTCTCAACTTCAGGATCAGCATAGCAGACAAATTGTATCACACTGTCTTCAGGATAGGAGGCATTCAGAATGTTCTGAAGGGCTTCGAAACCGGATACGCTGCAGAACACAGCAGGTACACACTCATAGATAATTCCAATTGTTTCATCAAGGTTGTAATAAACCTTCAGCTCTTCATCATAATAACCATAAACAAAATACTTCGACAAAGGATTTCTGTAGAGTTCCCTGTAAAGTTCCTTTCTCGTCAGAGCTTCCTTTTCCTCCTCGGAAGGTTGTACACCTGTGGCCTGCTTTAAAAAGTTCACAAAGTCAAGAATCATTCTGTTTCCTCCTTTACCTTAAGAGATCCTTCTACACCCCTCCAGAGTGGAGAGGGTTCATAGGGATCAATTGGTGTTCCTTTCTGGAACTCATAAATACCAAACCTTCCCGGTTTCTCACCTTCAAAAATCCTCAGGGCCCTTGATATTGCCCTGTAAACCTCAGAAAGAGACATAACACCGCTTCCTATGGGCATGTATCTGCCATCCCTGTAAACTATTATCAGTGACGGGAATGTTTCTATTCCAAACTCCGTTACGATTTCAGGATAATCCTCATAGTAAACCTTCTTCACCCTCAAACCGGATGCTTCCGCTCTTTTAAGAATCTTCAGCTGAAGATCGCAGTAAGGACATCTCCTTTTCATGAAAAGTATCAGCCCGTACATGTCCTTTTTTCCAAAAACGTAGTTCTCAATTTCCTTCTTCGTTAACATGACTCTCTGCATTATCCCGGGGTAAACCACGGGGTATGCAACGGTTGGTAGATACTGAGCATACTTCTGGGCAGTGTAGGCATACACGTACGAAAAGAGAGCAGCCTTCTTTCTCGCAACGTCAAGAATGTTGAAGAAATAGTACATGTTCTTCTCATTCGGTTCCTTCAGAGCCTGATTCAGATAGTAATTGAAAACCTTTCTGAATTTTTCAGGTTCCATGTAAAGCAGTTCTTCATAGGTGTATTTCTCAAGCGGCAAAACCTCCTGCTTTGTTTTTTCTTTCTTTTCATGAGGAGAAGAAGGACGTGAAACCTCTTTCGGAAGTTTTTTCAGTTTCCTTTCCCTTTCCTCCCTATACCACCACCAGCCGTATTCACCGGAAGTTTCGTTATAGGGAAGACTTGTCTTTATGGCATCCTCATCATTTGTCTCTCTTTTTTCCACCTTTCCCGGTCTTACGATAACCGTCCCCAGCGATGGAAGAGAATACGAAACAGGATAAGCAGAAACCACCCATACCAGAAGAAAAACTGTTACAAATACAATCAGTTCTTTTTTCACAATCTTCATCATATAAGTGGACTCACCACGTAAAGTATTCTGTATGGACCATCAAAACTCACAAAACCGTAGTATCTTGAATCGTAACTATCGGGGTGATGATTGACCACAAAAAACTTACCGGGAGGAACTTTGACAACACAATGGTGGGTACCACATGGATTGAATGGTTTAACGGGCTCACCTTTTCTTGAGCGAAGTTTTGCCCTGCCCAGATAAACACACTTCTTAAGCCCGGAATCTTCCCTGCTACAGCAGTAATAGTGAAGTCCCGTTATTTTCAGTTCATCCCCTTCAGAACAGACCACCTGTTTTGTTATGACCTTCCCCTTTGCAAATTTATCCTCCTTCGGTGTGGCCACCACCACGAAATCACCCTTTTCAGGATGCCCTCCGATTTTCCAGAAAAGAAGATGTTTCGTGCTCTCTCCCCATGCTATAACGACCTTCCCGGTAACATAGGAAACCATCAAAAAGATAACCACCATGGCTGAAAAAGCCACTGCAAGTCTTTTTGCAAGTAGAAACTTATCCATTTCTGCGATATTTTTCAAAAACCTCATGTTCAGTACCTTTCTTTTTTCTGATAAAACTTTCTCAGAATCTCCCCGTAATCTTTGTATGCCTCATCCGATAACCTGGGTAACTCCACTTTTTTCACCTTCGCATTCTTACCAAAAACAACATCAGAGGATAACACAACTGAATCATGGGCTTCCCTCTGAATTATATCAATAGCTTCATTCAGTCTTCTTTTGGCCTCGTCAGAGGTTATCTTCCCTTCTGCATATAAATTCTGAAGACCTGCCAGATAACCTTTTAAGTCAACCACTGCTATCTGAGGAGGAGCAAATTTGTAATGGTAAACAGCAAGTACACCCACGGTAATTACCAGATTTACCAGTACAATTTTTATCCATGTGAAAAAAGACAGACCTTCACCTCCTTCTTGAACCATTCTCTTTTCCATCTTTCCCCCTCCATCTCGAAAAAAACACCTCTATCTTTTACTGTCTTCTGTCTTTTGCTTTTTTAAATTTCCTTGAGATAACTGCCCTTTCAACATCTTCCCTTCTCTTTTTCACCTCTCTGTTTCTTTCTGCTGGAATTGAACCTTTCCCCAGCCGGGGTCTGACAGATCTGTTTTCAAAAAGACACAAAACCCCTCTCTTCGGTGCTTTTATGATCAGATTCTTTACCTGCAGAGAGGATTCTATAAAGAGGCTTTTTCATCAGCTCTTTTAGTCTCATTCTCCCTCTCCTCCTTTTCTCCTCTCTTCCCTGCTTTATCTTCCCATAGATACTTTTCAGTAACAGTGTCAAGAAAACTGGCAAGCTTCTTTCCAGTAATTGATTCACCGTTTAATGTCCATATCTCTCCAAAAATGATAAGATGTTTTCTAGGGTAATAATATATAATGCCTGGAAACGTCCCGTTATAATACACCTCGTAAACACCCTCTATCTCTGATTCTTCCACCTTGATTATCTGGGTATTTCTAAACACCCTTGCCAGGTCTTGTTGTATCATACGGGGAGAGTAATTTCCAGGAGCACACGAAATACACACAAAAAGTATAGAAACAAGACACAATAATTTTAAACAACGTCCGGTCATGCTTTTCACTCTGGTCATATCATTCAAGGTATGAATCAAAAGTGTTTTCAGAAATACTTCCTTCTATCAGCTTTATCTCTCCATTTTTCTTTTTCATAATGCTGTAAGGAACTCCCCTTCCTCTAAGCCTGAAAAACAGGCGTGAATTACTTTTGGCCTTCTCCATTCCCTCTTTGCACACCTTCTCTGAAACGTAAAGTTGATTGAATGCCTGCAACCTTTCTCTGCTTGTTTTTTTGTCACAGATTACACTTGCTGCTATTTTTTCTGAACGGGGAGAAACGGGGGTAAAAATAAAATAAACACTGATTTTTCCCTCACCTACTTTTTTCAGCAGTAATTCCTTCATGTGCCTGCAATGAGGACAGTAAGGATCTATAAACGAAACCACGAGAGCTTCTGGATTCTTTGCTTCAAACCTCATATCGCTTTGTCTTATGAGATTTTTGAATTCTCTTTCACTTAGCTTCTTTAACCTTTCCTTTCTCACGGTACGCTTCTGTATCTCCTGATACCTCTTCTGCATGTATCTGCTGTATTCTCTGTTAAGCTCTCTTAATCTTGCCGTGGTTATATTTGCACAGGTTTTTTCCGTACACTCCCAGAGGTTACCTGTAAAAACCATGTTTTCTGTCATGTAAAAAATGAACTTCTGCACTGGAATACCCTTCCTCGCTTCATCAACGGGTTCTATATGAAATATCACCTCACAGAGTGTGACTTTGCCGAAGGAAATTCTATTTGTTTCATCAACTGTAATGTGAATGTTTTTTCTGAACAGGGGATTGGTTATGTTCAAAGAGCTGAAGAGCACCTTTTTGACTTTTTCTTCAGCCTGGGTTTTTGTACAGGAGGAACCGGAGGCAAATATAACACTTGATAGATGCAGTAACAGAATCAATGTAAGTAACACTATTTTTTTCATACCCCACCTCTTTTTGTTTTTTCTTATTTTTTAACTTCTTAACTACCTTCTGACCTGACAATTAGAAGTAGGGTTAAAAACCATTCAGGAGAGCCCTCTACGAATTTTTCGCAGAGGGGACTCACTCTTCAGCCCCCTTTAAAACATTTGAGGTACTAAAAACAAAAAATAACCAACTAAATCAGCTACCAGGAGGGGGGCTTCCTATGTCTAAAGACAAAAAAACCATAAAAGGGGGTAAATCAGATTTAAAAACCATCAGGGCTCTTCTGCGAAATTTTCCCAGAAGAGACCCCTCCCTTAAGACCCTTCTGCGAAATTTTCGTAGAAGAGACCTCCTCACTAAGGCTCTTCTGCGAATTTTTCGTAGAAAAAATCTCTTCATTTTACCCTGCCCCCCCCTCTGTAAGGGCTCTCTTGGGTCAATTTACACCAGGGTGCCTCCTCTCTGAGGGCTCTCTGGCTAATTTGGGCCAGAGTGCCCCCCTCCATAGGGGCTCTCTGGCTAATTTGAGCCAGAGTGAGGGCTCTCTGGCTAATTTGGGCCAGAGTGCCCCCCTCCATAGGGGCTCTCTG
>Ga0256842_1003673_pt1 | contig 10070 bp, 6 predicted proteins | sample 4559240metaG_FD_185973 | JGI IMG/M metagenome (GOLD analysis project Ga0256842, IMG submission 185973) | Hydrothermal vent microbial communities from Guaymas Basin, Mexico - 4559-240 | ecosystem: Environmental > Aquatic > Marine > Hydrothermal vents | place: Mexico: Guaymas Basin | collected...
TTCCTTGTCGGCACTGGGTGTTGTTGCACCTAAAAAGATACTTCCGGTATATATTTTATCTTTTGCTTGGAGGGAGTCAATTATTTTGGTAGATTTACCTGTACATATTAATAAGAGTCCTGTTGCCAAGGGGTCTAAAGTGCCGGCATGGCCTACTTTAAAACGCTTTACATTATAAACTTTCTGCAAGCTGCCTCTTATGCTTTTTACTGCATCGAATGAAGTCCAACCAAGCTCCTTATCTATAAGTAAGGTTTCTCCCTTTACGAAATCAAAAGTCATTAGCTTATACTTAGATTAACACCGGCAAAATATAGTACAATTATCAATATTCCTACTATTATCCTATAATAACCAAATATAGCAAAACCATGTTTTGTTAAGTATGTGATAAAAGATTTTATTGCTACTAAAGCTACTAAAAAGGCAATTACATTTCCGAAAATTAATATTCCAATATTGTCGGAATTTATGGCTTCATAATTCTTAAGCAGCTTGTATGCTGAGGCAGCAAACATTGTTGGTACAGCAAGGAAAAAAGAGAATTCTGCCGCTTGTTTCTTGGAGTATTTTTGACTCATACCTCCAATAATGGTTGCTGCTGAACGCGAAACCCCGGGTATCATGGCTATTGTTTGAAAAAAACCAATTTTTAGCGCATCAATATAGCTCATTTCTTTTTCTTCGGTATTCTCGGTATCCTTAAACCAACGGTCGATAAAAACTAAAACTATTCCTCCAATTATCAGCATTACAGCAACCACATAGACGCTCTCTAATAAACTTTCGATATAGTCGTTCAACAATAAGCCAAATACAGCTGCAGGAAGGAATGCAACAAATAATTTATAATAAAAATTTAATGACTGAAAAAATCGTTTCCAGTATAAAACAACTACCGATAATATGGCACCAAATTGAATGTTAATAAGAAAAGCTTGGGTAAAGTCATTACTTTTCATTCCCAATACACCCTCCGTAATTATCATATGACCGGTAGATGAAACGGGTAAAAACTCTGTTAATCCTTCTACTATTGCTAGGATTAAGGCTTCTATCCAACTCACTATGCTCTGTTTTTGGGTCGGTACATAATTGCGAATATCTCAATGATGAATCCGGCCAACATAACAAGTGGGGCAATAACCATTCTTTGAGTATTAAATATTTCCGGATTAAAAATTTTGGGGTCTTGTGATCCGCCTCCACTTAGAAGCATAGAACCTAACATAATTAAAACTACTCCTATAATCATATAAAGATAGTTTTTCTTTCCAAAAACAAATTTAACTTGCTCTTCTGAATTTTTTTGTGACATTGTAAAGGTTTTTATGATAAGTATAAATTATCGATTTTCATTTTAAGAAACTTCCTTACAGATAAACTACTCGACGACCATGTGAGAATAATACCCAGAATAAGTATAGCTGTAAATAAAATTAAGTAGAAATCAATATGATTAAGGTTAACTAAATCAGGATAATACTGATTTAATTTATATAAAATTGAAATTAATAAACCAATACTAAGTATTGAACTAATAATTCCCTGTACTATACCTTGCATGATAAAAGGTTTACGAATGAATGATGGTGTAGCACCAATAAGTTTCATGCTTCTAATAATAAATCTATTGGCATATACAGAAAGTCGTATGGTGTTGTTAATTAGTACAATTGATATTAATAAAAGCAAAGCACTGACAATCATAAAGAAAATACTTAGTCTGCCAATATTATTATTAATAGTGTCAACATAGTCTTCATAAAATCTGACATCTTCAACTATATCTCTTTTTTTAATTTGCTGTGAAAGTTTTTTTAATTCTTCTACATTGGCATAAGTTTCGTTTAGGTGTATTTCAATACTTGAATGAAGTGGATTTTCTCCTTCAAGAAATTCAATAAAATCTTCTCCGATTTCTTTTTTATAGAGGTCTTTAGCTTCTTCAGCAGAAATGTACTTTGTAGATTTTACTCCATCAGTTGCATCTAATTCTTTGCGCAATCTTTTTATTTCTGCTTCTTTTGCATTCTTTTTCATGTAAACATCCATTTGAATATTTTCTTTGATATGCTTACTTATCATGTTGGCATGCAAAACAATTAGTCCAAAAGAACCTAATACAAACAACACCAAAGTAATACTAATTACAGAGGTAAAATAAGATGCTCTTAGTCTTCGTTTTGTAAAATTATCTTCTTGCTTTGCCATTAAAATATTAATAGTATTGTTGGACTATAATTTGCGTTGGCTAAAGTAATAAAAATGACTTTCAGTGTATACTAAATTTTGTTAAGGCAAAAATAAGAGTAATATTATATTTTACTATTTAGGAATTAGCCGGAATTAGCCATAATAATTATGGATGGTAGGGTATTTATATATTTTTTGCGTCTAAAAGTTATTAAGTATATTCTATCACTATTAATAATGCTTGGAAAGATTAAAAAATTAAACTTTTTAAGGGGTATTTTATTTTGTATGGGATTGCTAAAAATTAATAATTAATATAGGAGGAAATTTATGAAACACATTTACACAAGATTATTTTTTATTGGGTTAATGCTTATTGGCTTTTCTAATTTGGGATTTGCACAGAATGAACATTATTGCGGTTTTGATGGCAGTGATGATTATATTAAATATAATGATGATGCTATTTTAGGTCGAATGGATGCCGCAACAGATTATACTATTGAGGCTTGGGTTTATCCTATTAGTGCTACAGTAGCTGAATATGACCGTGTATTACAACGTTATTATTCTTTTCAAATATGTATGTACGATGGGAATGATGACGGAAATGTTGAAGACTGGTATTTTGGTGTTTATGATAAATCATCTGATAAATGGAAATACTATAATACTGAAGGAGATGCAACTTTAGACCTTGATGAGTGGAACCATATAGCAGTTATAAATAGTTCTTCTGATGGGAGCTTAAAATTATATGTTAATGGAATAGATGTAACTAAATCTGGAGGGTATTCAAATAGAGCAATGCCATCCTCCCATTCAAGTGATAATTTATATATTGGACAAAAAGGAAATGAAGCTAGCTATTTAGGTGGCTATGTTGATGAAGTAAGACTAAAAAATATTGCCGAAGCCCCTGCAAATCTACATTTTAATAAGTATGATAATCAATATATTTCTGATGGGAATACAGCAGCGTTATTTCATTTTAATGAAGGAACTGGAACAACAACTGTAAATGAAGCATCATCATCTAATGCGAATTTAAATAATGGTACTAATTGGATTGATTGGGATGCTCATTCTCACCTTCCCTTAGCTTATGAATGGGCAGGAGGTACTGATACTGATTGGAATACTTCATCAAATTGGGAATCGAGTTCAATACCAACTTCTTCGAATGATGTAATAGTACCAAATGTTACAAATAACCCAACAATTGCCGGAGGTGACACAGTAGATTGTAGAAATTTAAGAATAGATGCAAGTGCTTCATTAACAGTATCAGGAATACTTAATGTTGGAGGTGATTTTATAAATGATGGCTCTTTTAGCACTACAGGTACGATTAAGTATAATGGAGCAGATGAGCAAATTATTGCTGCAGGAACTTATAATGATTTAGATGTTGATAACTCATCGGCGGCGAATTGTACTCTTGCCGGAGATGTTACAGTAAACGGTACATTAAATATTGCCGGTGATATAACTATTCCCAATGGTAATACATTAGATTGTAATGGAGATATTACCACTACCGGTGATTGTGTTATTCATAATAATGGAACAATGGTTGTTGGGGGTTCGTTTACACAGAATGGAGCATATACAGAAACAGCCGGACTAATAAAATTTGATGGTAGTGCTGCACAAACTATTCCTTCAGATAATTATTATGATATAGAAATTGATAATTCAAATGGTGTTAGTTTAGGTGGTAATGTAAGCGTTAATGATGTTCTTACTTTAACTGATGGTATTATCACTTCTACTTCAGCTAATTTACTTACAATAAATGATGGAGGTTCAGTAACCGGTGGAAGCAATACAGCTTATGTTGATGGTCCTGTGGCGAAAGTTGGAAGTGGTGATTTTGTTTTCCCTACCGGCGATAATGGCAAATGGGCAAGAATAGGTATTTCAGGACTATCCGGTTCCGATACTTTTACAGCAGAATATACCAAAGGCGCACCTGCTGATAATGCGAATTATAATGATCCTTTAACAAAAGTTAGTGATAATGAATGGTGGCAACTCGATAGAGCAGGAAGCGAATCTGCTGATGTTACTCTATACTGGGAAGATTCTAAAGCTAGTGGTATTGGAAATGCGAGTGATCTGCGTATTGCTCATTATAATGGTACGGAATGGGAAGAACTGTCGGGGACAATTACTACTTCCGGAAATGCAAGTTTAACAACTTCAGAACAAGGAAGTATAAAGGTAGAAGGTGTAAGCAGTTTTAGCCCTTTTTCATATGGCAGTACAGATAATACTACTAATACATTGCCTGTTGAATTATTAGATTTCACGCTTGTAAATGTTGAGCAAGGTGTTTTATTAAACTGGTCAACAGCATCAGAGATTAATAATTATGGTTTTGAAATACAAAGAAGTAATGATGTAGAGAACTGGCAAACGATAGGTTTTGTAAAAGGTGCCGGAAATTCTAACCAAATTCAGAACTATAGCTTTACTGATAAAAGCCCTCAAGTATTTAATTATTACCGACTAAAACAAATTGACTTTGATGGTGCTTTCGTGTTTTCAGAGATTAAATTCTTGAAATTAGGAGAGATATTCTCAATAAACACTTATCCAAATCCTGTGGTTAATATATTAAATATGGATATTGATTATGTAAAGCAAATTGATATTTATGATATTGCTGGTAAACTAATAAAGCAATATCAGAATCTATCAAATTCCATAGATGTTAGCAATTTTAAAAAGGGTGTTTACTTTTTTATTGTTACCAAAAACGATGGCACACAAGCAAAAGGTAAGTTTCTAAAAAACTAAAATGTTTTTATGAGTAAATTAATAATTGGTGAAAAATCTATTATTACATTGAAAACAGCAATTTTATTGCTGTTTTTGGTGTTTTATTCAAATATATCACCAGCTCAGGAACTACCAATTATTAAAGTTGCAAAAGCCTTTATGTTTTCTAGTTTTAATGTTGAATTGCAACAAAGTAAACTTGATACAAATTATACTGAAATAGCAAATAATCAGGGTGTTGTCCTTGCTTATGTATTTCCTGTTTTGCCAAAAGGATATATTGTTGTTTCATCAAATAAAGGTATTAGTCCGATAATAGCTTTCTCAACAGAGAGTAATTTTAACTTTGTTTCAAGTAATGAGAATGTATTATTGGATATGCTTAAAAAGGATTTGTCAGCAAGGATTTCGTATCTAAATCAATCTTTGTTAAGTGGGAATAATCAAATAGTAATACAAAATCAACAAAAATGGAATTCCCTAATAAAGCAAACATCTATTACCAGTATTTATGATACGCAATATGGACCTCTTCTTACATCTGTTTGGGGAGGCGTTAATTGTATAGATTTTTATTCTCAACCAATTTATGTTGGTAATTATTTTACTCCAAATCACTATTCCCCGGGATGTGTAGCTACTTCAACAAGTATTGTAATGCATTATTTTAAGTGGCCATTACAAGGTGTTGGATACCACACCGATTATGATAATTCCGGTAGTAGTCAGGGAACGTATTATGCCAATTTTGGGGCGACAAGATATTATTGGAGTAGAATGCTTGATAAATATTATCTTGTTAATTCTTATGATAAACATCGTAGAGCAATGGGCGAATTGGCTTATCATTGTGCTATAGCTTTTGATATGAACTTTGAATATAACGGCTCTACTTCCAATCTGAATCGTACTCCAGCAGCTTTAAATAATTATTTTAGGTATTCGGCGCACTATAAATACTCTACATGGAATTCATTCTGGCCAAGAATGCGACAAAATATTAGAAATGGCTATCCGTTAACTATTGCTATTTCCAAAACAAATGGAGAGGGACATGCAATGGTTTGCGATGGTTATGGTTTTAATGCCGGGCAGAATACGTTTTATCATCTGCAATTTGGCTGGTGGGGCTTAAGTAATGGTTGGTACGATATACAAGGTAGTTGGAATGCACAAGGGTATACAATTGTTGATGGTGCTACTTTTGATATTCTTCCGGACCCTCAAATTGGTGAGCCAATTCGTTATGAGGATGAATATAAATTTGATTTACCAATACTGACAAGCAAAAAATTAAACTGGGATAATTTCGAGATTTCTGAAAGCTGGAATGGAAGTAATTTCAATATTATAACTAATAATTTTGCAAATGATACTTTTCCGAAAACAGTTCTTAAACCCGGTAACTACAAATATAAAACCAGAGCTAAAATTAATGGTGTATACTATTCAAACAGCACCTCTACTTCTCAAGAAGTTCTTGTTGGGCGTAAGGATAGCGCTCTTGTTTCTTTAGAATTTGATGGTAACGACTCTTATTTTGTTAACGATAATTCATTTAATGATTTGGATATTTCAAATAATTATACATTGGAAACATGGATAAAGATTAATCATCTTAATACTAATTCTAATTTTGATGTTATTATTGATAGAAGAACAGTATTTTCTCTTTATCTTATTGATGATGTAGATGCAGATTATGCAGTTCGGTTTGTAACAAGGAATTCTAATGATGCTATTATTGCTTCATTGAGGTCCGACAACTCATCAATAAACCTAAACTTTGGTGAGTGGGTGCATATAGCAGTTAGTTATGACAGTGTTAGAGCTTCGCTTTTTATAAACGGGCATGAGGTTGATTCCGATACTGACCCAAATTTTACATTAAGTAAAAGCAGTAAGGCTTTGAATGTTGGAGGGCGTTATTGGGGAAGCTATGGGCGATATTTAGTTGGCGAAATGGATGAACTGAGAATTTCTGATGTGGCTCGTTACAAACATGGGCGTGAGTATAATCATTATAGGATTTTTCCTTTTGTACCTGATAGTTTTACTATTCTATTACATCATTTTGACGAAGGTTCGGGTAGTAGCTTAGGTGATGATTCACGGCATTTTTTTAATACTAATCTTCGCTTAGGGAGTAATAAAGCGACTTATATTGTAGAATATCAGAGTCTTCCAATAGCCTATAGCAAAGAGTTAACAGTAATTAGAGAGTCGGAGAACTTTGCCTTATTAAGTTGGACTACTTCTTTTGAAGTTGAAAACAGAGGTTTTGAAGTACAGCATTTAAACCCAGTTTCAAATACTTGGGATAGCATTGCTTGGTTGGATGGACATGGAAATAGTAATACTGAGGTTTCCTACACTTATGTAGATGATAAACCTGTGATAGGGGTTAATTACTATAGATTAAAGCAGTTTGAGCAAAACGGCAGAACAAATTATTCAAATATCGATTCTGTTAATTTTGAATTGGCAACAGAAATTTCTCTAAATCCTAATCCTGCCGATAAGTTTATTAGAATACATGGACTTTTTGGACATGAGATTAAAAGAATAAGTATTTATGATATTTCCGGTCATAAAGTTAATATACTTGGTTTTCATGACGATATATTAAATGTAAGTAATTTGAATATAGGAATATACATTATCAAATTAGAATTCGATAATTCTATACAAACTAATAAGTTTATTATCAGTAAATAACAATAAATCCGTATAAAACTAAGGTATGAGGGCTTATTTTAATTTTTTGTTACTTTTTTTAGCGATGACTATTTCATTACAAAGTTATGGGCAGATTACAGGTAATAATGTTAAAGTTTTAAACCTGACTAATAATGCCTATACATCAGGAGCTAGTTTTTTTGTAAAGTATAATTCTCACCCGCAAATCGAAGTTGACACATTTTACACTTTTGAATGCTGGATGTATGTAGATACTAGGGCTAGTGGAGATTATCCAATAATTATGGATAGGAGAGCCGTTTTCTCTTTATTTTTAATTGCCCTTGACTCTTCGAGTAGTGGGGGCGATTATAGAATTCGATTTGTAGCTAGAGATAATAGCGATAATATTATTGCCAGTGTTAGAAGCTCAGGAAAGAATGCCGGCTCAACAGATTATCAAACTGATTTTCATAAATGGTATCATGTTGCTGTTAGTCGTGATGCTACTACCACACGCCTATTTATAAATGGTACTCTTGTTGATGAATCAACAGATACTAATTTTATTCTTAGTACATCAGTTACTGAATATTTAAATTATGGTGCAAGATATTGGGGTAGTTATGAAAGATTCATTGATGCTGCTTTTGATGAATTTAGATATTCAGATATAGCAAGATATACTTCATCATTCTCTATTTCTGTCTATAGTGCTCCACATGACACCACCGGAGATCCTCATACTATATTATTATTTAATTTTGATAATAGTGATTTTACAAATACTACTTCAGCAAATTCTTATACAGCTTTATATCATGGTACGCCAGGATTTATAGATTGGGACGATGCAGGATTAGATGAATACTTACCATTACCTATAAAGTATATAGAGCCTCTAAGTGCTAAGGAATATGAAGAAGATAAAGTAATTTTAAACTGGGCTACAGCAACAGAAGAAAATAATGATGGTTTTAAAATAGAGCGTAGTGAAAATGGCATCGAATGGCAAAATATTGGCTTTGTTAAAGGAGCTGGTAATAGCATTCTTACTCAATATTATTCATTTGTAGATTCGCATCCAAATGCAGAAAATTACTACAGACTTAAACAGCTTGATTATGATGGAAAGTTTTATTATTCAAATCAAGCATATTACTCTTTAAAGGAGAAAAAGAGTTGTACTGTTTATCCTAATCCTTGTTCTGATTTTCTTCAAATTAAAGGACTATTGCCGCATCGTAAAACTAGTGCGATTATTTATAATGCACAAGGTCAATTTGTTAAAGCATCACCTAGCCCTGCTCAAATTGATATTCAAGAACTTCCAAAAGGGGTGTATTTTATAGAGATTATTCATTTTAATTCAAAATCGGAAGTTTTGAGATTTATTAAAAACTAAGCGATAGTAACTTTTATTTTTTCTAAATATTAAAGCCAAGTGTAAGCTTATAGGTAAAATTTTCTTTAATTTTTTTAAACGAATATGGACCATACCTATACATTATTCCAACACCAATTTGAGATATATTACTTTTAAGAATAGAATTAAACATAATGCCAGATTCGTAATACCCTTTTTCTAAAGTGTTGTAGCTTATGTTTTTATGTTTGTTGGCGTTGTGTAAATCACCAATAGTAAAACTGCTGACAAGTACCGGTTGTGGGATAAATTTTTTATTTCCAAATAGTAAATCCTTAAAGTCGTGACGAAAATAAACAGCAAAATATTCATCTGAAATAAACTCATTTACACGCATAGTGCTAAAAGAATATGGTGATTCCACGAAGAAAGGAATATAACTGCCTTTACCATTATAAAGCTTATACCAAGGTAGTTCACCACTAGCTTTCCCTGCTGCTATTCTCCAATAGCTTTGCCCCAAATATCGAATATTATACGTAAAGTCAAGCTGTAAATCTAATTTTTTATAATTTAGTTCTGAAAGACCAACTCCCTGAATCCCTTTGGTATAATTGATGTTGAGAATTGGAAATTTTGTTCCCATACTTATCTGATAAAGTCTATTGCGTATGATCTTTTCCTTATAGGCAAATCTGATTCCAAGATGTGCTTCGAAAATATTAAAATCACCTTTTGAAACATATTTATCTCTATCATTTTGCAAAACATATTGATAATTTGTTGGAGAGTTAATCTGTTGGTAATTTGCACCTAATTTCCACGATAAATTTGTTATTGCCCTAAATTTCAGATTGGCAGAATAGTTTTTTATATAAACCATTTCTTTTATTAACACATTTCTATAAATATTTTCATTGATAAGACTCATTCTTGAAAAATTAAACTGTTTTGCACTTTCCTCAACATCATTGTTGTAACTCAACGATAGTTTCATATCGTGCTTTCTCCACGCATCAATATTTAATGCTCCACCATATTT
>Ga0256842_1003674_pt1 | contig 10062 bp, 6 predicted proteins | sample 4559240metaG_FD_185973 | JGI IMG/M metagenome (GOLD analysis project Ga0256842, IMG submission 185973) | Hydrothermal vent microbial communities from Guaymas Basin, Mexico - 4559-240 | ecosystem: Environmental > Aquatic > Marine > Hydrothermal vents | place: Mexico: Guaymas Basin | collected...
TTTGCCTTTTCAAATATCTGCAAGCCTTCTTCCACTGGAACTGAATAAGCACTATTTCCAGCAGTTGGTCTGCACTGAAATATGTAATAAGGGGTCGCTCCTATGAATGAAAGCTTGTTTAAGAGATTTGCCAGTGCTTCTGGATTATCATTTACCCCTCTGATCAGAGGGGTTTGATTACATACAATCGCTCCAGCAGAGATAAGCTTATCTATAGCTTTGATGGCTGGAGGAGTAAGCTCTTTTTCATGACAGAAGTGAACCATCATATATATGCGCTTTTCTTTAAAGCTGAATTGCTCTATCAGCCTAACCAGCTTATCATCATTTAATATCCTATATGGATTAAAAGCAGGTATCTTTGTTCCAATTCTTATAATCTTCACATGATCTATGCTTCTAAGGCCAGCCAAGATCTCTTCCAATCTTCTGTCTGAAAGAAGAAGAGGATCTCCTCCTGAAATCAAGACATTATCTATTTCTGGATGTTCTTTTATATATTTTAAAGCTGGCTCTGGATCTCTTGTTATTTCTTTATTCCCTTTGATAAAAAGCCTTTTTCTAAAACAATACCTGCAATACCCTCCACAAAGATTATTAAAAAGAACAAGGGCTGTATCTTTATATTTATGTTCTACTCCAGGAGCTACTGTATATCTTTTTTCATCAGAAGGATCTAAGTTTCCCCATTCTTCTTCCAGCTCATCTTCTGAAGGAATGATAATCCTTCTTATAGGATCATTCGGATCTGACCAATCTATAAGGTTCAGATAATAAGTATTTGCCCTAAAAGCAAATTTTTCTGTCACTCTTTTTAGCCTTTTTTTCTCCTCTTTGCTCAGTCCATCCACTCTTTCTATACTGGTTATATATTCTATCTTCATTGCCTTTCTCCTTTCTTTCTTTTTCTTTGCTCAAATTCCTTTATTCTTTCAAGCCGTTCTTCAGAAAAAACGGTATTCAAGCAGGCTTCTACCTCATATTGCATAATGGAATTTAAACTTGTTTCTTTTGCAATATTGAGGAGTTTTTTTATCAATTTGATAGAAAGGGGGGAATTCTGAGCTATTTTTTTCGCCATATTTATGGACTCTTTCATAAGATCTTCTGGCCTTACTGCTTTATTCACTAAGCCAATCCTTTCTGCTTCTTTACCATTTATAAACTCAGCAGTAAAAATCAGCTCCTTTGCCTTTGCAGGACCTATAAGGTCTATCAAAAGCTTGGTTGCACCCCCTGTTACAGAAGAGGAAACCTTTGCCTCAGGTGATCCAATCAATGCATCCTCAGCTGCTATCCTTATATCACAGGCCAAAGCAAGCTCATACCCGGACCCCAAAGCATATCCATTTATAGCAGCAATAGTAGGTTTTGGAAACTCTATTAACCTTAGAGAAAACTTTTGAAGCTTCTCCAAATATTCCCTGTATTCCTGTTTTGTCCTCTTAGGAGATTCTTTCAAATCAGCACCAGAAGAAAATGCCCTTCCTTGCCCTGTAAAGATCAACACCTTTATCTCAGGATCTTTCTCTGCCAAGTTAAGTGCCTCATCCAGCTCATTCCACATCAACCTATTCATAGCATTAAGAACCTCGGGACGATTAAGATATATTATGCCAACAGTCTCTTTTTTTTCATATATAATAGTATTAAACATCTTTTTTCTTCAAAGTTATTAAAGTATCTACAATAGAAATGCCTTTTTCATGAACCATAAATGGATTTAACTCAATTTCTTCAATTTCTGGATAATCTTCTGCTATTTTTGCCAATTTGCTCAACAGATCTTTTATTGCCTCAATATCCTTGGGTTTTTTCCCTCTTATTCCTTTAAGGATAGAATAAACTCTTGTCTCTTTTATCATAGAATCTATATCTTCTTCTGTTGGAGGAAGAACTCTCACAGAGATATCTTTAAATACTTCTGTGAAGACACCTCCTAAGCCAAAGGTAATAACTGTTCCAAAATTCTTATCTCTCATTACTGAAGCAAGGCACTCTACTTTACCAGGTGGAGGAACCATAGGAAGAATTAATATTCCTTCTATATCTTTTGTAAACCTTTGTACACTTTCCATTATCTCATTAAAAGCTTTTATCAACTCATCTCTATCTGTTATTCCAAGTTTTACTCCTCCAACATCATACTTATGTTGTATTTTTCTGCTCACAACCTTTAATGCCACAGGATAACCTATCTGTTCAGCACCTTTTATAGCATCATCTAAGCTCTTTGCAAAGTAATCAGGAATCATAGGTATGCCACAGGATTTGAGAAATTCTCTTGCCTCTGTTTCTAAAAGAGAAACATAACCTGTGTCATATACTTTTTCTATAATGTCAATTCCTTTTTGGTTTCTGAGATCAGGAACATTAGGAAAACTAAAACCTTCTCTCCTTGCCTCTGCATATCTTACTAAGGCAGATATGCAGTGAGCAGCTCTTATAGAAGATTCTATTACAGGGATGTTATTATTTCTCAGGATATCTAATGCCTTTATCTTTTCTCTGGCAAAGCTTGTGTTAACTATTATAGGTTTTTTATATTCTTTTAAAAGAGAAACAAGCTTATGACACGCCTTTTCCTCATATGGTCCTATATACTCTCCTATTATTTCCCTATATCCTCCTAAGAATCCTGTAATAAGAACAATATCTATTGCAGGATCTTCCAAGCATGCTTTACAACAGGGAGGGATAATCTCATGAGGTGCTTCTTCTGCTTTTCCTCCATAATCCACAGGATTGGATATACCTGCTCCTTCCATTATATAAGGCCTTAGCTTTTGCTGAGTCTCTTTTGAGAGCAAAGGCACATCCAAACCAAACTGTTCTATGTTATCTGCAGCAATAGCATTATCTCCTCCTCCTTCAGAAAGGATAGCAACTCCCTTCCCCATAGGAAGAGGAGTATCTACATCAAAAACTGAGGCTATATCAAACAATTCATCTATGGCATTTACTCTTATTATACCTGCTTGTTTAAAAGCTTTATCACAGATAAAATCATCTCCTGTCATAGAACCTGTATGAGAATGAGCAGCCCTTGAGCCTGCTTTTGTCCTTCCTACCTTTATAGCAACAATAGGCTTTTTTTTAGTAATATCACGGGCTATTTGAACCAATCTTGCTCCATCCTTTATGCCTTCTATGTAACAGGCTATAACCTTGGTTTCAGAATCATCACCCAAAAATTCGAGATATTCATGAATACCTAAGTCAATAGCATTTCCAATACTTATTATCTTATTAAAACCTACTCTTCTTAAACGGGCATAATGGACAATAGAGTCAATAATATTTCCACTCTGAGAAACCAAGGAGATATTACCTGACTTTATAAGAGGAACCCCCAAAAGGTTAAGATTAGCAGAAGCACTCAAGATTCCACTGCAGTTTGGACCAACAATTCTCATTCCACTTTCTTTTGCAATAGATAGAATCTGCTGGTTTAGTCTTTTTCCCTCTTCTGTAGCATCGCTAAAGCCAGCAGTAATAATTATGGAAGCCTTTACGCCTTTTTTTGCAGCATCTTTAACAGCATCTAACAGAAAATCTTTCCTTACCACTATAAGTGCCAGATCTACATCCTCTTCTATATCTGTAAGCCTTTTATATACCTTTCTTCCATAGATATAATCCCTTGCAGGATTTATAAGATATATCTTTCCTTTATATCCACCATCTAAAAGGCTTGCTGTCCTTCTTGCTCCTGCCTTTCCAGGAACAGCAGAAGCACCCACAATGGCCACAGAATTAGGATAGAATATAGCCTTCATATAATCTCTCATCTCTCTTTAACGGAATATTTATTAGACAAAAAAAGAGGGGGACTCTTACGAATCCCCCCTCTTTTTTATTTACTGGAGCAGCATTGACTTGCCCCTCTTGATTGTTCTAAGGAAGCGTCTGGATTTATTCAGCATAAATGGTGGCAGCATCTCTGTGATCCACTCTGGATCATATGGTGCAGGTGGATTAGATACTGTTCTTGGATCAAATTCTTCCTTAAACCTATCTACCCAGACCTGATAATCACTGAAGTATGGACCCTGGAACATTATTCCATGACATGATGCAGGGAAGAAATCCAAGAATCCTGTCTCTGCATCTATTGTTGGAGTCTCTTCAAAGTACCAACCTATCATACCTTGCACATAACCTGGGTCATAGTAAGGAGAAAGTGGATCACATTTATCCACATTCATGTAAACCAAAAATTCTAAGTAACTTGAGTGGCCAAAGTCATTGGACTGGAACCATCCTGGATCACCATACTCTGCCATAAATGGTGGCGTGTATTTCTCCCACAGCAGCTTTCCAAGTTTCTTACCAGTCTCGTATGTACATCTCAAGCACTCCTGACCCGCTTCACATGAGGAGTAACCATTTGTCATCATCCACATTCCAGAGGTGTCTGCATTCTTAAACCAGGACTCATCAGATGGTTTTGTCCTTGTAAACTCTCCACCAAACTCCTGTCTCAGTTCATCAAGGACTGCACGCTCATATTCCATCTGCTTTTCATTTGTAAATCCAATAAGAAGAACTCTTGCCATATGGAAGTTTTCAATATCATCCTTTGTGACTCCACTCCATCTTTCCCAGAAGTCCTCTTTATCCTTTGCCTTTGCAATGACTCTCCAGAACACAGGTACCTTTGTGATAGCTGCACCGATCTGGCAATGAGAAAATGCATACATGAAATCTTCTAATGCCTTTCTGCTGGGAAGCTTTATATTTTGCCACTGAACCCTATTTGTCTTAAATGCAGTATGAGAATCAGGTGTTACACCCTCAGGCACCATTGCCTCTTTTGCATTTTCTATAAATGGGAATATCTTTACAGTCATCTCAGTTACTATTCCCATTGCTCCAAACCAACCGATATGACCACGCCAGATTCCGTTCAGATTTGGTCCTAAGCCATCACCCCAAAATCCATCCTCTGCTGTGGTCTCTCTTCCTGCCCATGAGCCTGTCCTTACTATATCTCCTTCTGGGCTTATCCATGTTACTGCCATAACACGACGCTCTGGATTTCCCATCCTGTAGTTAAATGGAGAGCATCCCCAAACTGTATGATTTGCGATTATACAAGAAGCACTTCCACCACCAGTGTTAATAAAATAACAGTCATTGTCAAAGCATGCCTGGCAGAAGTGACCATATCTTACTCCTGCCTCTACCCTGGCATATAGATTCTTCTTGTCTATCACTACATCTTGCATCCTCTGCAGATCTATCTGCACCTGATCAGGCCTAAATCTTGGGTTTGCATTGTATGCCCACTGGGATGAGCAGGGATTAAATGGAAGATGGTATTTGTTGCAGATCCTTACTATTTCAGCTACTTCTTCTGTGGTCTCAGGCTGAATCACACAGCATGGAGGATATGCCTGACCAGAAAACCATATAAGCTCTCTTGCATATCCACGACCAACATATGCCTGTCTTACTACTTTCTCTCTGCTGATCTTATCTGGTCCTACAACTGCTTCCAGTTCTCTATATGCTTCTTCTGGCATGTCCCACCAGTAGGGCTGTGCTCTAAGCTGTCTTAGCTTTTCTTTCATCTCTTCAGTGCTAAGCATTGGTTTTTCCTTATAAGCCATCGGAAACCTCCTTTTCTTTAAGTTTTATCCAATTCCTTCTCTAAGTGGCAGAGTTATCCTCTGCCACTTATCAAATCAAATTAACAGGTCTCATCCACTATTTCAGCAATATGATAGACCTTTCCAACAGTATCAGTTTCTACCCTTTCTAAAGCACCTTTCAACATATGCAAGCTATGTACATCAGGCGTTACTATTGCCTCTGCACCAAATTCATCTGCTTCTCTGAGTCTCCAGTCAGCAGCAAAGTGAGCTGTTTCAGGATATGCTTCAAGCACTCCTCCACCCTCTCCTGAATGATATGCATTGTGATGATGTCTGAACATCTCTACCAGCTCAACCCCTGGGATTGCCTTTATAAGATTTCTTGGTGGCTCATAACAGCCATTTGTCCCACGTCTGAACTGCCTTGCTGGCTTAAGTTTACCCCAATCTTCAGCATCCCTGATTCCTTCCCATGGGATCCAAGGTTCACTAAGCCTTCCTACACTGCAGGCATCGTGATATGTGACTTTCATCTTAAGTTCTTCTTTTGGTGAAAGCTTTCCTTCTTGTCTGAGTTTATCTGCAAATTCTGCTATATGGACTACCTCAAATCCTAAATCACTTGTGGCCATATCCAATACCTTTGGATATTCTACTTTTAGTGCCTTGTAACAATAACCACATGCAGTTACTACTGTCTTTGCACCAGACTGCCTTATCTTCTCTAATGTGGCTCTGGCAGCAATTCTGAATTCTTTCAGATGTCCGGTTTCATACATAAGAGAACCACAACATCTTTCTTCATCCAGAAGCATGAATGGAACACCAGCCTTGTTCAAGATCCTGGCTGTAGCCTGAGCCACTTCTGGATATTTGTATGATGCCCAGCATCCTACAAAGAAAAGGACATCTGCTTTATCTTCTACTTTTATGTCATCTGTTACCCAGTCTTTTCTTATCTTTTGATCCATTCCATAATAATTTCCAGATTTTTCTATGCGCGCTATGATACCTTTATGCTCTGGTCTTGCAAAACCTCTTTCCACTAATGCTACTTTTAAAGACTGGTTCATAAGAAGTATCTCTAAATCTAAGTTACGTTTACAGCCTACATCACATGCTCCACAGCTAAAGCAGCGAAATGCTGCTTCCTGTACAAGAGGGTCTTCCCATGGCAAATCACCAACAAATAGGGCATTTATAAGCCTAGTCCTTCCAGTTGCTCCCCAGTTATCAAACTTACCCCACTGCCATTCAGGACATACCCAAGTAAAGTCATGGATAAACTTTTTTGATTTCGGTGCAATTCCTGGTGCATATATCCAGTCACCATATTTACACATGGCACATCCCATACAACAACGGGATTCCCAAAAGTAATTCTCTATATTAAGATCCAGTTTGAAAGACATCATTAACCTCCTTAAATTAATTTATTTATACCCAGAAACAAAGCTTGCCTGGACTCAGAATCATGTTTGGATCAAACAGTTTCTTCACCCTCATAAGATATGTAGCATAATCAGGAGCCTTCTTATATACATACTGGGCAATATATTCATAGGGCCTATTAAAGAAACCTCCAGCCTTCCATACTGCAGGAATAAGAGCCCTATAAAGGCTCAAAATTTTCTCCTTTTCATCATCTGAGTAATAGAAGCTGTAGGTTACCTGACATGCCCTTCCTTCTTCTACTGGTTGTATATAATGGCCAATCTGATCTAATGGATATCCGTGTTCCTCTACTATAGGAGCAATCACCTCGCAGAATTCAGGAGCCTTTTCAAGAGTGGTCATAAATACTACATCCTGACAATTTCCTTTTAGCATATGTTTCCAATATGTCTTATCCTTTGGCCATGGATTTTTAAGCATTTCGGGTAGCCTTTCTTCTAATCCAGGTGCACCTTCCAATTTCTCAGTGAGATTTACATTTGGGAATCTCTCTTTAAATGTGGTCTTAAGATAGTCTTCCTGATACCCTAAGTGCATCTCTGGTTTACGATAGAGACCGCCAATTACCATCATAAATACATAAGGAGGAAGTTTTTCCTTAAGGCTTAAGATCTGATCCCCACTTTCTGCCAGCATAGTAGCAAGAACCATATTGTTGACTATGAGACGCTCATATCCTACACGACGATGCAGGATATCGTATGCTGGATCTACTAATTCCTCTAATTCCTCTGCAGGGATAAAATATACCTTCTCTATCTTTGGAATACGCTCAAACTTTACTACTGCCTTTGTCACTATTCCCAAAGTTCCCTGAGAACCCTGAATCAATCTCCAGAAGTCTATTGTTCCTGGACCTTGTGGGTTAACACCTGCTGCATAATTTCCTGGCTGGCCAAAGGTATTAGATGATGCAGAACCAGTGGCAAATTTCTCACCAAGCCCCCATACTACCCACATTCCACCTATCTGTTCTGAGTATTCAAACATAGGAATAGTGGACTGCTCTCTTTCTAACCAATCCGTTACCACTGATCTCTCTGCATGTGGAAGAAGAGGCATTGTGGTTCTGTAACCTTTTTCTTTAAGGGCATTAGCATATTGCTCCCAAGTAACTCCTGCTTCTAAGTACCCCCACATATCTTCTTCATTTAGTCTTTCAATAGTATTCATCTCAGATAGATCCATTACAATACCCACGGGTCTTGGCATGGTTTTGCTTGGTCTTGGAATTGTCCCACCATTGAAATGAACTTTAGAGCTGGCAGGGAAAATAGGAATGTTGTTGTCGTTGCAAGCTATAACAATTTCCGCTACCTCATCTCTTGTCTTTGGCTTTACTACTGCATCAGGTTTACATGGGGGAACAAGACTAAAATCCTTTTCAAATTTGGCCCTTTCCTCATCACTTTCAATAACATTTGTAACTTCTTTTAATTTCTCTATACCGCTCATCTGTCTCCTCCCTTGGAATTAAATTGTTACTAAATTAATTAAAGATATAAACATCATAAATTTAGGATAATATTATATCTCACCTCCTTTCTGGTGAAGATCATATAATCCGAACGTTCGTTCTTGTCAAGCATATCTTCGTATAACCTGAACATATATTTTTGTCAAGGAATTTATGATCTCATCTGTAATCACAACTAACACCAATGTAATGCTGTATATGACAACAACAGAAAGCTTAAGATTAAAAATACCTGATAATATTCAGATAGTATATTCACTACCATATTCTCCAGAGCTTAATTCAGTAGAAAGGGTGTTTCAGGATATAAAAAAGCATTTAAAAAACGAGCTGTTTTATCTAATAGAAGAATTGGAAAATGCTGTATGTAAAATACTTAACTCTTTTACACCTCAGTCCTTAAAAAAGTTTACTTTTTATCCTTATATTAAAGAGGCTTTTTTAGAATGATTTCAAATTGGTATTGATATTATTGAAAAAAGAGAGCTGCTTGATAAATTAAATAAACTGTTTTAAAAACGGAAGGAAACGAGTTAAATATCTATTGCCTGATACAGGATAACTACAAATCTTCAGAAGATGTGGAAAAGAAAAATTCAGACATGATATTGAGGAACACCTTAGGAGGCAAGCGTTGAACTATATAGAAGAATGGATAGAAGAATGGAAGGAAAGTTTAAAAAAATTAGAACTTCCTTTTTCATGGGGAAATTCGAGCGCTAATCTCCGGAATATAGAAGAGAAAATTAATGATAAAATGAAAACTGTTGTAACACCAAGAGAGTTTCCTGATCTTGGTTTTTGGTATTACAACAAGCATGATATAGAGCACATCAGGAAAGTAATATCTTACCTCTGGCAGATTCTAAAAAAAAGAGATATTCGATTAAGACCTCATGAGCAATATCTTCTTTATCTGGCAGCCTATGGACATGATCTTGGGATGACTATCTGGGATGAGTCATTAAAGGAAGCTTATAAGAGGATATTAGGTGAGAAGATGAACACATCTCTTATGCGAAAAGCTCACGCAATAGCTGGTGGAAATATTATGAAGAAAATTATAGAACCTTATATTCAAAATACTGAAGTTCGGGGAGTAATAAGTGAAATTATAGCGTATCACAGTGGTGATATAGAGGATGAGGATATAAGCAGGCTTGAAAGGAGAAAAATTGATGAAAAAGAGATACGAACTGGTTTGCTTATTGCACTTTTGAGGATTGCAGATACTATGGATGCTAATGAGAAAAGACTTCCTGATGAAGAGATCATAGCAACTTCTCTTGCTCTTACCTCCACTTGCAAACCATTCTATGCTCAATGCGAGCATTACATGAGAAGAAAAATTGTTGAATCTTGCAATTGTGAAAAAGATGGGATTGTCCTTAGAGTAGATGTAGGTTTTCAAAACTTTTTTGTTAAAAGCCCAAAAGGAAGAAAAGGAAAGTCTGTTACTTTTAGAGGAGAAGATGCTTTCTTAGGTGTGTTAGAGGAGTTTGGTAAAGAACTTGGAGCTCCAGAGAATCT
>Ga0256842_1003675_pt1 | contig 10062 bp, 12 predicted proteins | sample 4559240metaG_FD_185973 | JGI IMG/M metagenome (GOLD analysis project Ga0256842, IMG submission 185973) | Hydrothermal vent microbial communities from Guaymas Basin, Mexico - 4559-240 | ecosystem: Environmental > Aquatic > Marine > Hydrothermal vents | place: Mexico: Guaymas Basin | collected...
GAGCGAGGAAGAGGTTGTGAAGATACATACATCGAAGACGTACGTATGCTACATGCTGGGCTTTACACCGGGTTTCGTATACCTAGGCGATGTAGATGATAGGATAGCGGTTCCAAGACTACAAACACCGCGTACCAAGATACCTCCGGGATCCGTTGGTATAGCTGGTAAGCAGACTGGGATCTACGGTGTTGAGAGTCCTGGTGGTTGGAGATTGATTGGAAGAACGCCGGTCAAGACATTCGATCCGAAGAGAGATCCACCAACACCTATAAGACCTGGAGACCTCGTCGAGTTCTACCCAATCAAATACGAGGAATTCAATCGCTTGCTAGGCAAGTTCGTGGAAGAGGTGCAGTAGCTATGGAGCTGATCGAGATCGAGATGAGTATCCATGCATCGGTACAGGATCTCGGTAGGTACGGTTATCGAGCCCTAGGAGTCCCGGTATCCGGAGCAATGGATAGGATCTCCGCTGCGTACGCAAATGCTCTCGTAGGCAACGATCCTAGGGAAGCCGTTATAGAGATCGTTGGCGGAAACTTCGTATTCAAAGTACTTAGAAACACCATACTCGCGTTCACGGGTGCCGAGACCCGTATCCTCGTTGATGGGACCCCCGTCGAGATGTGGCGACCCGTATGGGTACGTGAAGGATCTAGAATCGTTGTAGAACCTCCTCGAAGAGGTTTCGTAGTGTACCTAGCGATTGCTGGAGGGATCGATGTTGAGAAGATCATGGGTAGCTACTCAACGTATTACAGAGCTGGTTTCGGAGGATACGAAGGTAGACTCCTAAAACCAGGAGATAGGATTCGTGGCAAGCCCGTGGATCTCGAAGAACGTTGGAGAACGCTAGCTTCGAAAACCGTTCCGGAACACATCAAGATGAGGATTCCTAGCAGTGATAGAGTGGTTGAGCTAAGAGCAACGAGGGGCATACATGCTGATCTACTCGAGCAAGATCTTCCCAAACTCCTCTCCAGCATCTACGTTGTTAGCGAGAAATCGGATAGAATGGGCTACAGATTGGAAGGTCCGGAGCTCGAACATGCAAAGAGTTTGGGTAGACTCATCAGCGTAGCCACGGATCGTGGATACGTGCAGGTACCACCCGATGGAAAGCCGATCGTGTTGATGGCGGATGCACAGACCACGGGTGGTTACGCAGTTGCTATACACGTACTTCCTCCCGATGTCGATACGCTTGCGCAGTGCGCTCCCGGATACCGTGTTAAGTTCGTTGAGGTAGGCATGGATGAGGCGATCGAGATCGTCAGGAGGTACCTAGCAGAGCTCGAGAATCCACGTCTCGTAGAGATCGAAGAAGTTTGGAGCGAGTACTACTAAGCGATATCCATCGATACGCATAGAGCATAGTTTTCGCGACAGAATCCCGCTACGAGATCGGCTAGCTGAATCCCAGGAAATCTGTGGCTAGAACCAAACCTGATCCTACGTACGCAACCAGAGAATCTTTTGACGTACCCAACATCGCGATCCCTACCAGCAACTAGATTCTCGTCCAACACGACCAGAGCTACGTCATCGATGATGCAAGCAGTTCGCAGCACCTCGACGAGACCTCGCTTTCTGCATAGGTAGGGATCGTCTAGATGAACGCACTTGGACGATACAAACCTACACCTATCAACAATCATAGAAACGAGTTGAGCTACGTCGAGACTCAACCTCTTTGCGATCCTCTTAACGATCCTATACTTCAGTTCTCGACACATCGATACACCGAGATTCCTCCGAATCTCGTCGACGAGATCCCTTCCGTAGGAATCCACGGGCTTACCCTCGACACGATCGAAACACACGATAGCTACGCACAGCGTTCCACAGCGCCTAAGGTTACCAGATTCATCGACGAAACACACCATCAAGAGTACCACGTAAACAAGCTAGGTAGGAAGAGCGTATTAGTACAGCGAAACGCGTAGCCATAGGCGAAGAACATATATACCTCCCAAGCACCAAAATAGTGCGGAACCGATGAGGCTCCCGGATGCCCCCCCGACAAGGGGGTCGAAGGAGGGAGCGAGGGGGTCTAACGGTGATCGCTCACGATTCCTCGATTCGTCCCTCCTCGGATTGTGGTTCCCTACGTACTCATCCTCTACAACACTCCTCACAACGAGTTCTCTCCACGTTCCTTGCTAACCTCGAGATCCGATGCTTTTCGTCAACGTAGCTAAGGTTCTTGTCGAGGCGTAGGGAAAGCATTGTACGAACGCCAAGAGTTCTTCAGGTAGTACCTTACGTACATAATCGTTGCGTAAAGCACTAGGACGAATATCGAACCTAGGGTAAGCGGCACCATTATATTGGGAGACGCTACGTGACTACCGTAAGCGTTGTAATGAATAGTATCGATGAATGCGAAATCCACGATCACGGCTATCAAGGTGAGTATTGCGTAGAGCGCTTCAACGATCTTTCTAACACCTTCAATCCCTAGCCATGGTTTGTGGAATGCTTCGGGTTTCTTCACGCCTAGGTAGATGAACAACGCATAGATCGAATAGATCAAGGTCGTCGACAGTATTAGAGATGTTAAGAGTTCTTCTCGCGATCCATACCGATCCGGTTCGCCGTTGGGACCGAAATGAAGTGCTACGGTTGATGGTAGTCGTGGAACTTCTTGTACTGCTACGATGATCAGCACTACGAGCATCGCTAACGCTACGGCTACGAGTATGGGAAAAGGTTTCAACGACCTTAATTCAGTGAGTGAATCGCATTGCGTAGATGTATCCTCGATTCTTAGAAGTTCGCGTTCGGCTATACGTTCTGCAACCTCGGTTAGGATCCACGTAGCTACAACGATCTCCAACGCAAGTAGTAGGATCAACGTTCCGGAATCCATTACCATTCGCTGTATGGGTACGGACAACGCTATCGATAAGAACGCTAGACCAGCAACAATGTTGATCTTCTTCCAGCACCGCTTCGAGATGTAGGCATAGCCTACGCGGAAACCTATGAATGGTACGGGTCTCCAAAACGATACTGCTATGCATATCAGCGCTGCAACGGCTATGGATATCCAGACAACGTTCAGAGCGTAGTCGAGAATAGGTTCACTCACGTAGCAACACCTCGAGTATCAACGAAAGTTCTTTCAGAGTTTCCTCAAGCACTTCGCGAGCATGCTCCTTAGCACGGTAGCACTTTCGAAGAGGACCTCCCAAAGGATTTGCACACCAATAGCTCTCTATCAAACCCATCCTCTCCAACCTCTTGAGTATGTCGTAGATGGTGCTCTCGCTAGGTCTAAGCCTTCCAGAGCTAATCTCTTCGATGCGTTTCTTGATTGCGTAGCCGTGCAGAGGACCTTCGTTGATCAGTATCTTGAGCACCGTTAATTGGTATAGCGAGTATTTGAAGTCCTTAACGAGCTTCTCGACGATGTTGTCGAGGTTCATAGCTAGTACTCCACATCACTGAAAATCTCTTCGCTTCCCTCATAAAGTTCGACGTATCTCAACCTATTCCTCGCCAGCATGCCTACGGTAAGCGCGACGATGATCGACGTCGCCAATCCTAGGAATCCTAGGGGCGCTGTATACATCTCGTCTCCTTCGAAGGTTAGGAGCATGATTCCTGCAATAGCGTTGATGTTTCCATGCATGAAGCTTGGTGGCAGTATGCTTCTGCCAAGGATTCGTAGCTGACACATGATGACGCTCCACGCTATGCATATAGCTGTGAACATCGTCAATCCTAGGAGATCGGGGTGATGAGGATAGTTGTAGCCGGCGAATAGGATCAGAGGTGCGTGCCACAGACTCCATACGATTCCTATTACTACGGCTGCCGGGTAGAGACCTAGCCTAGGCCCTAGCTCTCCCAAGAGAAAGCCTCTCCAACCAATCTCTTCACCTATAGCAGCCAACGTATTTATCGTGGAACCGTTGAACAGCGCCGAGAGCATGACTAGGACGAGAGCTAGGTATCCACCCACGGGTAGTTTTGCTCCCAAGGATTCTAGCTCTTCTACTGGGTTAACGATACGCATGCCGATGACTACGGCTATGGCTACGGAAAGCGCGTAGAGAACGTAGGGAATCAGCGCTCCTAGAACGATGTACTCAGCCAAGCCTCCACGAAGACCGTACCTAACGAGTCCCTTACCGATGCTTAGACCGAGCATCTTTACGGCGAGTACCGTAGCTACGAACGGCGTGTACATCCTAGCGATACCAAATACGAGCGTAGCCATCTTGTCGTGGCTTCGAAGAGCTGGGATCAATGCTAGGAAATCGATGAGGTAAGCCAGCACGAATGCAGTTGCTAGGAATAGTACTAGTACAGCTACGCGTCTATTCATGGGATCAGCTCTCCTTCTCCAACACTACAGCGGTTCCGTAGGCAAGGATCTCAGCAGCACCGCTAGTAACTGCAGCCGTTGAGAATCTTAGACCGAGAACAGCGTTCGCACCCATACTCTTCGCTCTCTCGACCATCCTCTGGAGAGCGATGTTTCTAGCCTGCGCAAGTAGCTCGGTGTACTCCTTGATTTCTCCACCAACGATGTTTCGAAGCGCGGCTAGGATATCCTTACCTACGTGCTTAGCCATCACAACGCTTCCACAAACCACTCCAAGAACTTTCCTGATTCGGTAACCCGGAACATGTTCGGTGGTTGCAACGATGAACTCCTCCACGGGGATCACCACGAATACCTCGGGACCCGAGGTATATATCTCTAGCCTCCTCAAGACCAAGCTTATACCTTTGCTAAGCGTAGCGAATCGAGGGATACGTGCTAACCGAGTTAGAGCTCGAACGCTACTCTAGACAGATCAAGTTGTTTGGAGAAGATGTTCAGAGAAAATTAAAGCGTTGCAGGGTGCTGATCGCGGGAGTAGGGGGTCTAGGCACGGTAGTTGCAATGAATCTAGCGGCTCTAGGCATCGGTAAGCTCGTGCTCGTAGACCACGACGTTGTTAAGCGTAGCAATCTCAATAGACAGCTTCTCTACAGCGAGGATGATATCGGTAAGCCTAAGGCCTTGGTGGCGGCTAGGAGATTGAAGGAGTTGAACCCCTTCATCGAAACGATTCCGGTACCTACCAGGATAGAGGAATACAATGTTTCCGATCTCGTGAAGGACGTGGATATCGTCATAGACGCGCTCGATAACTGGCGTACGAGATTCGTACTCAACGAGGCATGTGTTAGGAAAAACGTTCCGCTCATACATGGAGGCGTCAACGGTTTCTATGGACAGGTACTGGTAGTCGTTCCAGGTAGAGGACCTTGCCTACGATGCGTATATCCATCGAATCCTCCCGAACCAAGCGAGGTTCCGGTAACGAGTTTCGTTACGAGTCTCGTAGCGTTGATACAAGTCGTAGAGTGTTTCAAGATCCTTACCGGCGTTGGTAAGCCTACGATAGGGAAGATGATCTTCGTAAACGCTCTAGAACCATCGATAGAATTCGTAGAGGTTAGGAAAAGCCCAGCGTGTCCAACATGTTCACGTACCTAAGCTTTAGGAGAGATACTCCTCGAGTTTCTTGAAGAACGCTTCATCGTCTCCGCGTTTAATGATCTCGAGAAGCTCTTCTTCGAGCCCTACGAAACCAGCTTTGTACGCTATCGGTGCTAGGATCAGCGTTAGCATGGCGAAGTCCGCCGTTTCTTCGGATCCATACTTCTCTACTAGAAGCTTGTAGGCTTTGCTAGGTGAGGATAGGAAGAGGTCGAGGAACTTCATTCCGTAAGCGCTTAGCGCACGTTTGTCGAGATCGACGAGGTACCCGGGGGCACGGTCTCTAATCCAGTCCCTCAAGAGCTTCTTCAATTCCATTAAATTGATCCTACTCGTCACTGCACATCCATATAGAGAGCCGTGATAGAGGTATATAGCGGTTATCTCAACAATTTCGAGCTACTTTGGTTCGAAGCGTGCTTAACGTGAACCACTCTATGCGGCACGTATGAACGTATGTATTGGACATGGTGATCCTCTACCAATACTTTTATACATAGTTGCTCTCTCGAGCAGCTGTATAGGAGGATCTAAACATGATCGTTATCGCTAAGGCAGGTGGATGCGAGATATATGCGCCTTCCGATACGTGGTTCGTAAGCTTCTTCTCGAGTCCTTACCCACCGCACGTGATGAGTAGAGCACTCGATCTCTCGACGAGTTTCGAGTTCGGGGACGAAGCTCTATCGCCAGTAGAGGGAATCGTGGAGAAGATCGTTAGATTCGATGCGGGTCCAGGACCTTACTCGAAGTACGACTACGTACTGCTTCTACGCTCCGGAACGCGGTGGGTCAAGATAATGCATGTAGAGCCGCGCGTCGCAGTCAACGAGAAGGTGTTCGTAGGCGATCCGATAGGGCGATACATAAGAACGAACTTCTTCGATCGACATCACGCACCGCATATGCATATCGAGGTGCTTAGGGATAGGAGTCTACGTCCTTCGAGAGCGTTCGTCATCGAACCATCTCCGGAGTTCCTAGAGCTGATGTCGAAGAGATGCGTAGATGCTTCGAAGTGTAGCTCTATGAAGCTTAGAACCGTCTATGCATGCGATGAGTATACGTTTCTGGAACCCGTAGAGATGGAGGCTACGTGCTTGGCTACGAACGTTAAGGATACGATGTGCGTCGTCAACGCAATGATATCGAGAGCCACACCCTACGTAGGGTTGATCAAGCTCCGAGAGGAAGGCAAGATCAAGCCCGGTGCCGTGGTTAGATTCCTAGGCGTATGCCTTGGCTACGTAGCTAAGATCCGTCAATGCTACGCAATCGTTCTCCCCACCAGGGTTCGCTACGATGAGTGGTTCTGGAACTACGTATCGCTTAGAAACATGGCTCGAAACCCCGTGCCCTGCACAACGAAGAGCATCGATGTGTACGTAGATACGTGTCTACGCGAGGTTCTAGAGCTCTTGATATCGATGAACGCGTGCGTAAAGATCGATGAATGCATCGAGGATAGCTACGTAAATCTCGTTCTAAGGGAAGCGGTGTAGAGCTTAGAGCTCGATCAACGTTCCAGATCTTTCTCCAGAACCTTCCCGTACGCTCTACGCTATTTGCGTCTACGAACGATCTATCGAAGTACGTAGCCGTAGATCTTCATCCTACGCAACGCGTTTGGGAATGCCTCGATTGTTTCCTCTTCGTATTCCAGTACGAGTCTAGGATCGATCTCGGCGAGCTTAGTCATGATGGCTCTGCGCTCATCTACGCTAACAAGCCTAGGATCTAGGAGTATAGCTACGTAGGTCTCGACACCTTCGTTCACAAGGTTCTCGATCGCTTTGAAGACGTAGTTCAGAGCACTCGGTTCAGCACCACATCGTTCCCAGAACTTCTCTCCGTACCCAGCCTTTATCGAGACCCTTACAACGAGCTTACTGCACGCGTTTGCGAGATCCTTCACGTAGCTAGGATCGTAGCCTAGAAGGATGCCGTTGGTTTCGAGAACGAAGGTCTTGATCTCGCTACGTTCCTCCACGAACTTAAGGAGTTGAACTAGGTGCTCGCGGCAAAGCGTTGGTTCTCCACCCGATACCCTAAACACGCTACATCTACGACTCCTAGATATGCGAACGAGGTTCTCGACGACTTGGCTAGGTGTGTAGAACGATCCGTAGCGTTCGGGATAGTCGCGCGATGGATCGCTCCAACAGAAGAAACACCTTAGGTTACACCCAACGACGAATCCCGTGGCAGCACCTTTGTAGAACCTAACGACTCGAAACGATGTGTACTTCCTAGCCATCTCCTTGCCGATGGATTTGCATACTATTCTCTCCGTGATCCTCGTAAGAGCTATGGGATCGAACGGTCTCTGACCTCTCCTAAGCTCTCTAGGTATCTCAGCATCGGGATGGATCATCACGTCTCAGCCGGACCCAAGTCTCATCACAGTTCCTAACATTAAGACTGTTTCAACGACCAAGGTTTTTATGTCCGGTAGACTGGTTGAGGAGCTAGGTGGTTGCTTGGAACTGCTATTCGATCTCTTGCTAGCGTTTGCGCTGGCGATGATCGTGGGCAAGCTATTCGAAGAGCTTTTCGTAAGGCTAGGGCTTCCTCCCGTGATAGGAGACCTGGTAGCGGGTCTCATACTAGGTCGATCGCTGCTACAGATATTCCCGGTAAACGATACGATAGAAGCGTTCGCGTGGTTCGGCATCGTGCTTCTACTGTTCTACGCAGGTCTCGAAACGAAGTATCGAGAATTCATGCGTAGCCTAGGTCTCTACGGAGCCATAACCGTAGGTGAAGGTCTCGCCGCTTTCTCGCTTGGCTACCTCGTAGGTAGCTTGATGGGTTACCCACCCAAGGCATGCTACTTCCTGGGAGCCGTACTGGAGGCTACGAGCATCAGCGTAAGCGTTCGAACACTGATTGATATAGGTAAGCTCGCTACTCCCGAAGGATACGCAATTCTAGGCGTTGCGGTGCTGGACGATCTCGTAGCTCTGATCATAATCGTTGCCGGTACCTCGCTCATCAAGCTAGGTACGTTCAGCGTTACGCAGCTAGCAATCGTAGCGAGCAAAGCTCTCGCTTTCTGGCTAGCCGTGGTACTGATACTGCACCACGTTTCCACTAGATACATGCCTCGAGTACTCTATGCTGCGAGGAGTCCCGAAGCATCGGTAGGAATCGTGTTGGGGTTGCTATGCGCGCTATCCTTCCTAACCAAGTTCGTAGGTCTATCGCCTCTCGTAGCTGCCTACGCTACGGGTCTCGCACTCTCGGAGATGTACGGCATTAGGAGGATAAGCGATCGTGTTAGAACGATAGCACTCCTATTCTCCGTAATGTTCTTCGCCTTCACAGCAGCGAAACTCGATCTCGAATCAGCACTGAAACCAGAGTTCATCCCGCTATACGTAGCGATGATAGGAGCAGCCTTTGCAGGAAAACTTCTTGGAGGAGGACTAACCTCGTTCCTAGTAGGTTTCCCACCCATAGCAGCGCTCAGGATAGCGGTAGGCCTCTTTCCACGAGCAGAGTTCTGCATAGTTGCTGCCTACGTAGGGTACTCAGGAGGATTGTTCGGACCAGAGATTCTGTTAGCTGCCGTGATGATTACCCTCGTAACGAACTTGGCAACGCCACCGCTCCTCAAGATCGTATTTAGCTTCGGCGGAGAAACACCGCACGTAGAACCTCGATGGAGAAGAAGGAGGAGGTGATGCTATGAGTATCGTTGGGAGATTCGTAGAGGTAGCAAAACTCGTGCTCTCCATGAAGTGCCGCGACTTCCTAAGGTTCTTCGTGGACTGCGTACCGAAGGTACAGATCGTTGGAGAAGACGAAACGTTGGAGGATATCATCGATGAGATGCTTCGTGGAGCAAGCTACATAGTTATCGTGGATAGGAGGGGTCGGCTTCGAGGAGCGTTATCGTACCTCGACATACTGCACCACCTCGCTTCGGAGAGCAAACACATGCATACACCGATGGCGACAGCGATCCCGGGAATGAGGTCTCTCGAGCTGAGCGATAGATCGAGCTCGATACGCATATCGTTGATTGCAAGACCTCTACCTCCGAAGATACGGGAAGACGCTACGGTGGAAGAAGCGCTGAAGAACATGGTCATGACGGAGTCTCCCTACATCATCGTCGTGGACAAGAACGACAACGTTCTGGGAGTGATAACGCAGCACAGCATCTTTAGAGCTATATCGATGAAGATGCGGAGCTAGTAACCATCAGCAATTGGTCGTTCATCACGATTCAGACTCAAAGGGCTTCATCACGCAGGAGAAACGTTGAGTAGCTAAACCGATCATCCTTACCCAGGATAAAATGTTCGTATCCATACGTAGGAGGTTCGTATCTAGGATCCGAGGATCTTCTTCTGCATCTCTATCCCTTCGATGGCTAGGATTATCGATGATGTTAGCGTGATGCCTATCAGAGCCACGTATTCCAGCGATGCATGCTCGCCCCGAAGGATCTTCGCGATGAGTGTTGCGAACTCTACCACGAGTATTCCTAGGAATAGCGATGCGAAGAACAGCATTCGTGGTACGACCTTCTTTCCCAGGATTACTAC
>Ga0256842_1003676_pt1 | contig 10060 bp, 4 predicted proteins | sample 4559240metaG_FD_185973 | JGI IMG/M metagenome (GOLD analysis project Ga0256842, IMG submission 185973) | Hydrothermal vent microbial communities from Guaymas Basin, Mexico - 4559-240 | ecosystem: Environmental > Aquatic > Marine > Hydrothermal vents | place: Mexico: Guaymas Basin | collected...
GTAGATGTAATGAACTTGAGATTCAAAAGTATAAAAACAGACTCTCTGAACCTTTTTTAGACAGGATAGATCTCTGTGTTGTGATGCAGAGTGTTGGGGCAGATGACAAACCAAGTTATAGTTCAAAAGAGATGCATAAAAAAGTTGTTGCAGCACATATATTTGCACGAAAAAGAGGGCAAAAAAGTTTTAATGCAAAACTGAGTGATGCTGCAATAGAGCAGTATTGTATAATGGACGCGGAAGCATTAAGAACATTAGAGATGGCTATTGAGCGTTTTTGTCTCTCTTTTAGAAGTATTAAAAAAGTACAAAAAGTTGCTCGAACAATAGCAGATTTGGAGAGTTCTCAAGAGATAAAAAAAGAGCACCTTTTAGAGGCGCTCTCTTATAGAAGACGTTAGCTATACATTATAATATGTTGCTTCCGGGTGATAAACCACTAAAGCAGAAGTTGATTGTTCAGGGTGTATCTGAAAAGTCTCACTTAAGCTTATACCAAACTCTTCAGGTTTTAAGAGATTAAAGAGCGGACGATTAAGTTCAAGATCTGGACAGGCTGCATAACCAAAAGAGTAGCGACTTCCCTGGTAGCGATTCATACGGACATCTGCTAGAGAATTTCCCTCATCTTTGGCAATGTTTAAGTCAAGTCGAATCTGTTTATGTGCGATTTCGGCACATGCTTCAGCAAGTTCAACACCCAAGCCATGAAACTGATAGTACTCTGTATAGTTTCCTTTTTCATATATTTCACGTTCAACTTCACTAAGCTTGGCTCCAGCGCTCACGCAGGTTAAAGCGATAACATCATGTCTATCTGCATGGAAATAATCACTTAATGCTCGGTGTGGTTTTTTACGTTGTCTTGGAAAAGTAAAGACTTCCTCAGCGCGGCCAATGACGTGCTCCAAGGGTTCACGGTTGATCTCATCTTCAGAGTGCCACCCTTCACTTACATCAAAGATAAGCAGAGAGTTGTCATCACTACGGCATGGCCAATAGCCATATAAAATTGTCGGTTCAAAGAGTTTTTCATCTATAAAACGTTTTTTAAGCTTTTCATAAGCTGGCCAGACGACTTCATCGAGTTGTTTTTGATAAGCTTCTTTACTCATCCCTTTTGAACTGTATCCCCATCGTGATTTAAAAAGAAGTTTATGATTAATCCACTCAAAAGCCATTTCAATTTGTTGCTGCGTGAGCTTTATTTCACGGCGTCCCCAAAATGGAGGTGTTGGAACAGCAACATCACGTGAAGGCATTTTTATCTCTTCAGATGGTGGAATGATGACCTCTTTTTGCTCTTTTTTCTCCACTTCTGGAGCATCAGGATGTAAATTTGTATCCATATTTCCGGCTTCAATACGGCTCATGGCTGTTACTCCATCAAAAGCATCTCTGCAGTAAAATATTGGTCCGCTGTAAGCCGGTCGGCAAAAGTCATTGATAAAGCTGCGTGTTAAAGCGGCTCCACCAAGTAAGATAGGAATTGTAATGCCTTTCTCTTCTAAAGTTTTCAGATTTTCAAGCATAACTTGGGTAGATTTTACAAGCAGGCCGCTCATTCCAAGGGCAGATACATGCCCTTCATCTAAAGTTTCTAGATACTGTTCAAGTTCTACTTTGATACCGAGATTTTTAACTTTATAGCCGTTATTTGAGAGAATAATATCAACAAGATTTTTTCCAACATCGTGTACATCTCCTTTTACTGTTCCAAGAACAAGGGTTGTATCGACCTCTTTTTCAACCTTTGGGAGGTAAGGATTGAGATAATCAACCGTCTTTTTCATTGTCTCTGCAGATTGTAAAACAAATGGGAGTTGCATTTGACCGGAGCCAAAGAGTTCTCCTACCACTTTCATTGCATCAATAAGAATTTCATTGACAATTTTTTCAGGAGCGATTCGGTGGCGTACCTCTTCAACAAGAGGAATCATTCTCTCTTTATCACCATCCATTAAAAGCTTTGCAATCTTCTCTTCATCGCTCATTGCTAAATATTCAGCATCTTCAGCTTCATTATCAACTGCCTCTTTTGAGCTAAAGTGTTCAATAAACTTAAAGAGAGGATCTTCTCCACGGTTGAAGATAAGATTATCACAGATCTCTTGGTCTTCTTTGCTGATTTTGTTAATAGGAATGATGTGTTTTACATTAATAATAACTGATGTAAGCCCGGCTTCGAGACAGTGGTGTAAAAACATAGAGTTAAGATATGGCCGTGCATCTTTATCAAGACCAAAAGAGATATTTGAGAGCCCGAGAGTCGTTCCTACTTCGGGATGACGTTTGCGCAGTTCACGGATGGCTTCAATGGTATTAATACCGGCATCGAGGTACTCTTCATCGCCACTTCCAAGTGTAAATGTAAGTACGTCAAAAACAAGATCTTCTTTTTTAAGGCCGTGACGCTGTGTTGCTAGTTTAATGATACGCTCTGCAATAGCAATTTTATTTTCAACTGTTTTTGCCATTCCTACTTCATCAATAGTAAGACAGACTAACGCAGTACCGAACTTTTTAGCCAAACTACAAACGGCATCAAACTTCTCTTCGCCATCTTCAAGATTGACCGAGTTTAAAATTGGGCGACCACCAATGTTTTTAAGAGCGGTTTCAAGCCCTTTTGTCTGTGTGGAGTCCGGCATAAGAGGGATAGGAATTTTTTGATTATACATTCCCATGACGGCATTCATATCTTTTGTCTCATCACGTCCTGCAAAACCGACATTGACGTCAAGAACATGTGCTCCGGCACGTACCTGTTGCTGTGCTACGGAGAGTGTTCCTTCATAATCTTCGGCAAGCAGAAGCTCACGGAAGGCTTTAGAACCGGTTGCATTACTACGTTCTCCCATAAGCAGAGGGGCAGGTTGTTGCATAAGCGGTACGGTATTAAAGAGTGATGCAAGAGAGTTCTCTTGAGAACCGCTTGGTGCTTTTGGAGTGATTTTTTCTACTCTCTCAACAAGGGAACGGATATGTTGTGGTGTTGTTCCACAGCAACCGCCTAAAAAGCTCACCCCGTCATATTTTAGAAAGTTCTCCTGTTTGTCGGCAAACTCATCTGGTCCCATTGGGTAGTAAGTGTAACCGCCACGGTTTTGCGGTAGTCCCGCATTTGCGTGAACTGATATTGGTTTGCTCCAGAGTTCAGAGAGGGTTTTAACATGTTTTTCTACTTGTTCAGGTCCTGTTCCACAGTTAAAGCCAAGAGAGAGAATATCAAAAGGCTCCATAATTGTTGCTATTGTCTGTGCATCTGTACCTATGAGCATTGAACCACTCAACTCAATCGTTACAGAGACCATAATAGGAATTTCGACTTCTCTTTGACGGCAGGCTTCCTGGCATGCATGCAGAGCTGCTTTTATCTGAAGTGGATCTTGACAAGTCTCAAGAAGAAAAATATCTGCACCGCCATCAATGAGTGCGAGACAAAATTCTGTGTAGCCTTCATACATTGCATCATAGGTGATATGTCCAAGTGATGGAAGCTTGGTTCCCGGACCAATTGAACCAAGACAAAAACGTGGATGTTGTGGAGTTGAGAACTTTTGGCACTGTTTTTTTACAAGCTCAGCTCCGGCTTTTGTGAGTTCATAAGCACGATGACCGATTTGGTACTCATCAAGTACCCAGCTAAAAGAGCCAAAAGTATTTGTTGTAATAAAATCTGCTCCGGCTGTAAGATAGGCAGAGAAGATATCATTCATAATTTCAGGAGCTGTAACATTTAAGAGCTCATTACACCCCTCATTGCCTTCCCAAGCTTCTTGTGGAATTTGATCGTCACGTTGTTGGAGTTGTGTACCCATGGCCCCATCAATAATAAGTGGACGTTTTTTAATAGTTTCTAAGATGTACTCTTTTGTCGTCATTTGCAATCTTTTGAGTGGTTTAATTATTGTTCTTATTTTAGCTAAGAGGTGCATAAAAACTGCTGTAATGGTTATTAAAAATAGATTTTTTAAGATAAACAATAGATACAATGACGAAAAAAACTAAAAAACTATTGACTTAAATCGTCAAAAGAGTGTATAATGACGACGAAAATCAATAATAAGAGAGGTTTAATCGTTAAATGGTAATTGCGTACATAAGACCAGATAAGAATTTTGCCCCTGTGCATGAACAACTGCAGCTGATAAATTCTTATGCTATTGCAAACAATCTTGTTATTGATGATGAGTTCGTAGATTACACTTCTCAAAATAAGCGTCTCGTAGAGCGAAGTGAAGTGACAAAATATTTTCAATCAAAACACAGCACAACAATATTAATTTATGATGTGTGGGTATTGACGACAAATATGGAAGATCTGATTCAGATGTTCTCGTGTTTATTAAAAAATGAGCATGAAGTCCATTTTCTAAAACAATCTGTTATAATTACACAACGAAGTAATGTGATGCTTGTTTTAGGATTAATGGAACAGTTACGTCAGAGACTTCAAAACGATTCCAAAAGGGTTATTGGCCGACCTAAAGGGAGTCGTTCGAATTCAAAATTTGATGTGTATATAAATGAGCTTATTGCCTTTATAAGAGATGGTAAAAGTGTGAGTGAGATGGCAAGAATTTTAAATGTAAGTAGAAGTTCACTTAAAGACTATATAGAGTCGCGTGAGTTGAAACAAGTTGCATTTGGTTCACTGTTGCCTGAAGCACAAAAAGATGCAGAAGAACAAGTGATTAATACAATTACTTGCTCAAATTAAACGTTGGGAGAACTATATGAGTAAAGAGATAAAAGGTATTAAAATACCTACACCATGGAGAATTAAGCGTTACTATTTTTATGCTTTTGTTACAGTAGTAGCATTGATTTTGCCGTGGATAAAAGTAAATGGAAATCACTTTTTCCTTTTGAGTTTTGATAAAATGAAGTTGCACCTTGCATTTGTACAGTTTGATATGCAAGAGTTATATTTGATGCCATTTTTATTAATGCTTATGTTTTTAGGTATTTTTGGAATGACGGTAATGGGTGGACGTGTCTTTTGTGGTTGGGTTTGTCCACAGACGACTTTTCGTGTAATTTATCGTGATCTGATTGAAACAAAGCTTTTAAAACTTCGTAAACGTATTGGGAACAAACAGCAAGATCCCGATATGTCTAAACCTGAAAATAAGGTTAAAAAAGTTATTGCTATTTTGATTTGGATTGTATTGGTTCTTATTGCCGGTGCAGACTTTATGTGGTATTTTGTTCCGCCTGAAGATTTTTTCAAATACCTGCAAAATCCGGGTGATCATATGACGATGATTGGCTTTATCTTAGGTGTAGCTGCATTTTTGATTTATGATATTGTTTTTCTTAAAGAGAATTTCTGTATCTATGTATGCCCATATTCACGTGTACAGTCAGTTCTGTATGATGAACATACAGTTATGGCAATCTATGATGAACATCGTGGTGGTAAAATCTATGATAATGAACAAAATGTTCACCATAAAATTGTGCATAATCAAAAAGAGTTGCATCAGATTGATCCTGATGCTGAGTGTACAACTTGTGAAAAGTGTGTGACGGTATGTCCAACGCATATTGATATTCGTAAGGGATTACAGCTTGAGTGTATTAACTGTTTAGAGTGTGTGGATGCCTGTACAACAGTTATGGGTAAACTTGGAAAACCATCTTTGGTTACATGGTCTAGTGAGTATGAGATTGTTGAGAGAAAAGGAAAAACAAAATATTTCCGTCCAAAAGTTCTTGCTTATATGGGATTGCTTGTAGCGATTATGTTTGCATTGGCGTATATGAGTACAACAAAAGAACATATGCTCTTAAATATCAATAAAGAGACAAGACTTTATGCTATTAAACATCTTTCTGAGAGTAAGTTTAGAGTTGAAAATTCTTATATTTTCTTATTGCAAAATACAGAAAATGAGCCAATGAAATTCTTTTTTGATGTAGTTCCTCCAAAAGGTATGGAAGGTAAAATTAAGATTTTAAAACCTTCAAGAGCATTTAGAGTCATACCAGGTGTGAAAAAGAAAAAAATTGTTACTCTTTATACTGAAGAGATGCTTGTGGATAATAAAAGAAAAGATACTATTATTCCTATTAAAATTCATGCATATGCACTGGATAAAGATGGAAAACCTAGTAAAAAAGTTTCTGTTTACAGAGATACAACGTTCGTTTTCCCTAAAGAGACTATTCTCCTTAAAGCAAAATAATTACTTCTTAATCTGAAATAAGCTAAACTTCGTTAGATATTATCTAGTGGAGTTTAGTTTTGTTATCAAAGTTTATTAAATACCTCGCTTATCTGTTTCTTGTCTATCTTTTCTTTGGATTTTTTATCCTGCCTTTCATTGTAAAATCACAAATTATTAAAAATGCAGAAGAACAACTGAGTGCAAAGGTATCCATTGAGTCGTTGTACTTCAATCCACTTCTTTTTCAAGTGACCTTGGAAGATTTTGTTTTAAAAGATTTGAAAAATAAAAAACTTTTTGCTTTTGACACACTGCGTATAAACGTCAATCCTTCTTCTCTTTTTATTGGAGCACTGGAGCTTAAAGAGCTTGCTCTAATTCATCCAAGAGTTTATTTAGTTTACAACAAAGACAAAAGTATAAATCTGCTTACTATTGTAAAAAAGAGTGATAAAGCTACTCCCGTTAAAGCAGATAATAACGAAACTACAGAACTCCCAAGAGTTATTATTGAGAGTATCGATATGGAGGGCGGAGAGCTTTTTTACACAGACTATACAAAAAAGACTCCTTTTGAATTCTCATTGCACAATATGGGTTTTAGCCTTAATAACTTTGATACAAAAAAGATAGCACAAAGCAGTGCAGGAGTTAGACTTCACTCTCGTTTGGGAGATGGTGGCTTTGTAGATTTTAAAAGTAAAATTACCAGTCTCAAGCCTTTTAAGGTTGAAGGAACATTAGATTTTGAAGCAAGCAAGCTCTATACAGAGTGGAAATATATGCGTGATGCGTTACAACTTGAAGTTGCTGATGGAAAGGTCTCTTTTTCTACCAAGTATGCCCTCAATCTTGATGATCTTAATAACACAAAAATAGAAGGTTTGCATCTTGCAGTAGAGAGACTTCGCATTAAACCAAAAGCCAAAGACAAAGATATTTTAAATCTTGATGCAATGTATGTGAAAAATGCGACAATTTTCCCGTTCAAACAGAGCGTGGATATTAAAAAAGTAGGGCTTTATGGACTTAAAGTCAAAGTAAAACGTTATGCAGATGGGGATATTGACTGGCTGAATTATCTAAAAACTAAGAGTGGTAGTGATGTAAATAGCAGCCAACAAGCTCACGCAGAGAGTGAAAAAAATGCTCCGTGGAGTCTTCTTCTGCACTCTTTGGCTTTAGAGAAAATTGCTGTTCGTTTTGAGGATGAAGCGATTAAGCCAAAAGTGACAACAGAGATAAATGAGCTTGATATTTATGCAGACAACATAACGCTTGCGGGAGAAAAACCATTTGATTATAAGATAAAGATGCAGATGAATGACACTACCTTATGTGATGTTAATGGTACGCTGGCGCATAAACAGCTTCGTCTCTCTACGCAAATTGCATGTAGAGAGTTTGACCTTATTCATTATAAGCCCTACATAGATACAGCTGCCCGTGAAAATCTTAAAAAATACGATATTTCATTGCAAAAAGCATTTTTTGACTTTGGGGCAGATATTAATATTAATGAAAATAATAGCAGCTACGCTATGGTTGTTAATGATGCAAATATTTCCCTGCATCAATTCGGTCTTGATAAAAAGAGCACAAAAGAGAAACTTGTAAGATTTGAAAACTTTACTATTGAAGGAACTAAACTAAATACAGCAACCAAAGAGCTGCATATCTCTCGCGTGGCTTTAAAAACATTGGGAGTGCGATTAACTCGATATAAAGACGGTATGTTAAATATTGATAATATTGTCATTCCAAAACAAACAAAAACAGTATCAAAAAAGAGCGCTACAAAAGAGAAACCATATAGAGTACAAATTGATGAAGTGGCACTGCAAAATGCTAAAGTGGAATTTCTGGACAAGAGACTTCAAAAAGAGCAAAAGCAGAGAATTGATAAAATCAATATAATATTACGTAAGCTTGACAGTAAGAAAAGAAGCTGGTTGAACTATAAAGCATCCTTGCGCATTAATAAAAAAGGGACACTGTATGCTAAAGGAAAAGTTAGACATACTCCTTTGAAGCAGAGCGGTCTTGTAAGTGTGAAAAAGCTCTCTTTAACACCATTAACACCGTACTTGCAGGAGATGAGTTATTTGCAAGTGGACGATGGAGCGCTCTCTTTGAAATTTCATGAAAGCTATCAAGCTTCTAAGAAATATCCTGATGTAAGAGTTAATGGAGAGATTGCCCTTGACTCTCTTTTTGTAAGCAATACAAATGATGCAAACGCTTCACTCTTTTCGCTTAATAAGCTTCGTGTACAACCTTTTACTCTAGAGCTCTTTCCAAATAGACTCTATATTGATGAAGTAGCAATAGATTCATTCTATGTTTCAGCAAAGATCGATGAAAATAAAACAATTAACTTTGCAAAACTGATGAAAAAAGATGACAATGCTACGATGCACACAGCCGAGACAAATAGTACAAATGAGACAAAAGATGAAAAAAGTAAGCCATTTCCTGTAAAAGTTGTAAAAGTTGATGTAAAAAATGGAAGTGCAGAGTTTGAAGACCTCTCTCTTCCTATAAAATTTAAAACAAATATTCATGATCTTAAAGGTGCAATCTATGCGGTGTCGAGTACTCCGGGAGATACGACCTATGTTGATATGACAGGGGAGGTTGATAAGTATGGATCAACAAAACTCAAAGGAAGCGTTGATAGTTTTAACCCAAAAGAGTACACAGATTTAAACTTTAACTTTAAAAATCTTGATCTTCATTCTATGAGTGGATACAGTGCTTCTTTTGCAGGTTATGAGATAGATTCTGGAAAGCTCTATCTGGATTTGGGTTATGAGATAATGCATTCAGAGTTAAAGGCAACAAATAATATTATGATTAAGAAAATAAAACTTGGTCGTGAGCTAGAGGGGGATGACATCAGTCACCTGCCACTTGGCTTTGTTGTAGGGCTTTTAGAAGATGGTGATGGAATCATTGATATTGATATGCCAATAGAGGGTAATGTTGATGAGCCTGATTTTAAATATGGGGCACTTGTCTGGAAAACACTTGGAAATCTCATCGCAAAAGCAGTAACATCTCCGTTTAAATTTTTAGGTTCAATGATGGGGATAAATGGCGAAGAGCTGGAGTTTATTACTTTTGAGTTTGGCAAAAGTACTATTACACCGCCGGAGCGTGAGAAGCTAGATAAAATAGCAAAAATGATGAATAAAAGACCAAAGATAGAGTTACAGATCAACGGAACATATGATGAGGTAGAGGATCTTAAAGTGCTAAAACTTCATAAACTTGTTGTTATGGTTATGAAAAAAAGTGGTGATGAAAATATTAAAAATCAAAAAAATGCACTTAATATCAATATGCTTGAGGATGTATATGCTACATTAAGAGCTGATGACAAACTTGCTGCGTTACGAAAGAAATTACGTAAAGAGTATAAAGAAGATGAATCTTATAAGAGAGTATATCAAAATGAACTTATAGCTTTGTGTACAGAGATGCAAAATGTTTCAGATGCAGAACTTGAGGCACTGGCAAATCAAAGAGCAGCAGCCATTAAAACATATTTAGTTCAAGATAAGGCATTGTCGCCACAGAGAGTGCTTTTAGGTGATGTAGTCAAGGTAAAAGATGCAAACAAGAAGATGCTTGAGTTGAAGTTAAATATAGAAGTTCAAAGTAAAGATAAATAATTTTTTGCTATAATTAGATTTATTGAATAATAAATTTAACTAATAAAGGTAAAGAATGGCATTTTCAAAAGAAAATCGAAAAGGCACTATTTACGGTATCATTTTTGTAGCGATTTTTGCAGCAGCGGCAACATCAATTGCACAAATTTCATTTGTAAAAGCACTTGGAATTTCTCCACTTGTTATTGGTATTGTTTTAGGTAT
>Ga0256842_1003677_pt1 | contig 10059 bp, 12 predicted proteins | sample 4559240metaG_FD_185973 | JGI IMG/M metagenome (GOLD analysis project Ga0256842, IMG submission 185973) | Hydrothermal vent microbial communities from Guaymas Basin, Mexico - 4559-240 | ecosystem: Environmental > Aquatic > Marine > Hydrothermal vents | place: Mexico: Guaymas Basin | collected...
TAATTTATTTAAATAAAAATCTGTTTTATGATGTATTCTAACTCCTATATAAAAAGCATAAACAGTTATTTTTGGTACATTCAGAGATAAAAGAATCTCTAAAAAATAAGCATCTGCTTTATTGTACTCTTCCAAATCACATAAATAATCATGAACAATGACGGCAGGTAAATATGTACTTCTATTAGGAGGCCATAAACTCCATAAAATTCTAGGAATATCTGCTCCATTTGTTTTATATCCTTCAGGAATAATAATATCTTTATAAGTAATATCTTCTAATATTAAATATCTATCTCCTGGTAATGGGGATATTTTAACAATATTATATAATGTTTTTTCTTTATTTTTCATTTTAAACCTCTATTTATTTTAGTGTATTTTTAATACTTTCTATTGTACCTGTTGAATCATAACTCAAATCCTTTTGTTTTTTGACATAAACATCCAATTCAAGGTCATATACTTCATTATAAATCCCAGTTAAAATGCCATTATCAAAAGTAAAATCAGAACTTTTGATAACATCATCAGTATCAGGTAAATATACTTTAATGCTGGATAGTACTCCATCCTCAAAGATAAATTCGGTATTATCATCTCTAATTCCATGAAAAATAGCACTATGTTTCCGTACTCTTCGTTCTACTTCACCATCAGTGGCAAGACTTTCATCTGAGGCAGAATAATTATCGGCTGCCCTAGTTTGTCTGGCTCTCATTTTTGTTAGTCTGGCCATAATTCATCTCCTGCTTTTTTATAAATATTTATAAAATAAGGAATTACAATGCAAAATGAACAATCTAATCAAGCAAAAATAGATTACAATAATTTACTAAAGAAACAAATATTGGCTTTTGAATTACATAAAAATCAAAGTTATGTAGATAGATTAATGAAAGAAGGTGAAATAAAAGGATTATTAAAATTAAAAACCTTTTATCAAAGTGTTATTAAAGCAAAATATATGTTAAAACAAGAAAAACTAAAAAGTTTTAAAAGTTATGAAGTATCATTAAAAAAATATAATATTGATGTAGATGGTCCAAAAGTGGCCAAAGAATTATATGATGTATATAGTCAATTAGAAAATACTTTAGTAACTTTAGGTAATGACTTAAATATTCTTAGGGCAACTGAAATGATATTTTCTTCTTTGGATGCTGATATAGAAAAATCACTAACTTCTTTAGATTTATTAGAGGAATTGCGTCAAAATAAAGATAAATACAGTCCAGATGTTCAAGTAAGAGTTGATGCTGGTTTATGTGGATTAAAAAGACCTGGAGGTAAAAAGAAGTTTGTATGTGATGCCGAAGTAGTGCCAGGAACTAAATATTGTAAAAAACATCTTCTTAAATATAATCCTGTAAAATATTCAGATATATTTGATGAATCAGATGAATTAACTGAAGAGGAATAATTATGGCAAAATTATCTCAACAAGAATTAAAATATAGATATAAAGAACTCAGAGAGGGTCTTGGCATAGATAGTGATGAAATTATGGATATGTTAGTAAATACAAGAATTCAAGATGATAAAGGTATAGAGGCTATTATAAGAGGTGAGGGTGAAAAAGCCATCATTAATAGTTTCTTATTAGATATAGAAGATAAATATTTAGGGGAACAAGATATAGATAATATATATAAAAATAAAGATAAAAGTCCTTCTGATTGGAAATTTTTATCAGAAGAACGAAAAAGTATCTTAAGAAATACAGAAAATTTTTATAAAACAGTAAAAAAAGATTATATGCTTAATAGAGCAAATCTCATGATTTTAAGAAAGGAAGTTACAAATTTTGTTACAGTTGTTCTTAAAAACCTGGTGAAATCTAAAAATATTGATAATACTAGCAGATTTAATGAGTTTGTTAATTATATTATAAGAAATTATACATATTCTGATACCATTAAAAGTCTTGGATTTAATCCTATTATAGATGATGAAACTAAAGAGATATATCTTAAAAGATTAAAATTGGATGAAAAAACTTTAAAATATATCTAATATATCTAGTTTTTTACTAAAACACTCACTGTATCCAATAAAATCTTTGGATACTGAGTAATCTCTAAAATGCTTATTTACTTTCTTTAATATACTCTCTTTTTGTACAGTTTTTAGATTAGTCATTTTTATTTCATCCACAATTTCATAAGAATAATCATCATATCCACTTTTATATCTTTCTTTAATACTTCTACTTGTAACGCCTATTTTATAGAAAACATTGCCTTCTTTTGATGTAAATTTTAATTGATAGAGTATACCTATTTCATTGCCTTTTTTATTATTTTTATAAAATTTTATTTTATTGAAACATTGGTCTTTATTAATACATTTTTTACAAGATGACCCTTTCATATGTTTATATGGCAGAACATAAAAATCTCCATGTTCAGGACACCGTATTTTAACTTTATCCACTAAATTAAATATTTCTTGATTTATTTCTTTATATATAAACTTATTACTATGAAATTTATTTGACACTTTAACAAAATTATTAAAAATCTTTTTATTTTCTTCAATAATACATTTATTACATCTAAATTTAGTAATTTTTTTATGTGAAAATAAATCCAAGTCATTTAATATAAAATCTCCGTGTTTAGGACAAGTCATTATTAATTTATTTACATCTTTTATTGTATATTCTATTTGATATTTTTCTGTGCTATATGAAATTAACAGGTTCAATTTTTCTTTTTTTATTTTTTCTTCTTTGTAACATTTCTTACATTGTATTTTGTTATTTAAATGAGCATAAGGAGTTTGTTCAAAAATTCCATGAATTGGACATTTTATTTTTACTTTTTCTCTTTTATGTTTGTAATTTACTTTTATATATGAATATTTATTATTAAATTTTTTATTTGCTTCTTTTATAAATTTTATTTTATTTTTAATTTGTTTATTTTTAAGATTTTTTAATATTCCACATTCAGGGCATCCTTGTCCATTTAAGTGAGATGCAGGAGTTTGATTAAATATTCCATGGATAGGACATTTTATTTTTATAGGAATATGAGTTCCTTTATATGCTTCAACATAGGTATATTTATTTCTGTGTATTTTATTTGCTTTATTTTTGAATTTTATATTCATATTTTTACTTTTTAATTATTTATAAATACTCATAAGGTATATTAAAAAATATTCCCCAAATAAAATTAAGTTCTTGAATAAAGGACAAAGGAGAAATAAAATGGCTTTAAAAAGTTTACTTTCACAAGCAAGACAAATAAAAGCATCTGTGGCGCAAACTGACACAGATTTAGGTACTGATAATAGTGATAGAAATACACTTGTAACAGGGGCAGCATATCTTGAAGAAGACTTAAATTATATGAGAAGTATGATATTAGATATAACTGGAGAAAATCTATGGTCAGATATTCCAGCAGTAACTCTTAAGGATGCAGCAGGGTCAAGTAATAAATTAATATTACAACCTGTACAATACTCAGGATCTGTTAAAGATGCAAATAATCTAGTAACAGATTTAAGTGCAGTTGCAGGTGTTGATAATACTACTGATACTGAAGATTTAGGTTATGTGGTTACAGATGCAGACACTCCAGCACCAGGAACAAAAGCATTCGTTGCTCTTAGAGATAAAGCAACAAATATGCCTTTAGTAGATGCAGATGAAAATCAAATTTTTGCTGTTGCATATAATGATGGTAATGACAAAGTTCAATTAAAATTCTATACAGATGTTGATGGTACTTATACTGCTGCAACTTTATCTGGTACTGTAGATTTTGAAGCAATCTTACCAAGTAGACAAACATTGGCAAATGCTGATGAAGGTTTTGCAATGGTTAATGCAGGATTTGCTGATCAAGTAGGTGCTATTGAACTAGGTGATAGAGCATGGGTAGATGGTGTTCTTAATGATGGCTCTACTGCTACTTATGGTTTTGAAGACAATGAAGATGTAACTGCTACTATTAATAAAATTGCTGCAGTAGGTATTGATGACAAAAATCTTGGAGATAATGTTTCTGTTGTTTCTGGTATTGATAGTGCTACATATACAACTACATTCAAAACAGATAATGATGATTCATATTTAGAAGATGGTGATACTCTTGTTGCTGCAATTGAAAAACTAGATTTGCAAGCTAAAGCAAATGCTGATGCAGCTGCTAGTGCAAGTGCCGATAAAGTTATTAATATTGTAACTAAAAATGTTGCTGAAGAAACTGCGGTTACTTTACCTCAATCTAAAACATATGTAGAAACTGACAAGGATGCAATGAATGTTTTTGTTAATGGACAACACTTAGTTTCAGATGCTGTAGCAGACGCTAATAAATCAGGAGATGTTGGTGATTATAAAGAAACTTCAAGTACAGAAGTAACTTTCCACTTTCCTTTAGAAGTTGGTGATGTTATTGTTTATTCTATTTCTAAATCATAATAGTAAATAACTACAGATTAATCTAGGTTTCTTCCTAGATTAATTCAAAAAGAAAAAAATAATTAAAAAATAACCAAAGAATTTATAGATAAATTCCTAAGAGATAAACGCGGTAATATTAAAAAAGAAGATTTAATAAAAATACTTATAAAGGATATGCCTTATTGTTCTGAATGCAATAAAGATTTTATAGAGGATGTTCCTGTGTCATTACAAAAGATAACATAAATTTAACTAAAGAATATAAAATACCTTCAGGGAATATTAGATATTTGTAAGGATATAAACCAAAATTAATGGATATTCTTTTAAAGAAATACAATGAAGATGATATATTAACAGATTTCCCTGATTTTTTATATCCCTAGTGATAATTTAATAATAGAAGTGAAGAGTGAATATACGCTAAGTGATACAATAAGTATTAATCTTAAAAAGTTCAATACCATAGAGTGCAAAGGATATAAATTCAAATTAGTAGTTTTTTAGTTTTTTAATCGATAAATATTTTTTTACCATTTTTAATAATTATCTTCTTATAAACCTTTTTTTCTGTTTTTTCACTTTTAATATTTTTAAAAAATTCACAAGTAAATTTTTTCTTTGTAATCTTATTTAATTTTTTGCAGATTCCTGCATTCATTCCTTTATATGAATAAAATATACAATTCATACATATATTTTCTTCTTTCATTATATTATATCCAAGTATTTAGAAAATTTATCTTTAACTAACATTGTTCTAAATTTATCAAACCCTTTATTTCTTTTTATTTCTTCTTTAAAAGGTAAAATAGTTGAACCTGTCTTTTGTACAAAAACAATAACAGGTTTTTTATTTTGATAACTTTTATATATTTTTTGTACCAAACTCAAGTTGATTAGTTCTTCTTCTATTTCTATGAATTTCATTATATTACTCCTACCGTGTGTTCTCTATATAACTCTAAAACAATAGATACCTTAATATTTTTATTCTTAGTATCATTATCATTATTATATGTAAATCTAAATTTAAATATTTTACTTATTAAAGCAATATCACTACTTTCTAAAATTAAACCTTTATAATTTGTGCCTAATATATTTATTTTATTAACAAACCTATTAACAGTATAATCACTAGGGAATAAATAATATCTCCCAATCCATGTTTCATCGGGAACACTAGTGTCAGTGATATATTTAATTTCTCCATCCACATAATCTGCATTTCCTTTATTATCTTCTGATATCATAGGTGTGTTGGCAGGAAGTACTATTTCAAGTGTTATTTCATCACCAAAGACAGCATTTTCCCAGAATGCAAAACCATCTTTAAGATAAACATCTTCTAAAAATGAACATTCAACTATTACAGTACTATCTTCATCTTCATTTGAAATAGATAATTTTTGTCCTGTACCCACTTCATGAGTTTCTGTATTATCACCTGCACTTGTAAAATATAGATAAGTACCATCAAAAGATGGTGTACTATAAATCTTTGTAGTACCATCTCTATGTACTTTTGTTATTCTTGCTGACATTTATTTACTCCTTTTATTAAAAATATATGAAAAATCATATATTTTGGAATTTTCTACTAAACTATTTTCCAATTCTTCTTTATTTTTAGTAATGGAATAATAATTAAAATTATCTATGGAATAATCTGATTGCATCCATTTATATGTGGTTCCATTAGGCAGTCTATTAAAGTAAAGATTAGAACCTTCAAACCAATCGTTATCTTTAATAAGTATGTTTTTATTAGTTTCTTTAGCATTTATCATAAGTTCAATATTTGTACCATTTGAAACTATATCTATTTGATAATAAGTATTTAAATCTATTTTATCACTTTTAATACTTTTATCATTAAAAGTAAGTTCTAACTTTTTACTATAATATCTCAGACTTAACCAAATTTGCCAATCTTGTTCATCTCCTCCCATTGAAAATAAATAACACTCTTTATTAGAATTCATTTTTAATATTAAAGATATACTAAATATATTTGAAGACATAATATCACTTAGATTTTTAATGTAAGTGAACTTATCAGTTTTATAATTTAACATTTTATAAGTATTATAATCTATTAATTCGGCATTACTACTATCATCTAATTCTCCTTTAATTAGATTAAAATTACCATCTTTTATATTAATTATTTTTGTTTTATCTTCTTCAACTGATTCTTCATCATTAATGTCATCTTGTTTAAGATTAAAAAACATCCAATCTTGATCATCTTCACTATATTTTTTACAATAAAAATATGAATCTTTTTCAAAGGAAACTACTATATGTTTTATTTTATGTTTTCCTTCTGGCAAATATATACTACCTTCACCATTATCTTCTGTTGATGTACAAACTTCTCTGTCATCAATTGTTAAAATACTATATTGATTACTTTCTATCTTAAAAGAATGATATGAATTCTCTATTGTAATATAGTATCCATCATTAATAACAAAATAATTATCTAAATTGGCTGTATAAAAATCTGAATCAGAGAAATCTATTTTTGTATTTTGTTCTTTACACAAAATATTCTCTGGCTTTCTATATTCTTTTTCTAAAATATCGAATTGAAATTTATTTAATATTTCTGTTTCTTTAAGATCATTTAAGTTGAAATATTTGGTATTAGTATATTCTATTATATTAGTATTTATTTCATTATTAGGATGATTGACTTTATACAAATGATAAACCATTCCAGCACTAAAATTATAATTATATGAACTAACTCTACCTATTTCACCTATAAATCCATATTTTGGGTATCCTAAAGAATAGTTACCTATTGACATTTTGCCAAGTGTATAATTTCTTGTTGGTTTTGGTAAAGAATAAGCAAAATTAGAATTCAAATAAATATTGATTTTTTCTTTATTATAAGTAATTACCAAATGATTCCAAGTATCATAAGAAATATAGCCTATATAAGAACCTTTTCCTAAAACCCAAACATATATCTTACCTGAAGTAGAAAACCAATATTTTATCTGTCCATTGGATATAAAATATTGAGTCCATTTGGCTCCTTTTTTTGGTTTGAAAAATATAGATTGAGTAAATTCTTCATCTTTACTTATACCAAAAGCTGTATCAAAAGAAACAACTGTATTTCTATTCCACATAGGATCATTATTTTCTTCAAATCCCAATGTTTTACCATTATATTTATTAATATCTTCTAAAACATTTCCAGAAACAAGGTCTTGTTTTTTGAAATCTATATTAAAATTCATAACTTTCCCTTCTTCTTGAGCAGGTGCAGGAATAGTTTCTTTATTATAAATTTCACTTAGATATTGAGCTTTTGTTTTCTTACCTGTTTCATCATAATATGATCCATCTATAAAGATAGATGCTTTTACTTTTGTTACTGCTTCTAATCTTATAGATGGATTTAATAATTTATTGGCTGTATTCATTTCAAAAAGGTTTTGTTCTTCAACAAGAACTTTATTCATAGGTTCATTGATTATTTGGGCAGATATTTTACCTGAAAATACTCTCAATAAAGCTGTACTTAAATAACCTTTAAATTCTATATCTATAGTTTGACCCTTTTCCATATTTAAGTCATAATTATTGTAATAATAGTCATTTGTTCTTTGTTCTTCAGGACTTTTTAATGCTTCTTCTATCTCTGAGATATTAGTTATAGATACTTCATTAATATCACCTGATAATAATTTAAGTAATCTATAAGAATTAGTTAATTTTGTTTCATCGGGATATAATATTTCTATTATTGAATTATTAAAATAATTTAGGATTTCTTCTGCGTATTTTTCTATTTCACTAGATGTACCAACTTCCGTTAATAATCTTTTTTCATTCGCTTCAAAGCCTAAACCACCTACTACTATTGCTTCATCTGTTATATTTTTTATATACATTTTCTATCCTTAATCCTCAGGTATCCATATTTTTCTTAAACCTATTATCAAAACAGGATTATCTAAACTAGTGTTTTTTATATAAACTCCTAATCCATCTCCTTCATCAAGAGTATAATCCAATCCACCTACAAATAATTGTGCTATATCATCATCACCTATATCTAATGTGAATATATTTTCATATTCGGCACTATTACCCCATCCACCTTTATTAGTTTTTGTAATATTTCTAATATCCATAACTTTCCCATTAGTTTCATCTGATACAGCAAATTCTAATTGAATAATACAATAAGATTCATTTGGATAGATTTTAAAAGGTATTCTATCACATTTTATTTCAGGCACATATTTCATATATTTATTTTTTTCATAGGTACTATCAGAATAAAATATAACCCTTATCATTGTATTATCTAAATATTTTTGTCTATCTTCATCCCAATAATAAGGCAATGCAATAACCTTTAAACCCTCTTCAGGATCATCTGCTTTTATCATAATCCATTCATTATCTGAATTGGATTTTAAAATCATATTTTCTTCATCAGGTTCTGGTAATAAATTATTTGGGTCAGAACTCTGTAGTGTACTCCAAATATAGTTTTCTCCATCATATTTTAGAAATGTATCTGAGTCAGTGGATTTGGGTGGATGCAGATTATCGGCAATATGCTGTTCAAATCTTGTTTCCATTTCTTCCTCAGAAGCAAAATCAGTATCTATTACTTGAGATTCTCTTATTTTAGTTCTAGCCATGCGTTACTCCTTTATACCAATTTTGCTTTATTTTTTCTTTCATAATACAATTGTTCTGACTGATTATATTCTATATTATTTATTATAGTTTTATAATAAATAGTGAAACTTTCTGGTTTATTAATTTCATCAATATCAGAAGCATCTAATACATATTGATATAAACCATTATTTTTTTCATCCATAACAAAATCAAAAGGATCTGTATTGAATGTTTTATCTTCTTGTAGAAATTTTCCATCTGCATTTCTTGCTATATTTACATAACAATCATTACCTGTTTTAGCTGTACCATTTTTAAGAAGATGTAATGAACAATAGAAAACTTCTTGTAAAAATAACCTATTCATATACACCTCCTCTTTTATAAGTATTTATATTTTAGCCCAAAGTTTAATTATATACCAAAATTTAGAATTATCTTTTTCATCTTCAACATTATAACAGTAATATTTTTTGGTTCCTATATATTTTATATTCATATTATAGTGTACTTTTTCTTTTTTAAGCATAACTCTTAATTTTTCATGTTGCCTAATAATATTTTTGCTTTTAGATAAATATCTAAAATTAATATTTGCCAATGGATTTCCTATAAATGGCATCATTATTATATCATATGTTTTATTATCTCCATCTATATTTGCACCAAAAGATACAATATTTCCTATATTTATTTTTTTTGAAATAATAAATTTTTTTGATTTCTTTTTTAAGTTTTTTCTAATTTTATTTACATCAGGGATTTTAATTAATAATTCTTTTAATTCCATTTTTATTTCTTTTATTAGTAATTTTATTTCTTCTTTATTTTCTATTATTAAAGTTTTTTTGAAGTTTTTATTATATTGTATTATTTTGTCTATTGTTAATGGAATATCCAAATTAAATTTTTGAGTTATCTTCAATATATTTTCCTTTGTTTTAGTATATTATAGGTTGAGGACAATTCCTCAA
>Ga0256842_1003678_pt1 | contig 10056 bp, 9 predicted proteins | sample 4559240metaG_FD_185973 | JGI IMG/M metagenome (GOLD analysis project Ga0256842, IMG submission 185973) | Hydrothermal vent microbial communities from Guaymas Basin, Mexico - 4559-240 | ecosystem: Environmental > Aquatic > Marine > Hydrothermal vents | place: Mexico: Guaymas Basin | collected...
AGGAACTAAGTGATCAACCTTATATGTTATGTTATCAAGATTTGCCATACTGCTTTGAAAATGCCCTACTGTTTTTTGATCAAGTAACTTATCTATTTTATTCATAATGTTTGCCGTATGCTCTAAAAGATGACTCATCTGTTCTTGATTTTTTTTATTTAAAAGTTGTTGCATCCTATCAAGCGTTAAAGAGAGTTGGCTTACGACATCACCAAAAGAACGTTCCAAATGTTTGAAAAATGATGGAGTAGTTTTAATTACAGGATATCTTTGTCCCTTTTTAACTTGTAAAGGCGGTGCATCATTTTTTCCCTGTGTCAAGTTAATATAAGTTAAACCTGTTATCCCCTGTGCTGTTAATTTTGCAACGGTATTTTCTTTAATCGGAGTATTTTTTAAAATATCTACCGTTACTTCTACCTGTTCTGTATTTTTTGGATTTATTCGCAATCGTGTAACTTTGCCTACTTTAATCCCTCTGTATTTTACAGGAGCATCCATATTTAAACCAAAAACTGATTCATTAAAATAAATAAGATATTTTTGTGTCTCTTCAGCATTTGACGGTTTTAACATCCAGTATGCAAATCCAAACATCATAGCTAAGCCAAATAAAACAGATATTCCAATGAGTGTATAGTTCACTTTATTATTCATTTGCTATTCCAAAAAAAGTTTGTATAAATTCATTTTTAACATTTTTAACACCTTCTAACGTTCCTTCATAGACTATTTTCTTATTATCTATTATAGCCACTTTATCTAAAGTATCATAGATGGATTGCAAATCATGACTGACCATAACAACAGTAAGTCCCAACATATCTCTCAACTTTAAGATCAAACTGTCAAATTCACGTGCAGAAATCGGATCAAGTCCACTTGTCGGTTCATCCAAAAAAAGTAGTTTTGGATCCATAGCAAGTGCACGAGCCAAGCCTGCTTTTTTTTTCATTCCTCCGCTTATTTCTGAAGGATAGAGATTTGCATCTTTAGCTTTTAAACCAACTAAACGTATCTTGAATCTTACAATGTCATCGATCATACTTTTAGACAAAGAGGTATATTCTACCAAAGGCAATGCAATATTTTCTTTGATGGTCAAAGATGAAAAAAGTGCTCCGAACTGAAATAATACGCCCCATTGCTGTCTGAGGCTTTGAGCATCTTTTTCACGAATACCATTAAGATTTTTACCTAAAACTTCAATAGTTCCTTCCCTGAAATCCTGTAAAAGCACCATCTCTCGAAGGAGTGTTGTCTTTCCGCAGCCACTTGGACCCAAAAGTCCATAAATTTCACCTTCCTTTACACTCAGATGAATTCCATCATGAATAACAGTATCACCAAAAACAGTTTTGACATTTTTAAGCGTAATAAGAGCCATCTATATTCCCAAAGTTGTAAATGCAATAGAAAAGACTGCATCACATACTATTACTGCAAAAATAGATTCAACAACACTTTTAGTTGTATTAAAACCTATGCTTTGTGTATCTGCTTTAACCATAAGTCCTCTGTAAATCCCAATAGATGCTATCAAAAATGCAAAAAAAGGACCCTTTATAATTCCAACATAAAAATGTTTTGCAGCAATAACCTCACTAAATCGATCTATAAAAAGAGAAGGTGTGATATTAAGATCAACATGGGCAACTATCATACCACCTAACATCGCCATCATATCAGCAATAAAGATAAGTATCGGCATCGTAATAACCAATGCAATGATACGAGGGAGTACAAGAAAAGCAAAAGGTTCAAACCCCATTGTCTTCATTGCATCAAGTTCTTGTGTAATCTTCATCGCTCCTATCTGTGCTGCATATGCCGATCCGCTTCGTCCGGCAATTACTATGGCAGTAATGAGAGGAGCAAGTTCACGGAAGATCGAAATACCAAGCATATCTACTATAAAAATATTGGCTCCATAAAGCTTTAGCTGATAGGCAGACTGATAAGCAACAACCAAACCAATCAAAAAACTTGTCAGAGCAATAATACCCAGTGCACGTATAGCACTGTCATTAATTTCAAATGCAATCTCTTTAAAGCGTATATTTTTTAAAGAGGTTAAATATCTTAATTTACTGACAAAAAGTTGCCCAAAAAACTGTAAAAATGAGAGTAGTCCTATAAAATAAGCATAACAAATTTCTCCAATCTTCTCAAAAACATTTTTTTTAGGCATCTTTTTTAATATTTCAGCACTAGCCATATTTTTTGCCACCAAATCTAAGGTTGCTTTTTGCCTAGCATCATTTAAGCATAGTGAAACATCTATTTTTTTTGCACAAAAATCATTTTGAAAATTATAAAGGAAAATAGCACCCCCTGTATCTAAGGATGTTATATTATTTCCATCTATAAGGAGCTTTTTAAATGTGTAGTTTTTTATCTTTTTTACTTCTTGCTCTATATCAGCAACAGTATAAATGCTCAGCTCTCCTCTAAAAGAGAGAAGAAGCTTGTCATCTTGGAGGTTTATAAGAGGTTTTTTATACATCGAGATATTTTAAAAATCTCTCTCTAGCAGTTTATTTACTTTTAAAATAGTAATAATTTTATCGGCCTGTTTCCCAACTCCATCAATGATAGTATCATCACTATTGGTAGTATCGGGTGCCGGTCCGATATTCTCTTTTTTAATACGTATCGCCATTGTTAATCTGTCAATTACAAAACCTGCAACATCATCACCATGACGCATTACTATAAAACGTGTATCTTCACCCTGTTTTTTTGTTTGCAATCCAAATTTTGCACGAAGATCTATCAATGGAATAACAGCACCACGAAGATTAAAAACACCCATTACATAGCCTGGTACCTGTGGTACTCTTGTCCATGAAAATGGTTTAATAATCTCTTGGATAGAAAGAATAGGCACTGCATACTCTTCATCTCCAATCATAAATCCGACAAGTTGTACAACATCGTCAAGCTGTTCTACAACACTCTCTTGTTGCTCATTTTGTTTATTAATTATATCTTTTAATTTATCACTCATTATAAGAACTCCGATTTAAAATTAACATTTCTTTGTACAACACTCGCTAAATAATCAGCTGAATATGGTTTTGTTATATACTCAACCATTCCAGATTCAACTCCACGCATACGATCAGATTTACTTGTTCTAGAAGTAACTGCAATAAGTGGAAGATTTTTATATCTGTTATATTTTTTGATCTCACTTGCGAGTGAATAACCATCCATTCTTGGCATTTCTATATCTATAAGCATTGCATCAAAGTTATAATCACCTGCTTTTAAGATATTAAGCGCTTCTTGTCCATCACCTGCTTCAACAAGCGTTATTCCCATCGGTTCTAATGCTTTACGCATAATCAATCTATCTGTTTTAGAATCATCAACGATCATAACAACATAATCACTCGGTTTTGTTTTTTCTTTGCTTACGGCACTGTTTTGATCTTCTGACAAAGCAGAAACTTTTACATTTTTTGCAATATCCATCAATGCTACAACATCAACTATCAGCGTTACTCCGCCATCGCCTCTGATGGTAGCCCCTGCAATTCCCTCAATACCTTTGAGATAATCACCAAGAGATTTAATAACGATCTCTTCTTGACCTACCAAAGTATCAACAATAAGACCTAGTTTACTTGTACCCAAACCAAGCACAACAACATAAGCATGCTCACTGGCATCCAGTATTCGCTCAACTTCAAAAATATCTCCGATATGAACAAGCGAGAGTACCTCATCACGAAGACGCATCACGCTTTTACCTTCAACAGTATAAATCTCATCTTTGGAAATTCTTACAGTCTCCAATACTGAAGCAAGAGGAATTGCATAATACTCTTCTTGTACACCAACGAGTAAGGCTTGAATAATTGCCAAAGTAAGTGGAATTTTGAGCTTCATCGAAGTCCCTTTTCCTACTTCCGAATCAATATCAATCATACCGTTAAGCTTTTCAATATTTGTTTTTACAACATCCATTCCTACACCACGGCCAGATACATTTGTCACCTGTGCAGCTGTTGAAAATCCCGGTCTAAAGATTAAAGTATATGCCTCTTTATCACTCATAGAGTCAGCCTCTTTTTCTGTGATAATTCCTTTTTCCAAAGATTTGTTTTTTAACATTTCAGGATCAAGACCTTTTCCGTCATCATCGATCTGAATAACAATCTGATTTCCTTCATTATACGCTTTTAATGCAATAGTACCTGTTTCAGGTTTTCCTTTGGCAACACGTTCTTCAGGCGATTCAATACCATGATCACAAGAATTACGAATAATGTGAACCAGAGGATCCCCAATCTCTTCAACAATTGATTTATCAAGTTCTGTATCTTCCCCAGAGATGACAAGTTCAATCTTTTTATTTAGTTCACGTGAGAGATCCCGAATCATACGAGGAAATTTGTTAAATACTTTTCCAATTGGAAGCATTCTTGTTTTCATAACAGCGATCTGTAAGTCTGTCGTAACAAGAGAAACAATAGATACAACCTGATTAAGCTCTTCTAAAAACTCTTCACCTTCATAACGCTCTTCAACATCATCATTAATTTTAATGAGTCTGTTTTTTGCAAGGACAAGCTCACCAATAAGATTCATAAGGTGATCCAGTCTTTTTACATCTACACGAATTGTCTGCTCAACCTGAGCCGGTGCTTTTTTTGCCGGAGCTGCTGCTTTTGGTTCCTCTTTTTTTGTCTGTTTTTGTACAGTAGGAGCCGGTGTTGGAGCAGGAGCTGCTTTTTTAGGAGCCTCTTCTTTTGGCTCCTCTTTTGATTCTTCTTCATCTTCTGCTTTGGGCATTTCAGGGACAGCTTCACCCGCAGCTATTTTTGCTTCACGTTTTTTTCTATCTTCTTCTTGGCGCTCAGATAAAAGTCTCTCTATTTCAGCTTCAACCTCTTCTGGTGACATACTGTCATAGTCTATCTCATCTTCATCAGCCGTATCAGTTGCCGGTGTCTCTTCCTCTACAACGGGTGCTACTGCTACAGGTGTTTCTACTTCACCACTTCCACCTGTTATCTTATCTAAGCGAGCAACACATGCTGAAACATCAATACCATCATCACTGCTTGTATCACGAATTTTTTCCAGAAGTGCTTTCATTAGGTCAACGGACTCTAAAATAACATCCATTACATCCGGTGTAATAGTTAGCTCTCCATGACGTGCACGATTAAGAACATCTTCCATATGGTGTGTAAGATGCGTAAGTACATCAAAATTTAAAAATGATGAAGCTCCTTTTACAGTATGAGCCACACGGAATATTCCGTTTAAGAGTTCTAAATCCTCAGGATTTGACTCTAACTCTACTAAATCCTCATCAAGTTTTTCAACCAGTTCAAACGATTCAACTAAAAAATCCTGTAGTATCTCTTGAAATTCATCCATATTTTATACTCCCTACTTCATATGTGCACGTACTACACGTGACACTTCATCATAAAATGAGCTTGCCTGAAATTTAACCAAGTAAGCTTCTCCTCCGGCATCTAAACCTCTTCCTTCACTGAAATGGTCACTGATTGAAGAGTTAAAAACAATAGGAACTGCTTTAAAACGTTCATCCTCTTTTGCCTTTGCTGCAAAATGAAAACCATCCATTTTTGGCATTTCTACATCTGAAATAATTATTTTTAATTTTTCAGAAAGAGCTTCTCCATATGTTTCATAAAGTTCATTCAGTTTACGAAGACCCTCGTCCCCATCCATAGCTTCTACAACAGTAAAGCCCATTTTTTGCAATGCATCTTTGACAATTTTACGTGCTGTTGTACTATCATCAAGCACCATTGCCAGTCCGGAAAATGTATCTATCTTTGTTGGTGCTGTTTCAGTTTCCGGTTCATAAAGTCCAAGATCCTGAACAACACTCTCCAAGTCTAAAATAAGAAGAACATTATCTCCCTCAATTTTAGTAACACCCGTTATTTTATTTGCCTCAAGTCCACTTGAGCTGTTCATAAAACTTGCAGGTTCAATATCACTCCATGAAATTCTTCGTATTCTTTTTGCTTCATGAACAATAAAACCAATAAGGACATTATTAAACTCAGTAATAATGACACGTGCATTTTTCTTTGCATCTTCTGGTTCAGTTACCCCCATCCATTTTGCAAGGTTTACGACCGGAATCACCACTTCACGAAGATCAAAAATACCTTCTATAAATTCTGGTGTTCCAGGTAACTCTGTCAAAAAAGGAACACGAATAATCTCACGTACCTTTGATACATTGATACCATAGATACCTTCATATACCTGATCTTCTTCTTGTTTAAGTATACGAAAATCTACAAGTTCCATCTCATTGGAACCGACTTTTAGGGAGCTTTCATCCATTTTTATATCTCCTTAGAGAATTGGTTTTCTTCTAACAATTCTTTATCTTGTAATGATTTTACAATAAAATATCTTTGATTGCAAGCAAAAGCAGCTAAATTAATATAGATAAAGCTACTGAGCTTAAAGCTCTTGTTTTGATGAAAATGCCCCTCAATAAAATAGTCACATTCAAAACGATTTGCAAAACGATTTTTTATAAAATCTTCAAACCAGCCAAGCTCTTTACAATCATCCTTCTTATCAAGATGCTCTTCTATTTTATTGATAATACGATGCCCAAGAGCAATATCAATATATTTTAAAATAAAAAGTATAAAAGGATTACGGATCAGTGCAGTATAGATCTTATAACCTACTTTACCATCAAAATCACCATGCGCCATACAAACTTTTGTCTCACCATAATGAAGTACTTGAGGTTGTTGTGCTAATGGAAATATTTTTATGTTTTGAAAAACAACCTTAAGATTAAAATCATGATTGCCTTCAAAATATATAACTTCTATCTCTTGTGCTATTGCTTCAAGCAAATTGATCATCTCTTGATTTTCTTCATAAGTATAATCTATCAACCCAAAAAGAGCATCAAAAATATCACCCATTAAAATAAGTTGAGAAGGTTGCAGTTTTTTAGAGGCTATCGCTTGTATAAAAGCAAGAAGTTGTGGTCTTTTATGTGAGTAGTGCGCATCAGCGATGATATATGCACCCTCACGTAACTCTAGTTTATGGGACATAAGCTATATCTGGGATCCCCATAGTCTCATCAAGCCCCATCATTAGGTTTGCATTGACCACAGCCTGCGATGATGCTCCACGCATTAAGTTATCAATGGCACTTGCAATAAAGAGCATATTGCCTTTTTGTTTGACATAAACATCACAAAAGTTTGTCCCTGCAACATCTTTCATTGTTACGGGCTTTTGTGATATACGGACAAAAGGTTCATCTTTATAATACTCTTGTAAAAGTTTTTCTGCATCAACACCATCTTGAAGCTGAATATAGATAGAGCTAATCATTCCACGCGTTACGGGAACCAAATGCGGTACAAAATTTACAAGTTCAAAATCAACACCAAGTTTATTTGCTATCTCTGGAGCATGACGATGCATCAGTGGATTGTAAGCAAAAAGATTATCATTGACATTGACAAAATGCGTTGTATCACTCAGTTTTTTTCCAGCTCCGCTTACACCTGTTTTTGCATCAACAATAATGGGCGTATTTTCAAGACGACTTTTCATAAAAGGTAAAAGTCCTAGAATTGCAGAAGTAGGAAAACAGCCTGGATTTGCTACAAGCTTTGCAGATTTAAGCTCCTCACGAAACATCTCAGGCAGACCATAAACAACATGAGAAAGATTCTCACTGTCAACATGAGGACAATAAAACGCCTCATAAACATCTTGCGGCAGACGATAATCTGCTGAGAGATCGACAACTTTTACACCTTTGGCAATCAAAGGCTTTACATATGCCATCGCTGTCTTATGTGGCAGTGCCAAAAAAACAAGATCACATAGAGCAGCCATTGTATCAATATCTGCACGATGTACCTCAGCTTCACAGACACCATTTAAAGAGGGATGCAGTGCATTTATTGTCGTTCCACCTTCTGAATTTGCAATATAGACAAGTTCAAATGCAGGATGCTTTACAAGCATCTTTACAAGCTCCAATCCAGTATAACCTGTTGCTCCGACAACACCTACTTTAGTGCGCATCAAAAACAATCTCCTGATATTTTACCTCTTCGATCTCAAACTCTTTTTTACCGCCTGGAAGTTGAACAACTACATCATCCCCTTCCTCTTTTCCCAAAAGCTGTTTGGCAAGTGGAGAGTTAAATGAGATTAGCCCAACATCAGGATTGGACTCAGCACCACCTACAATCGTGTAAGTAACTTCTTCATCTGTATCCATATCTGTCATCACAACCGTTGATCCAAAACTTACTTTTGAGTGTGCCAACTCACTAGGATCAACAATTTGAGCATTTCCAAGAATCGCTTGTAGTTCTGCTAAACGGTTGTCAATATTTTTTTGTTGCTCTTTTGCTGCATGATACTCAGCATTTTCTTTTAGATCACCATGTTCTAATGCCTCTTCTATGGCCTTTACAACACCCGGACGTTTTACCTCTTTGAGATCTTTTACCTCAGCTTGAAGTTTTTCATACCCATAAATTGTCATTGGTTCTACATTTTGCATAGTTGTTCTCTTTTACTAATAATTTTTCTTTTGATGATTATAGCAAAATTTCATATCAGTAGAGCTGTTTTTGCTCATTTTTTTCCCAAGCTTCAAAAAGTTTTTTACTCTCTTCATAATCTATCTGCTGCATATCAAGTTCTTTTGTTTTTCCCAATATGATCTCATAAAATTTTGCATCATCAAAACCAATGGCTGCTGCATCTTTTTCATCGGTTCCATAATAAACTTTTGGTATTCTAGCCCACATCACAGCGCCTAAACACATAGGACAGGGCTTACAGGTTGTATAGAGTTCGCAACCGCTTAGATCAAAACTCTCTAACTTTTTACTTGCTCTTCGTATGGCCAAAACTTCAGCATGTGCCGTTGGATCTTTACTGCAAAGCACCTCATTATGTGCGACAGAGACAAGCTCTCCATCTTTGACTATTACAGCACCAAAAGGACCACCCTCTTGATTTTCCATTCCTTGCATTGCTGAGTTATATGCTTCTTGCATCCATCGGTTCATATCTTTTCATTCCTGTTCATTATTTTTAAAAGTTTATCATAGAATTTTCTGCCTTTAAGTTTGGCTTCGATAAAATTGAGTTAAACCTCTTTCAAATAAAAGGATAAAAAATGGGATCATATCAAAGAGTACACACAAAAAAACCACAAGATATTCAAAACAAAAGGGCTTATCTTATTGGTTCTGGAATCGCATCATTAGCTGCTGCACACTATCTTATTCGTGACGGACATATGGATCCTTCACATATTACAATTTTTGAACAAGACAGCCTCAGTGGAGGAGCGATGGACGGAGCAGGTAATCCTGATGATGGTTTTATTGCTCGTGGCGGCCGTGAGATGGAGGAACACTATGAGTGCCTGTGGGATCTCTATGGAGATATCCCTTGTCTGGAAGAAGAAGGTCGAACAGTACTTGACACATTTAAAGAGCTCAATGACAAAGATCCAAACTACTCCAATGTCCGTGTCATTTTTAACCGCGGTGAGAAATATAGACATACAGATCTCGGACTCAAAGATGAACATGGAAATGCCCTTATCAAACTTCTTTTAACAAAAGAGGAAGATCTTGGGGACATGAGTGTTGCTGAGTATTTTGAAGCATCCTATTTTGAGACAGATATGTGGCTCTACTGGCGTAGTATGTTTGCATTTGAAACTTGGCACAGTGTTGTAGAAATGAAGCGATATATGCACCGTTTTATTCACCTTATGCCGGGTATGAGTACTATGCGTGGTTTGGTTTTTACAAAATACAACCAATATGACTCCCTTATCTTACCACTAAAAAAACATCTTGAAGCACAGGGGGTTGTGTTTCGTTTTGAAACAACAATTACAGACCTTGACATTGAGATCTTAGGAGAGAAAAAGATTGTACGAGCTATTCATCTACGTACAAAAGAGCAAGAAGAAAAAATCACAACAACACAAAACGATCTTGTATTTTTTACAAACGGTTCAATGACAGA
>Ga0256842_1003679_pt1 | contig 10049 bp, 12 predicted proteins | sample 4559240metaG_FD_185973 | JGI IMG/M metagenome (GOLD analysis project Ga0256842, IMG submission 185973) | Hydrothermal vent microbial communities from Guaymas Basin, Mexico - 4559-240 | ecosystem: Environmental > Aquatic > Marine > Hydrothermal vents | place: Mexico: Guaymas Basin | collected...
AATTGAACCTGCGTCAGTTACAAAACTTTATGTTTATAGCTGGGGCTACCGGAACAATCGTTGGTAATTATCTTACCACCAAAGGCCGCACTCCAGAGGCAGATAAGGAACTGGTAGAAGACATGGGGCTAAAAGTAAGGTTCAATGGAAATTAAGGAGAGAAATTTTTCTTTGGATTCATAAATATCTTTTTCTTCTTTCATTTCAAACACGAAAATTAAGTCATTCTTTATCATGCTGAGGGTTTTTATTATTTTTTCAAAATTAATATTACCTTTGCCAGGTGGTAAATGGCTGTCAGCAGTTCCATCATTGTCATGGATATGTATAACATAAAGTTTTTCATTGAATACTTCTATGAACTTAAATATATTTAATTTAGAAGTATTTGCATGCCCAATATCTAAAGTTACCCAAATTGGTGCGTCAACTTCATTTATGATTTCTGTTAGGGTTTGTATATGTTCACCAAATTGTAACATATTTGGTTTATGCGGATCGTTCTCAATACACAGTTTTACCTCCAATTCACTGGCAAATTTTGCAATTTCTTTTACTGATTTTAAACAATTTTCTCGGGCCTTAGCTTTAGCAATTTCAGGATAATAATCAGGAATATACCCAAGATGAATATTTACATACTCTCCTCCGATATCACGAGTAAGTTCTATGATTTCTTTAATTTGATTAATACAGTTTCTCTGTGTATGGGGATTGATACTTGAAAGGTTAAAATCACGATAAGGCGCATGGTAACCCAGAGTTATATTATATTTTTTCAATAACTTAGAAATTTCCTCTATATCAAAAAAATGCAAAAAATTATGGTCTCTCTTTATCTCCATATGATTTAACCCGATTTCGTGGCACCATTCTATAAATTCTTTCATTGTTTTTTCAAATCTCACTTCAAGTGAAGCGCCTATTCTGTAATTTTTCATTTTTTTACTCCTGAGGCATAAATTATTTTTCCATTAAAAATTGTGGTGGTGACTACCGGGATTCCGTTTATTTTGTCCACCACTATAAGATTTGCTATTTTACCAATTTCAATAGAACCCAGGTCTTTATCCATTCCTATGGCTTTTGCGGGATTTAAGGAAACCATATTTACCGCTTTATGTAATAGCATCAAATTCTTTTGCTCAAGAATAAATGGGGCATAAAGCAAGGTTTCTGTATTATAATCCGAACAGAGTACATCAACCACATTATGTTTTATTGCTTCTATTGCACTTAAATTGCCAGTTGAAGATCTACCTCTCACAACATTTGGAGCACCCATTGAAACAATCATTCCAAGCTCTTTTGCCTTTTTTGCTGCTTCCAGTGTTACTGGAAACTCGGAAATTGTAATACCCAGCGAATGAAAAAATTCAACTTTTTTTGCAGTATCATCATCGTGTGATGCAATAGGTATTCGTTTTTTATGTGCTTTATCTAATACTTTCATTAAATTTTCGGTTTTATTGTAGTTTCTTTTTTTATTTAAAATTTTTTCAATCTCTTCATCTTTTAACCCATAAACCCTTTTATGATAAGCCTTATAATCTTCAACGGTTCTAAACTGCCCCTGTCCGGGAGTGTGATCCATAATGGATACCAGTTTAACGCAAGGTTCATTAAGAACATGAAGAATATCTGAAATATCACTACTTATCTCACATCTTGCGTGGACAAAGTGAGATATTAACAGTTTATCTTTTAATTTATTTAAAATTCTCAAGATTTCTTTTGATTTGCCCGGATGTCTTCCTTTTAATTCATCTTCAAAGTATGCAATTGCATGAAGTTTTGTAGTAACTCCACAGGCTGCAAGTTTGCGATCAAGATTAATTAAAGCAAAATCTATCGGGAAACTTACAGAAGGCCTTGGACTAATTTCTTTTTCAAGATCATCTCCATGCAGGTCAATTAGCCCTGGAAGTAAAAACTTCCCTTCTGCATCAATAACATTTTTTTCTTTTTTTATAGAACTTAAGGTAATATCGTATATTTTTCCATTTTTTATAATTAAGCTTCCATGTAGTATTTTATCAGGCATTACAATTTTAGCATTACTGATTATAAGCATAAAACTCACCCCTTTTTACATAAGGTTTCTACTTAGTTCTTTATCGTATTTTCCAGAATATGTCACACATCCGTTTTTTAAAATTAACATCTTATCTGCAAGTTCATCCAGCATCTCAAATTCGTGAAAAATTCCTACAATGGTTGTACCATTTTCTTTTAACTCTCTTAAGCATTCTTTGAGAATCTTTTTAGAAATTATGTCCAGATATGTTGTAGGTTCGTCTAAAATAAGGAGTTGAGGCTCTTTTATTATAGCTCTTATAATGTTTATTCTCTGTTTTTCTCCACCACTTAATGTAGAAATATATACATCATATAATTCTTCTTTTAAGTTAAACATCCTCAAAAGCCTGTATGCTCTGTCATAACTATTTTTCTGTTTGAGAATTGGTTCTACGGCAGCTTCTATTACTTTAACTTTGGGATTTATAATAAAATGCTGTGATACATACCCTATACTTTTTCTGGTTTGCAATATTTCTCTTTCTTTTGCCTTTGCAATATCAATATTGTTATAAATTATTTTACCAGAAGAAGGTTTATATGTTCCATAAAGGCATTTTACAATTGTACTTTTACCGGAACCACTTTTACCCAAAATGGCCAGAAATTCACCCTTAGATACTTTAAAATTTACATCTTTCAATACATCTATTTTTTTATTTAATAGATGTAAAAAGAAAGACTTGGACAAACTTTTCACTTCAAGCATAAATTTTTCCCTCCTATTTTACAGTATTGAACTTACAAGTTTTTGGGTATATTCATGTTGAGGATCTTCAAGAATCTGATCTGTTAACCCGGCTTCAACAATTCGTCCATTTTTTAGCACAATAACTCTTTCTGCAAGAAGTTTTATTACCCTTAAATCATGTGAAACCAAAATTATTGCAATATCCATTTCTCTTTGAATTTGTTTTATCAAATCCAGAATCTCTGCCTGTACTGTTACATCAAGGCTTGCTGTTGGTTCATCAAGCAAAAGAAGATCTGGATTGGTTGCTATTGCCTTTGCTATTTGTACCCTTTGTTGCATGCCTATACTGAAAGTATAAGGATAGTCTTTTATTCTATTTTCACTGATTCTAACCTTTTTTAAAAGTTCTATGGAAGTATTTTTTAATTTTTCAAAATTTCTCCAGCCGTTATCTATAAGTTTTTCTGCAACATTTGCACTGACACTCATGTTATAATGTAACCCTTCTTTGGGACTTTGATATACCATTCCCATATGTTTTACTCTTATATCTCTTTTCCTTTTTGAATCCAGGCTGAAAAGATTTATACCATTCAATTTTTCTTCTCCTTTATCCGGCTCAATATCCATATAAAGAATTCTGAGCAAAGTACTTTTCCCTGAACCACTTTCTCCCACTATTCCAAGAGTTTCTCCAAAATCAAGGTCAAAAGAAATATTATCCAAGGCTAATATTCCTCCACATTTTATACAGCGGTTGCCTTTAAATTCGTGGTTACATTCTGGATCACCATAAATTTTGCTTATGCCATTAACTTCTAATAACATTTTCCCACCTCTCCACTTTGATTCCTTTTCTTATTTTTTCACAAAAATTGGAATCAGAACAAACATAATATTTTTCACCATTGTCTCTTATAATTTCATCAAGATATACATTTTCAGAGCCACACAAAGCACATCTTTTATTACTCATATCTTCTGTCCTGAATTTGTGATCTTCAAACTCTAATGGCTCTACTTTTGTATATGGAGGTACTGCATAAATTCTTTTTTCTCTACCAGCTCCAAATAAAAATACGCAGTCAGCATAATTTAATTTGGGGATATCCCATCTGGGTATGGGTGTGGAATCCATAAGATACCTATTATTTACCATTACCGGGTATCTCGTTCCTATAAGAATTTCTCCATACCTGAGTAGCTGCTCATAGATGTAAAGATAAGCCTTTGAATAATCCATTTCAGCATGCATTTTTCTTGTTTTTGCCTCGCTTTTTTCTACCCATCGGAGTGGTTCCGGGAATGGACACTGCAATACCAGAATTTGATGTTTCCTAAGTTTTTCTTCTGGAATCCTGTGTCTGGTCTGAATAATAGTAGCACGGGCGGTATCTTCCGTAAGCTCAACGCCTGGTGCAGTTTTTTTTATCAATCTTTTTATATTTAAAGGATTTAAACTATCATCTCTCCCCTGATCTATTACTTTTACTACATCTTCCTTTTTAAGAAGCGAAAGGGTAATTTGCAATGCCCCTGTACCAAATCCTTTTGCAAGAGGCATTACTCTTGAGGCAAAAGGGATTTGATGCCCTGGAATTGCTATTGCCTTTAACACCTTCCTGCGAATTTCTTTTTTGGTGTCCTCATCAAGATAGGCAAAATTATATTTCATCTTTTTTTTCCTCCTGCAATTTTTTTATTCTGTCAAAAATTGATGCAAAAAATATGTAGTGAGGAAGTTTTAGATGTTCAACAAATCCCATTGCATCCACTCCATCTATGTGATACAGGACAAATTCTTCATCTGATGTTGGAGTATCGTCTTTTGCCTGCAAACAAAGATCCAGTGTAGCCATGGCTATAGCCTTTCTCTCATTAAATCCCAAAACCAGACCGTATCCCACTTTCAGTTTATTATTTTCCTGCCAGATCACCTCGCATTCTGTAGCTCTTACCTCTCCAACTTTCACTTTTTTTCCTGTTAACGGATGTTTTATTATTAATGGTAAATAGCCCTGTCTGAGTTCCAGTATTGTGGGATGAACAGCACCGTAGCCTCTTAAAGAAGAATAGGCAAGCATCACTAAAGCTCCTTCTTCCCCCATGGATAAACACTGTAGGACAGCGCTTCTGGGTGGATTTGGAAAGGTTACCGGTTCTTTGGTTATGTCGCAGAAAGCGCCGTTATCTTTGGTTTTTTTTATTGAAAGATAGTCCTTTATAAACTCCCTTACCTTGGGAAGCTTTCCATCAAATTTTGAGGTATAACTAAGCTTAAAATCTTCTTTTGGTACTTCTTCAGGCTCATCAAAAGTTATCAATCTAAGGGAATAATCCTTTGAAGGCCCAAGTATCTGGCCACCAGGGATATCTTTAAATGCGCTTGAAATCCTTCTTATGACTCTCATTTCTTTGCCATCTACTGGTTCGGTATAATCTATTCTTCTAAGAGTGTTTTTAAATGCTCTCAGAAGAAAAGTTGCTTCAAGTAAATCTCCCATTGATTGTTTAATGGCCCCTGCAGCCAGTTCTTCTGAATATAATCCTGCCTCACTCATCACCTTGTCCACCGAAAAAGTTAGTTTCTTTATTTGCTCTTCTGCTACCTCTTTTACTTTTTCTTTTAAAAGCCTCTCTGCTTTTTCTATTTTCTCAGGCTCAACTTTAACTGCTACAAATCCCATACCTTTACCTCCACGCTTCTTGGAATTGCAACAATGTTGCGATCTTTATCTATAAAAAAAATATCTATGCCTATGGGAAAATCGTTAATTTCATGAAGGATTTTAAAAAAATTTACGGAAATACTGAGGTTTATTTTTATAGAATCTTTTATTCCCGGGCCTCTCATCAAAATTTTTGTTCCCTCTCCAATTTTATTAATTTTCAAAAATAGTGTGGCACCTTTTTCTGGAAATTCTAAATCTCCTCTCTTTATTTTTTTTAATGTGTCGGAGTCAGGCTCGCTATGGAAAATTAAATAATCTGCCTTTTCTACCTCTGTATAAATCGCTTCACTGTATTTTCTAATAAACTCCACTTCTTCTTTATTATCGCTATAGAAAGAAACATCTCTGTTTAATATTGATAGATAAGGATAGGAAGTTTTTAATTTAACCACCTCTCCCGGATAGCTAATTGCATACAATAAATTTCTAAAATCCTCTGCAGCAAGGAAAGGATCCATAAGCCCCCCTTAATCTACAATTTCGTATTCTACTTTTGTTTCTGCAATCCTGGCCATCTCTTCTGATAGTTTTTTCATCAGTTTGTGTTTTACCTTGGTTAATTCATTCACTAACCACTCTTTTTCGTTTTTGCTCAGGATTTCAAAAGCTCCATCAATTATTGCTCCGTAATATGCTTTCTCTTTTTCATCTCCAAGAACAAGCATATACCCTTCAGTTCCATCAATATTAACTTTACATTCTGTAGCAAACACATCCCCCAGACAGAATTCTACACCTTGTACATCAAGTGCTTTAATTGGTAGTAATATATTTTCAAGCCGGATAGTTACGACATTGTATTTTTTTTCTACGATTTTTCCAATTTTAATTATGTCTTCTTTATCACCGAAGCTTATAATTTCAAAACTTTCTTCTCTACTTAAATTCATTTAAATTTTACCTCCTTATTCCATAATTTTACTTCTTAAGTATGCTGAAATTCTTTCAACTGCGAAAAGTAATATAAAAATTACTACCAAAATGGCAAAAACCTTGCTATATTTAAATAATCTTAAGTTCACAAGAAATTTAAATCCTAATCCACCTATTCCAAACATTCCAAGAATTATGGCTACTCTAAGATTATGATCAAACATATATAAAATATAATTAATGTAAGCAGGTAATACCTGAGGAAATACTCCATATACTATCTTTTGCGAATAACTGGCTCCAATAACTTCAAGGGCCTGGAGAGGATTGGGATCAATTTCTTCTATTGTTTCAGCAAAGAACCTGCCAAGCATTCCTGAGGAATGGATTGCTATGGCAAATACTCCCTGTACAGCTCCAAGGCCTACAGCGGCTATAAGAAGAAGTCCCCAGATTATATCGGGGATTGTTCTGGCAATCATTAAGATAGTCCTGGCAATGTAATAAATGGTAAAATGAGGTGTTAAATTTTTGGCTGATAAAAATCCAAGTATTAAAGATATTATAATTGCTATAAATGTACTGGAATAAGCTATAGCTATTGTTACTACGGTATCAGTAAAAAGGTTGGGTATAAAGGTAAGATCAGGAAGTTCCAGAAGTTTCACTATTTTAGGTAATTCAAGAAAATGCTGGGGGGATAAACCAATGAAAAGTGAAGAGAGGAAGAAAAGCAAAAAGGAAAAAATAATTATTCCAAATTCTTTTTTTCTGAACATTTTATAATGCATTTTATGGTTCTCCTCACATATAAATTCTGTGGATAGCCTTTTCTGTAAGCTGAGACGGAGTCCCTTCAAATACTATTTTTCCTCTGTTTAAACCAATAATTCTATCTGCAAATTTTTTGGCATAATCAATTTGATGAAGATTTATAATAGCTGCCAGGTTTTTCTCCTTACAAAGTTTGACAAAATCGTTAAGTATTTTTTCTCCTACTACCGGATCCAGATTTGAAACCGGTTCATCTGCCAGAATTACTTCTGGCTCCTGGGTTAAGGCCCTTGCAATTCCCACTCTTTGCCTTTCTCCCCCTGAAATTTTAGAAATTTTCTCGTTAATTTTATGCCCAAGACCAACTTTTTTTATATTTTCTATAGCTATTGCAATATCCTTATCTGAAAATAATCCGAGAAGCGAAGCAAGTTTATTGGTATAACCAAGTCTTCCTACAAGAACATTCATTAATACTGTAAGTCTGGGAATAAGGTTAAATTCCTGAAATACCATACCAATTTTTTTTCTTTTTCCATTCTTCAACATTTCTCCTGCCCCATTAAAAGAAAAAGAAATTTTACCCTCATCAGGTTTTTCAAGTGAGGCTATACATCTCAGTAAAGTGGTTTTTCCTGCTCCACTGGGTCCTATTATGGCAATTATTTCTCCTTTCTCCACTTCAAAAGAAATATTTTCCAGAACTCTCCGATGGGCAAAATTCTTTTTAATATTTTCAACTTTCACTATGGCCATTTTTTTGCCCTCCTTAAAAAATTTCTCTCTAATCGTTAGATAGCAAACTTTATGCTAAAAAAACAATCTTTTAAATAAGATTTAGTCTTCTTGCAGCTTTTTCAATTTCTGTATAATCTTCGGGTTTAGCAGGCACAAATTTTACTGCTTTTCCATAGGTGAGAGCATATTTAGATGGCATGGAGTAAAATGCTTCTCTAATCTTCTTTTTAAGGCTTTCGGGCAGGTCATCTCTATACACCCATGGAGATCCTGGCAGCGGTTTGGATTTCCAGATAATTATATTTTTGTCGTTTGATATTTTCCCTTCATTTAATAATCTGTTGTAAGTTACATCTGCATCTGCTCCAGCATCAACTTCGTCGTTTTTTATTGCGAATTCTACAGCATCATGTCCCCCAGCAAAAATAATTTTTTTAAAATCTTTTTCTGGATTAATCCCTGCCTCAAGAAGAGCAGCTTTGGGAATAAGATATCCTGAAGTGGATTTGGGATCCACAAAGGCAAAAATAATTTCTCTGGCATGTAATTTAAGTCCATTTAAATCCCTGACGCCTTTTTTATACAATTCTTTATTTACTACAATTATGCTATGATAAGTGGTTGAATGAGTATCCGCCCTTACTCCTACAGCAAAGGGAACAATTTTTGGATCTCTTGCATGGGCTGAAACATAAGAAAATGGACCAAGTAAAGCTATATCTACTTTTCTGTTTAGCAGAGCTTCTATAACTGCTGTGTAATCTCCCACTATATAAGGTTTTACTGTGCAACCTGTTCTTTTTTCTATATAAGAAAACATGGGCTTTAATTTTTCCAGCATTTCAAGCTGATCTTCTGCTGGTATTACAGCAATGCGTAAGATATTTTTTTCCTTGTGACCCCAGCTCCAGGCCATTAATTTATTGGTGCCTAAAAGAAGACCTGCCAGCGCACTCCCCGATACCTTTAAAAAATTTCTCCTGCCTTTCTCCATTTTCTTCCTCCTCCTTTTTCAATTTTTTATCTCTTTTCTTTTGGCAAAAAATATACAACAAGCAACTAAAAATTGTGTTAAAAAAATGTTAAAAAATGACAACATTTTTATTAATTTTTTAACTGATTTGTTACAAAATTTTAACAAAATTTTGAGAGGTAAAAATGAAAAATTTTGTATAATTCAAATTAAAAATGTAAAAGAAGGAGGTATCTGTATGAAAATTGTGCACATTTCGGATTTACATGTAAGTGGCTATAATTTTGTTGAGAAATGGGGAAATTCTTTGATTAAAATGGTAAATTCTCTTAATCCTGATTTAATTCTGGTGACTGGTGATTTGACTGATGATGGTTATATCTATGAATATGAAAAAGCCTGCAGTTTTTTGGAGAGATTTTCATGTAAAAATAAGATAGTTGTTCCGGGTAATCATGATGCAAGAAATGAAGGTTATCTGATATTTGAAAAAATTTTTGGTACCCGTTTTCCTTTTTATCAGAATGGGAAGCTGGCTATTCTGGGCTTGGATTCTACAGAACCCGATATAGACGATGGCCATATCGGAAGAGAAAACTATGCCCTTATAAGGGAAAAATTAAAAAATTTTGAAATAAAAATTCTCATGCTTCACCATCATCTTATTCCTATTCCGGGGACAGGCAGAGAAAGAAATATTCCAGTGGATGCTGGAGATGTTTTAAAAATTTGCGCGGAAGAAAAAATCAATTTTGTACTTTCGGGACATAAACACCTTCCCTGGCTCTGGAAACTTGAAAATACTTATTTTATTACCGCAGGAACTGCCACTTCTTTTAGATTAAAAGGCTATTCTTATCCTTCCTTTAATTTTCTGGAAATTGAGAAGGGAAGTTTTTCACTAACAATTTTTAATGTGGAAAAAGAAAGGGAAGAAGAAAAATTTAAAAGAAGCCTAAAGATACCCAAATAACAAGGGAAATAGTTAAAATTCTTGTCAAAAAATTTTATAAAGACACTTTATCTAAATTTTTTGAAAAGGGAATACCAAGAACATCCTTTACTTTTCTTTCTTTTACATCAAAGCTTACGCCCACCAGGAAAATGGGCTTGCGTTCCTTTAAAAACTTCTCGTGATATCCCTTTTCTCTTATTTGAGACAGGGCTTCCTCCGCACTCCTCCCTG
>Ga0256842_1003680_pt1 | contig 10048 bp, 9 predicted proteins | sample 4559240metaG_FD_185973 | JGI IMG/M metagenome (GOLD analysis project Ga0256842, IMG submission 185973) | Hydrothermal vent microbial communities from Guaymas Basin, Mexico - 4559-240 | ecosystem: Environmental > Aquatic > Marine > Hydrothermal vents | place: Mexico: Guaymas Basin | collected...
CTAAGAGATCTTAATCAGCAGATATTTTATGGGGACGAGATAAAATCAGATTTTGCCAGGATAATAGACGCTGCAAGATCAATCCCCTTTATCTGCAAACAGAGGCTGATCATTGTAAGAAGGGCAGACAGTCTTTCTGCTAGTGCTCAACAGGGCTTAGTCTCTTACATAGACAATCCTTCTTTATCTACCTGTATAATATTTGTGGCCCTTAAACCTGATTTCAGAAAAAAGCTTTATTCTGCAATCAAAAACAAAGGAAGGGCTGTTAATTTTAAAGAAATCTACGATAACCAGATACCTGCGTGGATAAAAAAGACAGCAAGAAAAACCGGTTTTGATATAACGGACAATGCCTGTGTATTTTTACACCAAATAGCAGGAAACAACCTGTCAGAGGTGGCAAACGAACTGGACAAACTATTTATTCGTTACGGAAATAAGACAACGATAGGTACTAAAGAAGTGCAAGAGGTTGTTGCATCAAGCCGCAATTACACAATATTCGAACTGATTGACGAGGTATCCTCCAAACATGTAAACAGGGCAATGATTATATTGGACCGGTTCTTGCAGCAGGAAGGCGTAGAGGGGAGCTTACAGGTACTTGGGATGTTGATCAGGCAGATAAAATTAATAGGATGGGCAAAATCGCTTATGAGCGAAGGTCTGCCCGCAGATAGCAAACATCTTAAGGTGCATCCATTTGTGGTAAAAAAGATTATCCAACAGTCAAAAAAATGGCAGACAGAAGAAATTGAACAGGCATTGACCTTTCTCTATCTCGCAGATAAGGCCATAAAATCCGGTTCCAAAGGAGATGTCGTAATTGAAAACGTGGTTAGCATGTTGTGCCGTAGTTACTACCCCAAATAAACCGGGTCGGATTCAAAACATCCTGGTCATCCAAGGTGCAAAAAAACAGGTTTGCGAACCGGTCTATTGCATCTTTCCATGCATTTAATCCCGTATACACAAACCTATCATTTTACGTAGCACAATATGGATGGCATACCTCGTAAAAAAAAAGCAACTCCTGAACGTATGCACATCAGACAAACAGATCTTTATATATTCAAAGACCTGTTAACATGATGGGTCAACCTGGAAATTATTCTTGATCCCTTATTTTTATGAATAATTCCTTTACTGACACTACGCTGAATCACAGAAACTGCCCTGTTAAGGTCGTTCTGTATATCACCTGATTTGCTCACAATATCCATTCTGACCTTATTTATGGCGTTTTTCATCCTTGTCTTATAACTTTTGTTTCTCATCCTTCTTACTTTGTTTTGTTGTGCTCTCTTTACTGCTGACTTGTGATTTGCCAAGAAAATATACCTCCTTTTAATACCATTGTTATTAGACAGGCACAGCGTATTGAAACCTTTGCAGGATTTAGGTAAAAATTGATTTATGGATTGGCATTAATTATAATATAAATATTGAATAGTCAAGTCCATTCGAACATATATAAATGTCTTAAACCGGCATGGCTGGATTCAAAATATCTCAACCTCCCACAAACATGAAAATACACCACGGTTCTTCAGCATGGCTTGGTGTGTTTTATGGTAAAATAAATCCTGTGCAAAAAAACAATCTTCTTCAGTTTCAAAAAAGGTGAAAATTTTGACAATAAAAATGTTTTCGATATTTCAAGGACCAAAACTTAGACCTGATCTCTATACACACCTGTCCGTTCCATCAAAAGAGCAGGCAGATAAGGTACAGACAGATACAGAAATCAGACATCAAAAAACACCATGCAATGGGCTAAACCGGCATGGCCGGATTCAAGATATCTCAACCTCCCACAAACATGAAAATACACCACGGTTCTTCAGCATGGCTTGTTATCTTTCCACGGTAAGGATAACAGTAATCATCTGTTTCATACTGTCTTTCTGTACAGCCTGTGCAACTTCCAACATCTCAAAAAAGAGGGCCTTTTCTGACCAACCAACAGATTGTAAAGAATCCCTTGACAACAAACAGGATAGTAATTTATCGCCTTTTGGAAAAAACAAGGAAGATCTTACCACCGTTACCGATCCTGACGACATCACAGACCAGGACATACTGGACTCAGCGCTTGATCTTTGTCAGGCTGCAAATGATTCATGGGAACATGGTGACCTTGATAACGCAATAGACACACTGGACAACGCCTTTTCACTCATACTCAAGGTGTCATCTGATAATCCTGACATACTGCAGCAAAAAGATGACCTGAGATTTACCATTGCCAAACGCATAGTCGAGGTTTATTCATCCAGATTCATAACTGCCAATGGTTTTAAAAAGGCTATTCCCCTTGACATGAACAACCATGTAAAAAAGGCCCTGTCCTTATTCACGGGCAGGGAAAAATCCTTTTTTATTGCCGCATACAAAAGGTCAGGAAAATATCGTCCTTTTATTGTTGCTGCACTTAAAAAGGCGGGGCTTCCTGAAGAATTATCATGGCTTCCATTAATTGAAAGCGGATTCAAGGTTCATGCCTTTTCAAAGGCAAGGGCTCTTGGTCTATGGCAGTTTATTGCATCAACCGGATACAAGTTTGGTCTGAAAAGGGATAGATGGGTTGATGAAAGGATGGATCCTGAAAAATCCACTCAGGCAGCCATAGCCTACTTTAAGGAACTTCACCGTATATTTGGTGACTGGACAACAGCACTTGCTGCATACAACTGTGGAGAAGGCACTGTTCTGAGATGTATCAGAAGACAAAAAATAAACTATCTGGACAACTTCTGGGATTTGTATACAACCCTTCCCGTAGAGACCGCTTTCTATGTGCCAAAGTTTCTTGCGGTCCTGCATATATTAAAAAATCCAAAGGCCTATGGCATTGAACTGCCTTCGGTAGATAAGCCAATACAAACTGAAACCGTTTCTGTTGATAGGCAGGTTGCCCTTAAAGCCATGGCAAGAAAGATCGGTGTAAGATACAGCCTCCTGAAAGAATTAAACCCCCAACTAAGACACAACTGTACCCCCAACAGGCCATTTAACCTTAAGGTCCCCAAGGGAAAAGGCCCTGTGCTGCTTGCAAAAATCAAAGACATTCCCATATGGCACCCCCCTGTACCACCTTATATAAGATACAGGATAAAAAGAGGAGATTCCCTATCCCGTCTTGCCCGGAGATACCATACCAATGTCAGATCAATCATGGCCATGAACAGGCTCAGAAACAGTCGTATAAGGACAGGACACATACTTAAGATCCCCGTGGGCAGACACTATTATCGGTTTTCAAGGACGTTATCAAGGAAGGGTATAAAGAAAAAGCTTGTCAAATATGTGGTTAAACGAGGAGATTCATTGTGGAAGATAGCCGCCAAATTCGGCACTACCACAAAAATAATCCGAAGATTAAACTACCTGAAAGGCAGTTACCTGCGAGCAGGGCAGACACTGCTTGTCCCCAAGACAGTAAAAGGAAAAAACGCATAAACATGGATTCCCTTTCCATATTAAACAATTATTCTTCACTGTGTCTGGCATCTCAGTGGTGCATTATGGATGAAAAACAGAGACCCTGTTTATTTCATCCTCAGAGTCATCCTCGTTGTGCCCTACATCTTCTGAAGAATGTGGGTCTGTCAACATATATACCTTGTCTGTTTGTTCCGGTAACACATCTTGGGCACCTTTGCCTTGTGAAGCCGTGCATGATATCTTAACAAGCCCCCCCATAACAGAAATATCCACATTCTTGCCGGATTCCATGGCCAGCTTAAGAATTTCCTCCAACTGCTTACTCCCCTTCTGCAATGCCTGTTTGTATTTCTTCCTACGTTTGTACAGTACATACAGTACAGTACATACGGTCAAGACCATTCCGCCCATTATCCAATACCGCCATAAAAACAACGTCTTAATGCCCAACACAAGAAAGATGGCAATTACTGGTATGCCCAGTATTGCAAGTATAATTATATAAAATATAGCAAAGTTGCCTAACCAGTTAAAAAATGATAATTTCATAACAACTACTCCGAAAATTCAGTTATAGTATTTATCTACATGTCAATCTTTCGGTACCACAAAGTTTTCAACCCATAAATGGGAACTTTTGAAACCCTCTTGCAGAATCAGGCCTACAACCCGTAACCCCTGAGACACGGGATAAAAAGTATTAAGGAGGACACGAATGAATCAAGACCTTATCAACAAGGGCAAGGATATGATCCGTTCAGCAAAAGCAATACTAATATTTTCAGGAGCCGGATTAAGTACCGAATCAGGTATACCTGATTTCAGAAGCCCCGGAGGAATATGGGATAAATATGATCCGTCAGACTTCTATTTTCAAAGGCTTCTCTCTGATGAAAAGGCAAGAGAAAAATACTGGGCAATGAGCAGAGAGTTTTATGCAAACATGAAAAACGCTGTTCCCAACAGGGCACATCTATCCATTAAGGCCTTAGAAGACGCCGGTAAGCTCTTATGTATTGTAACACAAAACATAGACCGTCTTCACCATAAGGCAGGAAACTCCAAAGAAAAAATCATTGAAATTCATGGTACAGCATTTAGTGTATCATGCCTTAAATGCGGAAAAAGCTATGACAGAGATGAAATAGAAAAACGTCTCGATTCCGGCATTAAGGTCCCATATTGTGATGTATGTTCAGGATTTCTTAAGCCCGATACAATATCCTTTGGACAGGCAATGCCCCAGGACAAAATGGACAGGGCATACACATGTGCGTCAGAGTGTGACCTGTGTATAGTATTAGGTTCTTCACTGGTGGTATATCCTGCAGCTTCCATACCAAACCAGGCAGTTGACAGAGGTTCAAGGCTTATTATAATCAACAGGGATACCACACCACTTGATCATAAGGCTGACCTCGTAATTCATGAATCAGTATCAGATACACTAGCCAAAATGGTAGAGGGGCTTTAACTCCCCCTGTATAAAAACAGATTCCTGAACAAGATATTACTTTACCATGAAAACACACAAAACCATGTTGAAAAACCAGTCTGTATTTTCATATCCGTGGGTGGCCAGGATATTTTGGATTCGGCCATACCGGTTTATTCAATTTCTGCATTAAACTTCAGGCTGTTTTAAAATAAGGGGTAACCCTGCCACAAGCATCACCACCATATCAGAGGCCCAGGCAATGCGTTGATTTGTCAATCCAAGCAAATCACGATATCTTCTTGAAAGAGGATTGTCAGGGACAATACCCATACCTACGTCATTACTTACAAGGACAACCCTACCGGAAATCTTTTTTAGACAACCCACAAGTTTTTCCACCTCATCCTTGATACATCTGTCATCCTCTTGATATTTCATAAGCAGATTACTTATCCATAGAGTTATACAGTCAAGCAGAATCACCGAACATTCATTATCATAGTCTTGTATTACTTCAACAATATTCAAAGATTCCTCAACCGTCTTCCAACTGTTTCCACGTTCTGCCTTATGACGTTCTATCCTCTGACACATCTCATCATCAAGTGCCTGGGCAGTAGCGATAAAGATGCGATTCTCCCCTAACAGATTACAAAGATCAAGGGCGTAACGACTTTTACCGCTCTTGGCCCCACCAAGTACCATTAATACCCCTTTTTCAAAAGACTCCCCTATCATAACAATCTACCCAATACCCATCCGTAAATCAGCATTTGCCGTAAAAACATACCTGAAGATCAAAGGCTTTCACCTCCGTAAAAAATCAGAATATCTTAAATCCGACCGTGCCGATCTCGAAATCATAAGGTTTCCTTAATCTCGAACTAATCTATATATAAGTTACGCTGATAGAATCATAAGATCACCTTTACCATGAAAACACACAAAACCATGTTGAAAAACCAGTCTGTATTTTCATATCCGTGGGTGGCCAGGACGTTTTGGATCCGGCCATGCCGGTTTATCTCAACCATGACCAGCCGGTAAGTGCAGGCAGGCAGAAACCTATAAAGGCATATACAAGAAGCAACAGCATAGTAAGCATTTCATTGGCAGTACCAAGAAGATCCCCTGTTATTCCACCGAAACTATGTCTGCATCGCACAGCAAAAATTTTTGTTATAATCAATGACATACCCATAGATACAATCCCTAAAGGACCAAAGGGGTAACATATACAGAGGCAGATAGAATGAGCAACAATCCTATGTCGCAATGACGCAGTCTCCACAAATGCCCTACCTGTCCCCTTTCCCGGCCTTGCATAGGGAACGGTTGCGCACAACTCCACCATCATGGTTCTTGGTATGGACATGGCAGGAATAACCCATATAAAGGAAGATGATGTTATAAGGCGGCCTAAAGAGACCCATCTGACAGAAAAAGCTGTAATAAGGGCAAGGACACCAAAGACACCAACAGATGTATCTTTCATGATTTCAAGACGCCTGTTCCCGCCGATTCCTCCAATGGAATCTGCCCAATCAGCCAGACCATCCATATGCAGGCCACGTGTTATCCATGCCTCACCTACAACAAGCAAGAGGGCCAGACCTGATGGCCATATGACATGAGGCCACAGCTCCATAATTCTTAAGAATCCAAACATCCCCCCACCAATCAAAAGCCCAACTACGGGGAACCAGTAAAGAGAAACACTCAGATCCTGACTTGGATCACCTGAACATCTCAGTATGGTCAAGCTGCTTATTGCCAATTTCAGCCCCTTCATATATCCCCCTCTTTCGATCTGAGCATATATCTTTCACACCACTCCATCCACATACGACATCTCTGACATATTCCCTAACAAACTGTTCTTCATAAAACGGCATAATTGTCAAAATGGCACAGCATCCTGTCTTATCGTGGTTATCAAGGATCCCATATTTATATAAAACACAACTGACATATCCAGCCCATGATCTGTCATAACATGCACTCCAAAAATCACCCAAAAGACCTTGCGTAATATCAATATAATAGAGATCTTTGCAAGATATTCAGTCTTGTCCAGATTCAAAAAAGGCAAAACTTTTACCGTAAAAACACACAAGACCGTGCTGAAAAACCAGGTTACCGTAGATAATTAGAATATCTTGAATCTGGCCAGCCAAGTTTAATCACAGGAATATATTCTCAGCAGTAAGATCTGAATCTGGCACAGAAATCATCAAAAGAAGACGTTATACAAAACTCTCAACACCTAAATATCTTTAACAAACCTTATTCCCCCACAAAAGCTCCCTATTCTATAAAATCAAGAATCTCTTAACCTTTGGCGCGTATATTGCACTATACTTAAGCAACAGAATAGCTCGAAAAAGGCAAACCGTTCGAAAGGACGGGACGCAAAGCCATTGGCCTAAATCCCAAAACGGGACATGGCAGCAGGTTGCCGAGCGAAGCTGAACCACCAAAGCTGGGCAGTTTCGCACGGAACAAGTGAACACATGCACACAGGAGGTTCAGCCATGATAAAGACTTCCAAAATCTTTTCATATCATATCACAACCCTGCTTTTACTTACAGTGACATCCCTTTTATCCTTTTATATAATCCCTAAGAATCTTTATGCATCAACACCTGATATCACCATAACCTGGCAGGCAAACACAGATGGCAACCAGCCAAACGGATATAAACTTTATTATGGCACTGAAAGCAGAAACTATTCTGAAAGTGTTGATGTGGGCAACAATACAAGCTACACCCTGTCCAACCTGCCACCAGGCACCTACTATACGGCGGTCACAGCTTACAATGACCTTGGTGAAAGCAGTTATTCAGAGGAAACAAGTTTTGTAATAAACGACTTGCCAGACGATAATTCTCCGTTTATTGAAACGGGAGAAGTATTCCTTAGACATATGTGGAAAAGGGTATCCTTTAACAAGTCTTTTTCAGATCCCGTAGTCATTGTAAAGGGCATGAGCTTCAATGGTCATGATCCTGCAGTAATAAGGATCAAAAACGTAGACAAAAACGGATTTGATATCAAAATTCAGGAATGGGAATATCTCGATGGTTGGCACACATGGGAAAAGGCGGATTATTTTGTCATAGAGGCCGGCTCATACACACTTGAAGATGGAACCATGATAGAGGCCGGCAAATTTCAGACCAACAAGACAAACAGATTTGATAATGTCTCGTTTAATACAAGGTTCAACAAGGTCCCTGTACTTGTAACTGCAATCACATCATTTAATGAACCAGATACAGTTACAGGAAGGGTCAGAGATTTAAATACCAGCGGCTTCAAGTTCTGTATGCAGGAACAGGAAGCCAATGTGCAGAGCCATACGACGGAAGAGATTTCATACATAGCATGGGAACCTTCTTCAGGCACACTTGGTAAACTGCACTTTGAAGTAGGCAATGCCGTTAACGGCATAGACCATCACTTTCAGACAGTACCTTTTAACCACGCATTTATCGGCCTTCCCATACTCCTTGCTGATATGCAAACAGCTAATGGCGGTAATACCGCATCCATACGCTGGGACGACAAAAATGCATATGAATTTGATATCAAAATAGAAGAAGAAAGATCTCTTGATTCCGAGATTTGGCATCTAAAGGAAAAAGTAGGCTATATGGCCTTTTATGTTGAGCAATAAAACAAGAGCCTTGCATAACCTCTCCCTGTGCAGGTTCTGCCTGTACGTTGCCTGTCTGCCGTACCCCCCGGCAGACAGGTACGCAGGCAGCAACATGGAGCACCTGCACCTCCACATAATCCCCTCATTTGATTTCTATAAGTAGATGCTTTTTATTATCCCGAAAAACCGCTAAGTCACTATATTTACAAGCTTGTTTTGAACAACTATGATTTTTTTAACCTGTTTTCCCTCGATAAAACGCTGTACCCTTTTGTCTGATAATGCCGCTGCCTCCATCTCTTCTTTCCCCGATTCAGCGGGCAGCTCTATCCTGCTTCTTACCTTACCGTTAACCTGTAACACCACCAGTCTTTTTTCTGCAATCAGGGCATCCTGTCTGAATGAAGGCCACCGGGTAAAAAGAATGCTCTTTTCATGACCAAGTATATTCCATAACTCTTCCGTAATATGGGGTACTATGGGATAAAGAAGAACAATGGCGGCTTCAACGGCCTCTCTTACTACAGACCAGAAGAGATCATCCTTGTCAACGATGCTATTATGTAGCAACTGATTTATCTCGTTTACCAACTCCATTACTGCGGCAATTGCAGTGTTAAAATGAAAATTGTTTTCAATATCAGAGGTAACCTTTTTTATAGTCTGATGTGTCTTGCGATGAAGAGAGGCAAGAGGAGATGAAATGGTATTATCCCCTTCGTAAGGTTGTACCCTGCCAATATCCTCAAGATGTTCCGTAACAAGATGCCATATACGCTTTAAAAATCGCGACGCACCATCCACTCCTTTATCGCTCCACTCCAGGTCCCTTTCAGGGGGTGCTGCAAACAGGCAAAACATCCTGACCGTATCAGCGCCATACCGATCTATCAACTCCTGGGGATCAACTACGTTCTTTTTTGATTTCGACATCTTGACAATATTGCCCCGAATTACATTCTCTCCGCAGTGTACACATCGTCCATCCTTAACCTCATGCGGAAACAGAAAGCCATGGACAGGACATTTCTCGGTCTCCTTGCAAACCATCCCCTGTGTCAATAATTTTTTAAAGGGCTCCCTGACATTCACATAACCCAACTCATTAAGGACACGGGTAAAAAAACGGGAATACAAGAGGTGAAGGACAGCGTGTTCGATACCGCCTATGTACTGGTCTACAGGCAGCCAGAAGTTGACCTTTTCCGGATCAAGAGGCGCTTCATCATAATCGGGGCAGGCATAGCGTGCAAAATACCAGGATGATTCAACAAAGGTATCCATTGTGTCCGTCTCTCTCCTGGCCTTGGCACCGCACCTTGGGCAAACAGTTTCATAGAAAGAGGGTTCTAACGGCAGGGGAGAAACGCCATTGGGCCTCATATTGAGATCAAGGGGAAGAAGAACAGGAAGTTCATTTTCAGGAACGGGAACTGTCCCGCACTTATCACAGTAAATCACAGGAATAGGGGTTCCCCAGTAACGTTGCCGTGAT
>Ga0256842_1003681_pt1 | contig 10048 bp, 7 predicted proteins | sample 4559240metaG_FD_185973 | JGI IMG/M metagenome (GOLD analysis project Ga0256842, IMG submission 185973) | Hydrothermal vent microbial communities from Guaymas Basin, Mexico - 4559-240 | ecosystem: Environmental > Aquatic > Marine > Hydrothermal vents | place: Mexico: Guaymas Basin | collected...
GAACTGTTTTATGAATTAAATATCATAATAAGTCCTAAATATCAGAAGTTTCGTATGTGATTGATTTGTTAAATTTATGGCGGACAGTGAGAGATTCGAACTCTCGGTACCCTTACGAGTACGCATCCTTAGCAGGGATGTGGTTTCAGCCAACTCACCCAACTGTCCTTTGATTTGTAGATGAAAATTATACACTTTCCAAGCTTAAAGTTAGCTTAGAAAGTGAAAAAGTATTAAAAATTTCTCTTTTATTGCATTGGTTTACCATTTACTAATAGTTTGCCATTAGCAAAAGATACATTATATACCATATTACCTTTTTCTATTTTTGGTGGTATAAATGCCAACATTGCACCTTTTGGTGAGCTACTAATTAGCTTAAATACACTTTTAGACATTGTTAATTTTGCCTCTACACTCAATCCACCTAATGCCATCATTGGATTTATTTGAATCATTTGTGCTAGTTTATCATCCTCTTTTAGAGATGCTTTTATATATAATTTGAAATCTCCTAAAGTATCACCTTTTACTATTGCACTCTTAAGACTTAAATCTTTAATTTCAATATAGAAACCTTTTGTAATTAGTTGAGATAGAGTTGTCATAAATTCAGGTGATTGAGGATTAAGTGTTTTGCTTTTTGCTAACTCTATAAGTTTTCCATAAGCCTCTCTATTAATATTTCCTAGTTTAATTTCACTATTAACTTTTTTAATATTTATAGTATCTTTTGATATATTACCATCTACTAAATCTACACCCATATTATATATAATATCAACTAATTTATCAGTTGAAGATACGGCACTAGAGATAAATATATTTTTAATATTTAAATATTCACCTATAAATCTTTTTTCTAATGGTTTAATTGCAATATCACCAATAGATAATTTCATATCTTGTGAGTATAAATCATCAGGATTATAAGTACCGTTTGCTATAAAGTTAGATATTTGAATTTTTACTTTAGATAAAATTGTATCTATATCTCTAAAAATCATACTATATTTATAATCTTTAACACTATATTTAGTAGTGATATATACTAATTTTTCTTTGATTATCTGTGCCATTGTGATTTTCTCTTCTTGAGAAGCATCAGCATCTGTTGGTAGTGCAGATAAATATGATATAGATGCATAACCATCTTTACTATAGTTTATATCAGAGTGTGCTTTAATACCATTAAATATACTTAAGTCTTGACTACCATTAGCATCTTTTGGGAGAGCTTTTGATAAATCAGAGACTACCATATCAAATGAATCAGTTGTTGCTGTAGTTTTTCTATTTTCTACAACTATACCACTATCTTTTAACTGAACTAAACTTTTGTTGATAATAGATTGTGGAGTCTGAACCTCTTTTTTAGCAGGAACCTCTTGAGCATTTAAAAATAATGAAGCCATTAAAAGACTTACACAAATTTTCTTAAACATTTACTATCCTTTGTATAAAATTAAATTTGATATACTCTTATTATATCTAATTACACTTTAATAATATTAATATTATATAAATTTAAATAAGATTAATACTCTTTTGTATATAATATCACTAATGAATAAATATAAAAAAAATCAACTAACTAATATTAGAAGTAGTAAATTGCTACTTTTATACTCTCTTATCGTAATAGCTATCTCTATATTTTTATATAGAGTCTATCATATTGTCCAAACTCCAAGAGATTTGCCATCTTCTACTGCCAAAAAATTAGAGAGAGCCAAAAGAGGAAATATAATTTCAGCAGACCATTATGTGGTAAGTTATAGTAAAAATATATATCAAGCAAGTATCAATACCAAGAGTATATATCCAAATAAACTAGAGCTTTTTGTTGAACTTTTTAGTATATATAGTAAGATTGATAGAGATATAGTAAAGAGTGCTTTATTAGATAGATATGGTGATTTAATATTTGGACGAGTAATAATTAGTAATAATATTGATGCAAAAGATGCAATTAGATTAAAAGCACTTGCTTATAAACTCAAAAGACTTAAAGTATTTAGACCTATTAAAAATGCTAATGGTGTAGAGGTAGTTTATGGTCTTGATATTACAGAAGTCAAAGAGAGTAGGTTTTATCCATTTGATTATACTCTTAGCCCTATTACAGGTTATGTTAAATCCAAGATAATAGGTGGATATAAAAGACCTATTGGTATGAAAGGGTTAGAAAAATATTATAATAACTTTTTACAATCTAAAAGAGATGGTTATTTTGTGGGTAAAAGAGATGTAGCAGGACATATTGTATATGGTGATAATAGCAGACATATAGAGTTGATTAATGGGTTAGATTTACATCTAAACATTCCTCTCTCACTCCAAACAAGAGTAGAGAGAATACTGACATATATGAAGTATAAACTAGATGCCACGGAAATAATAGTAGGAGTAATGGAGAGTAATAGTGGTAAAATATTATCATTAGCAAGTAGTGAGAGGTTTAATCCAAATCTTATTACACAAGATAAGATTTCAGCACTCAATCCCAAATTTACAGAGTATTTATATGAACCAGGTTCTGTTATAAAGCCTCTTTCATTAGCAATTGTTATGGATAAAGGTAAAGTAAAGGCTAATAGCTGGGTCAAAACATTTAATGGTAAACTTAGAATTGGTAAAAAGTATATTATTAGTGATGATGATAAGTTTCAATCACTTAGTGCTAGAGGTATTATTATACACTCATCTAATGTAGGAATATCACAAATTGTATGGAGAATTACAGGTACAGAGCTATATGAGGGGTTTAGAAAATTTGGATTAGCTCAAAAGAGTGGTATAGATTTATCAAGAGAACTTAGAGGAAAAATCAAAAAACCATACAAACTCAATCATAAAGTACATAGTGCTAATAGCTCTTATGGATATGGTATGCACACAAACTTTATACAACTTCTCAAAGCTTATAGTGCATTTAATAATGATGGTATAGCTATGACACCTCAAATCATTGATTATTTCAAAGATAGTAAAACTCAAAAATATTATAAACTAAAACCATCTGAACCAAACTTAAATTCAATAACCAAAAAAACTGCTAATACAATCAAGAGTATTTTAAAGTTAGTTGTAAAAAAAGGAACAGGAGTAGAGGCACAATATAAAGGGCTTATTATTGGAGGAAAGACGGGTACAGCTCATATATCTACTAGAGGAAAATATGGAGATAATTATAATAGTAGCTTCTTTGGATTTGCTAATGATAGTAGAGGAAAAAAATATACAATTGGAGTATTGGTTATAAAAGCTAAGAAAAAATACAAATATTTTGCATCACAATCGGCTGTACCAACATTTAAACATATTGTAGAGGAGATGGTCAAGTTAAATTATCTTAAACCCTCTCTCAAATAATTAAACTTACAATATACTATCTAATTCATTCAAAGTGTAGCGTCTCTATTTTTATCATACAATCTAGTGAATTATTGGGCATAGCATTTAATCTCTGTCCATCACTATAAAACCACATACCAAATTTACACTCTGTAGAATCTACAGGAATTGCATCTTCTTTTATAGGTAAACCACTTTGGTTTAGCCAAATAATCTATAAACTGTTGATAACTCATATTCTTCTCTTCCAAAAATCCAACTAAATACTGCTTCACCTGTTGGTTTTGGCACTAATAAACTATTCATAATTTAACTCCCCTATAATAATAAAATTTTAATCCCTAAATAAACTTATAACGATATAATTCCAAAAGAAAAAATTATATCATTATAGGAGAAATATATGAGATTAAAAAGATACTTAATTGTTCTTTTGGCTGTTCCTCTATTTGCTGGAGTCAATAACCTAAGTTTAAATAAGGCACTAAAAATTATAAAGAAGCATAACTTAGAAGTAAGAATAGCAAAATTTAATCAAAAGATGAAAAAAATTGAGAGCAAAATAGCTAAAGGGTATAGCTATGGTAAAGTTGATTTAACAATTCAAGGAATGCGTTCTAATGATTCTGGAAATGTATTTGGTTTTAAACTTCAAAGTAGAGAGGCGACATTTGGAGATTTTGGATTTGCCGAATTTGATATGTCAGGTGCAACAAATCCTCTACCAGTAGCTCCAAAAGCACTAAACTATCCTGATGCTAGAAATCACTATCTTACAAAATTATCATTTATGCTTCCTCTATATACTGGTGGAAAGCTTAGTGAGTATCGTAAAATTGCTAATAAGATGTATAGTATGAGTAAACTTGATAGTAAAAAAGTATTGAATAATAAACTTTTTCAAACAAGAAAAACATTTTATGATATTGCACTTGTGGAGAATTATATCCGTAATTTAGGTAAGATTATCTCTAATATCAAAAGATTAGAAAATATTGTATCATCTATGAAAAAAGAGGGATATGCAAAAGATATAGATATGCTAGAGGTTCAAGCTAGAAAAGCAGAGGCTCAAAATATGTATTCACAAGCAAAACTTAATCGTGAATTAGCATATCAATTTTTATCATTTTTATTAAATAGAGATGTAAATAGTATCAAAAGAATTAGCGATATTGCAAAAACTCCACGAGTGAGTAAATCAGATATTGGTAAAAATCTTGATATTCAAAAAGCTATGATAGGATTAGAAGTAGCTACTATGGCTGTAAAAGTAGAGAGAAGTAATTTCTTGCCACAAGTTGGTGCATTTGGAGAGTATGGAAGTGCTGATAATAATCTATTTGATGAGTTTAATGATAAAGATTTTTATACTGTTGGAGTCCAAGTAAAATGGAACTTATTTAATGGTGGGATTGATGCTAATAACTTAGAAAAAGCAAGAGTAAGAGAGATGAAAGTCCGTGACCAAGTAGAATTAGCAAAAAAAGGTATAGCATTACATATTAAAAAGCTACAAAGTGAGATTAAAACAGGAAACTCAAAAATAAGAAGCTTCCAAGCACAATATAGATTTGCAAATAAAGTATATAAAAACTATCAAGCAAGATATAAAGAGGGTATGGTTTCAATTAGTGATTTACTAATCAAACAATCAAAACAACTTGAAATCTTATTAAAACTTTTAACAGTAAAAAATCAAAGAAACTATAAAGTTTTTGAACTAAATAGTATATTAAACAAAGGATAATTATGATAAAAAAAATATTAATTTTAGTATCTTTAATCTCAATAGAGGTGAGTGCTATTGAGTTAAATTTAACTGGTTCGGTTATATCTAATAATCAAAAGATGATGACAAGTAGATTTATGGGTTATATCAAAAATATGGCTGTAAATGAGGGTGATATTGTAAAAAAAGGTGATTTACTCTATGAGATAGACTCTCGTGATATTGACTCTGCAAAAAGTCAAGTAGAACTTGCTATCTCACAAGCTACTCTAGCTCTTCAAATGAATAGAAACCAATATAATAATGTATTGACTAACCTACTTAGACATAAAAGATTGTTTAAAAAAGGTATGGTATCAAAATATGATTTAGAAAATCTTCAATTAGCAGAGGCTAATATGAAAAGAATGGTAACTATCTCTCAAAAGCAAGTAGAACAAGCTAAAGAGAAAAAAAGAGAGGTGATGAACCAATATAAATATCTTACTATAAAAGCCCCTAATGATGGGGTAATTGTAGCTAAGAGAGCTAATGAGGGAGAGATGGCAATCCCTGGAATGCCAGCAGTTATATTAACTGACCTTAGTGAACTACGAATTGTAGTAGAGATTAGTGAAACAAACCTAAAGCATGTTGAATTAGGCAAAGAGGTAAATATTGAAATTCCATCTATTAACTTTAAAACTGTTGGGACTATTAGTTCAATAATTCCAAGTTCAAACCCTATGACACATAAGTTTAAAATGAAAGTAGAGTTTGATATGCAAAATCGTTCAGTATATCCAGGAATGTATGCCAAAATTACTATCAAAAACTAGGAGGTAATATATGCAAGAGAAAAAAGAGTATGAAGTTACCGATGTAGCAGGAAAACTTGCTAAAGGTTTTATGAAAAGTCCATTAACATCTGTATTAGGTGCTTTTTTACTTTTAATGGGATATTTAGCACTTAATATTATGCCAAGAGAAGAAGACCCTCAAATTGCTATTAGTGGTGGTGCTGTAATTGTACCTATGCCAGGTGCAACTCCACAAGAGGTTGAGAATATAATTATCAAACCACTTGAACGGAAACTAAGAGAGATTAATGGTATAGAACATGTTTATGGAATGGCTATGAATAGTGTTGGTATTGTTAATGTTATGTATTATATTGGTGAAAATAGAGAAGATTCAAATCTAAAACTCTATGATAAAGTGATGCAAAATATGGATAAGATGCCAAAAGGTGTAATGCAACCACTAATAAAACCATTTGATATAGATATTGATATACCTATTTTATCATTTGCATTCTATACTAAACATACTTCAAACCTTGATGATGCAGATTTATTTGATAAAGTAAGAAAAGTACAACAACGAGTAAATTCAGTTACAAATGTAGCCAAAACTACACTACAAGGAGACCATAAAAGACAGTTTAATGTAGAAGTTGATATTGGTAAATTATCTGCATATCACCTATCTTTAGGTCAAATTATGAATGCTATTAAATCATTAGCTATTAATGTACCTGATGTAAAGGGGCGTACTGATAATGGACAACTTATAATATTTGGTATCAAAAATGCTATAGAGAGTATTGATGATGTAGGTGATGTAATGGTGGCAAACTATATGGGTTCTCCAATTTACCTCAAAGATGTGGCTACAGTTACAGCAGGAATTGATAAACAAAATTTCAAAGATGCTCAAATTATATTTAAAACCAAAGATGAAAATGGTACAGTAGAGACATCAGAACATAAACAAATTACTCTAACAGTAGCAAAATTAGCAGGGACAAATGCTGTTTTTGTAGCAAAAGATGTTTTGGATATTTTAAAAGGTTTTGAAAAAGAGTTAGCAAAAGATGGAATAGGATATATAATTACAAGAAACTATGGTGAGAGAGCAAATGAAGCTGTAAATGAACTTATGCATCACCTTGTCATTACAATTATAATTATTGCTATTATGCTAGTTTATGCACTTGGTTGGAGAGAATCTATTATTGTTACATTTACAGTTCCAGCTATTTTGGCAATTACCCTATTTATTGCCTATATGACAGGGCAAACTATCAATAGAATTACACTATTTGCATTCCTATTATCCCTTGGATTACTCGTTGATGCTGCTATTATTGTAATTGAAAATATTCATAGACATCTTCATAGCCATGAAGTAGAAGATAGAGAGATGGATGAACTTTTGATTGAAGCTACTGATGAGATTGGAGCACCTACAAATATTGCAACTCTTGCTATTATTATGACTATGGTACCTATGGCATTTGTTGGTGGTATGATGGGTTCATTTATGAAACCTATCCCATATAATGTACCTGTTGCACTATTTGCCTCACTAATTGTAGCTTATATATTTACGCCATATTTGAGTCTTAAACTACTTAAAAAACCCGAACATGGAGATAACCATGGAGATGATAATAAAGATAAATATAAGGAGAGTGAAAAATAATGAAAAAATTTGAAGATTTTATATACTCTATTTTAATAGATAAAAAGAAAAAAACTATGACTATAGTATTAGTAGCACTTGCTTTTTTTGGCTCACTATTAATGTTTCCTAGCAAAATGGTTTTGGCAAAAATGCTACCTGGTAAAAGTGATAATACATTTTCAATATATGTAGATACACCAACAGGAAGTTCTATTGAAGAGACTAAAAAAGTTACTAGTTGTGTAACAAATAGATTAATCAAAGAGAGTGAAGTGATGAATATGACTCTATTTTTGGGTCATGGTATTCCTCTTGATTATGCAGGATTAGTCAAAGGTTCATCTATGAAAATGAGTGAAGATGTAGCAGAAATATCTGTAAATCTTACAGATAAACATCATAGAAGTGAACCATCATTTCTAATGACACAAAGACTTAGACCTATACTCAATTCAGAGTGTGCCTCGCTCGTAAGAGGAACTAAACTTAAAATGATAGAACAACCAGCAGGTCCTCCAACACTTGCATCAATTGTACTAGAAGTTCATGGTGATGATGTAGAAGTTACAAGAGATATATCTTTGAGAATCTCCAAAATATTAGCTAATACAGATGGATTAGTAGATGTTGATGTAATGCTTGATGATAGGTTTGAAAAGTTTGAACTTATTCCAAATAAAGAGAAAATTGCAAGAAGTGCATTGAGTATAGCACAAGTAAATCAAATACTATATTTAGCATTTGAGGGAATGGTAATAGCTACAAAAAACTCAAAATATACAGCGGATCAAATTGGTATATTTTTAATTCTTAGCAATGATACCAAAAAAATTAGTGAACGAAACAAGATAGCTTTACAGAGTAAATTATCATCACTAAACCTTATGAACCAAAAAGGTATGATGGTACCACTTAGTGAAGTTGTTACAATCCAAAAAGCACCATCTCTTCCTATGATTATGCACAAAGATTTAAAAAGAATGGTAAATGTAATTGCTGAAACAGATATGGTATCGCAAGTATATCCACTTCTTGATGCTAGAGAAAAAATACTAGAGGTATTTAAAGATAAATTTGAGGTATCACCAGTTCCTGGAATTACTACTTATATGTTTGATATAGATTTAGTAGATAAAAAAACGGGAGAAAAATATCTGCTTAGATGGGATGGTGAAATGAAGGTTACACTTGATACATTTAGAGATTTAGGTGGAGCATTTATAGCCGCACTTATTATGATATTCTTACTTTTAGTTATCTATTATAAAAGTTTTGCACTAAGTGGAGTGATACTTTTGGGAAGTTTCTTATCATTAATTGGTGTAATTGTAGGACACTGGGTAGCTAATTTCTTTACAAGTGAGACATTTTTTCTTACAGCCACTTCACTTATTGGATTTATTGCACTAATGGGAATAAGCTCACGAAACTCGCTTCTATTGATAGATTTTGCAAAATCTCTTATCGATGAGCATTGTATAGAGAAAAAAAGAGCAATAGCCGTAGCCGCAGCAACAAGAGCCAAACCAATTATGCTAACAGCCGTAGCAATTATATTAGGTTCAGCACTTCTAGCATCTGACCCAGTATTTGGAGGATTAGGAGTAGCACTAATTTCAGGTACAGTAGCAGCTGTATTTGTATCACTTCTATTTGTACCAATACTTATGGATAATACAAAAGCTATGGATAGAGATAGAGATTGTCATAAACACTTTGATAAAGAACATATATCAATTACAAGATAATAAATAAGATTGTAGGGTAAATTATTGTAAAATACATTATGCTTTAATAAAAGGAAGATATTGAAACGGACAAAATTACCCTACGGATTAAGCGACTTTAAGAGAATAATAGAAGAGAGATATTATTATATAGATAAAACTAATTTTATAGAGAAGATAGAAAATAGTTCTGATTTTCTATTCTTTCTAAGACCAAGAAGATTTGGTAAATCTCTAACTATATCAATGCTATATTACTACTATAATATATATTACAAAGATGAGTTTAATAGCATATTTAAAGATACATATATCCTAAATAACCAAACCTCTCTAAAAAACAACTTTTATATCCTTAGATTTGATTTCTCTGGTGTGGATACTACTGATTATGAGAGTAGTTTTAGAAATAATATAAATATTACAATAGATTTTTTTATCAAAAGACATAAATTAAATATAGAATTTAATTATAAAAACAACCCTATTGATAATCTTAGAGTAGTTTTTGAATATTGTAACGATAATACTCTACCAATCTATATTCTAATAGATGAATATGATAACTTCGTAACAAAACTTCTAATAAACGATTTAAACGCCTATAAAAACATAGTAACAAGTAAAAATGCAATATATAAAGAGTTTTTTACAATGTTAAAAGTAGGTACAAGTGGGGCTGTAAAAAAGATATTTATGACAGGAGTTAGTCCATTAGCTATATATGATGTAACAAGTGGAAATAATATAAGCAAAAATATATCATTAGAAGAGAATTTTAATG
>Ga0256842_1003682_pt1 | contig 10042 bp, 11 predicted proteins | sample 4559240metaG_FD_185973 | JGI IMG/M metagenome (GOLD analysis project Ga0256842, IMG submission 185973) | Hydrothermal vent microbial communities from Guaymas Basin, Mexico - 4559-240 | ecosystem: Environmental > Aquatic > Marine > Hydrothermal vents | place: Mexico: Guaymas Basin | collected...
TTGGATTTAATTTTTCTCTTGATATTTGAATTTAATGATTCTATAGGATTTGCAGTATAAATCAACTTTTTAATAGCCTCCGGATATTTATAAAAAGTAGATAGTTCACTCCAACTGTGGTTCGAATGTTCCGTCTCTATTTCTTGGTATGGATACATCAAACTCTCCATATTTACTTCTTAATATTTTTTTGTTGTGTCCGTTTCGATAATTAGAATTATTAGATTTAGTATACTTTTCATAACCTAAGTGGTCTGCAAGTTCTACTTCTGTAGCTGTTTGATATACCTCTTTGAGCATACTTTTAAATTCATCCAATATCTTTTCGATATTGATACCTTTACCACTCCTTATGGCTTTGGCTATCTCTTCTTTGTTTACTAAACTCATAGTATAAATCCTTTTGTAAATTTAACCAAGTTTTTGGATTTACACAGTTGGGTTGATGGTGCCCATCTTTAAGATCATTTATGTTAAAATAAAATATATTGGAAGGATAATATGAATAAAATTTTATTTTTAATACTAATAGTGACATCTCTTTACTCTTCTCAAGAAAAATTAAATGTCGAAACCATACTAAAAACTATACCGAAAAACTCTCCCGAATACAGTTTGGATTTATTATATGCTAAAAAGATAAAAACTTTAAAATTTATCAAAGATACATTTAGCACCAGCACCATCAAAGATGGGCACTCATATATAAAAGCTTTTAAAAAATTAGTAATTTACACAAAATTTTTAGCAAATTCAAACAATCACATCAACAAACTTCATAAAAAAATACTCATTTTATCATCTTTAGACACACCTACTCAAAAATTAGAATATCTCTACTATAAAAAACTTATCGATATCGCAAAAAACAAAAAAAGTTACATAAAAGATAGTTTACCGAAATGGAAAAAATCACTATATGATAAACTTTTTGATACAAAGTTCGATTTAAAAAAAGATAAGTTAAATATAAAATTATACCTCCAAAAATTTGAAAAACTGGAAAAAGAGACCGAACAACTAAATATAAATCTTGAAAAATGGAAAATTGCTGAAAATGAGAGGATGATCAAAGTTGTAACAAAACAGATTGAAGACAATTTTTCAAAAAAACGATATATATTGGAAAAAATAGCAAATAGCTATCTTGATATATTTTTCCAAAATATAAAAGATAGAGATAAAACAGCCTTTAAAACCGAATTTTTGATAGAAAAATACACTACTCAAGATAAAAAAGCTTACAAAATACTACTTAATTTTTATGAAAAGAAGAGATTTGGCAATACTCAACTTATCCTAAACAAAACAACTGATGAGATAAAATTGACTTTACATAGGATATGGGGAGTATTAAACTATCCTCTTTTTACGGTAGATAAAAAAGATATATCTCTTATAAACTTTTTTATATTTATTTTTTTCCTAATACTCGGATCATATATGGGAAAATATTATAAAAAAAGTGTATATTCATTAAAACAAAAACAAGATATAAGCAACTCCACTATAACTCTTTTGGCAAATATAGGCTACTATCTTATACTTGTCACAGCATTTTTGATATCACTAAAGTCAATGGGACTAAATCTAAGCTCCTTTACTTTGATAGCAGGAGCATTATCGGTAGGTATAGGTTTTGGACTTCAAAATATAGTATCAAATTTTATTTCCGGTATTATTTTGATGTTTGAAAAAAGTATCAAGATAGGTGATTATATACAGATAGATGCCGAAACAAGAGGTACGGTAGTCGATATCAAAATGAGATCCATCACTATAAGGACAAATGACAATATAGACCTTATAGTGCCGAACCAAAACTTTATCCAAAATATTGTCACAAATTGGACACTAAATGATAACTCAAGAAGATTTAGGATACCTTTTGGAGTAAGTTACGGAACTTCCACGGATGATGTGGAAAAGATAGTATTAGTAGCTCTTAAAAACTCAAAGTTTCCTCATTACAAGATAGGAGATAAAAAACCTCGTATCATATTTACCTCTATGGGGGACAGCAGTATAAACTTTGAACTCTTTGTATGGGTAAAAGGGGAGTTAACCTTAAGACCCAGATATACCACTTCGGAGTTTTTAAAAATCATTTATAAAGCATTAAATGATGCAAATATCAATATCCCATTTCCTCAACAAGATATATATATCAAAGAGTTGCCACCCATCAGAGGCAAAGATCAATCCCCAGAACAGACATAACTGCTCTATCAACCTCTCTTATCTTTTATGTTCCAAATAAAATGTCATAAAATCTTTGGCTATGAGTAGATTGCCATTATAGTTTTCTCTTATCTCCTCCTCTATAAGTCTCAGAGGATACTCTCCCCTATCACTATATCTCGGACTTATATGAGTTACTATAAGATTTTTTACTCCATACTCTTTTGCAACTTTACCTATATCATAAGCCGTAGTATGCAAAACCTTCACGGGGAGATTTTTATAAACCTCTTTTGTATAAGTGCTTTCATGTATCAAAAGATCCAAATCCCTCAAATTTTCACCAAGTATCTCCGGCTCACTATTGTCACCTGAGACTATCACTCTTCTTCCTTTTATAGGCTCCAGAAGATACTTTTTGGCGATATAAAGCTTTTGCCCAACTCTCACATCTTTGCCTTTTTTGATATCAGCATAAGCCTTTGAAGGCAAAAGTCCGTCCCTTTGCAAAGCATCTTTATCTATCTTGTCGCTTTTGTCATACTCTTTTATCAAAAAAGCAAAGCTTTCTATCGAATGAACAAGGGGTAAAACTTCTACATTATATTTATCAAACTTAAAAACTTGATACTTTTTATACTCTACAATATTCAGCTTAAAGCCCAATTTTTCATAACTTGTATCCATAAAACATGAGAGTAGATTTTTTAAGCCACTTGGAGCGAACAGACTAAGCTCCTTTTTTCTACCTTCCATTTTAAAAGAGTCTATAAGTCCCAAAAGTCCGTAGTAGTGATCTCCGTGAAGATGTGTTATAAAGATATTATTTAAACTCCCACTCTTTAAATCGCTTTTTTGTATTTGATGCTGAGTGGCCTCTCCGCAATCAAAAAGACTCCAACCGCTCTCATTTTGCATACTAAAAGCGATAGCCGACAGATTTCTCTCTCTTGTTGGTTTACCCGCACTCGTACCTAAAAATGTAAACTTCACTACACCCTTCTTGAAACCCTATCTATGCTCTCGCTAAAAGTTGGGTGAGGAAAAGCAATTAAAAATATATCCATCAATTCTTCAGTATACATAAGTTTTTTAGTGCATTTTCTCATAATATCTACTTTATTTGAAATTTTTTAGAGTTATTATAGTACAATTTTCATTTACTTTTTGTTACTATGCTGGCATATATAAATAATCATACTATCTTTGGAGCTTCTATATCATCGCCCAAAAAAGCATAACTTTTCCCTATCCTTGCAACTGGTTTGAAAAATATGGTAAGTCTTTTTTTATCTATAATATTTCTATCATCTACAAATATCTCTTTAACACTTAAAACAAGCGGTATAGTTTTACTATCTCCCAAATCTATCTCTTGATTTAATTCACAAAAGTAAGCAGCAGGCACTCCTTCTATCATGGGAGGATAAGATGGCAATAGTCTTTTTGTCTCTATATCAAAAAGTTTAGCTTCACTTATATCTTTTTCAAGCTCTTTGGAGCTAAAGTGCATTTTTTTAAGATCTTTTTCTTCAACCATACAAATAGTGCATTTTTTAGTTTTTCTTATATTTGACAGAGTATCCTTTGGAGTGCCGTCCGATTTATGTCCGACACTTATCAAGACAGTAGCAGGTTCGGATGAAAGTCCTATAAAATAGCTAAAAGGAGCTATATTTATCACACCGTTATCTTCCGTAACAACCCATGCTATAGGTCTCGGAAGTATAGTTTGTGCCATCAGTTTATAGTTCTCATTTAATTTCGCATCTTTTGAAAGATCAAATATCATATTTCGCTCCTTGCTATTTTTAGTTTATGATTTTATCAAATCAAGAGTTACAAAGTAATAAACTCAAATACTTTGCGGAGCTAAAGCACCATTGGAGATTGTATCCTCCAAGCTCACCCGTAACTTCTAAAACTTCTCCGATAAAATATAGATTTTTAACCTTTTTACTTTCAAAATTTTTAAGCTCACTAAGTTTCACTCCGCCCTTGGTAACCTCAGCCATTTCAAAACCAAAATATCCGGCAGGTGCAAAGCTATAATTTTGTAAAAGTTCTATAGCTTTTTTTGAGTTTTGCAAAGTATCATCTTTGAGTTTATGGGCTTTTAAAAACTCCAAAGTAAATCTTTTTGGGATATTTAAAAGATTTGAGAGAGTCTTGTTTGATCTTAAAGGTTTAAAACCCGGGATAAAATCTATCTCTATCTTTCCTCTATCCCAATATAAAGAACTATTTAACACAGCAGGACCGGTTATGCCCCTGTGAGAAAAAAGTATATTGTCTTGAAAACTTTTTTTACCGATTTTTATCTCAACTTCAAAGCCAACTCCACTCAAACTCTTCATCCAAAACTGCTCTTTTTGCAAACTAAGTCCCACAAGGGCGGGTTTTAGCGAAATAATATCATGTCCAAACTGTTCGGCTATCTTGTATCCTATATCCGTAGCTCCAAGCTTTTTATAACTCACCCCTCCGGTTGCAACTACCACCTTTTTTGCCTCTATATCACCTTTTGTAGTATGCACTATAAAATTATCTCTTTTTTCTACATCCAATATCTCTGCGATAAACTTTTTTTGATTTAATTTTTTTATGATTTCATTTGAATTTGAGGCAAAATATTGATTGTTTTTTATCCTTTTGTAGTTTATATCTTTGAAAAATTTCAAAACATCTTTGTTGGTATAGTGAGTTAAAACTTTTTGAATAAGTTTTTTATCTCCGATATAGTTATCATTTGAGATAAATTCATTGGTAAAGTTACATTTTCCGCCACCGCTTATTTTGAGTTTTAAAGGAGTTTGATTTTTGTCAATTATTAAAAAGTTTTTACCCTTTAAATGCTTTGCCAAAAAAAGCCCGCTCGCTCCACCTCCAAGTATAACTATGTCAGTCGTTATCTTTTACCCTTTTAAAATAGACAACCGAAAGTGCGGGCATATCAAAGCCGATAGAGTTTTCTCTACCCCAAGCTAAAACTTTTTCACTCTCATAAATCCCCTCGTTTTCATAGCTCCATCCACCAAATCTGTCATCTTGGGAGTTAAATATCATCTTGTATCTTCCCTCATTCGGAACAGCTACTCGATAATTTTCTCTTTTTTTATCGGCAAAATTACAAACCACTACAACACTCTCTTTTTTACCTCGCCTGAAAAACGAGATAGTGTTGTGAGTGCTATCAACCCTCTCTACCCACTCAAAACCTCTATGCTCTCCATCGTAACTATAAAGAGCCTCTTCGTTTTTGTAAATAGAGTTTAATTTTTTTATCATCTCCAAAAGCCCTCTATGTTTATCGTCGTTTAAAAGATACCATTCAAGCTCGCCTTTATAATCCCACTCTTTATACTGGGCAAACTCTCCCCCCATAAATAGAAGTTTTTTGCCCGGATGTGCTATCATGTAGGCAAAAAGGGCTTTAAGATTGGCAAATTTTTGCTCGATATTTCCAGCCATTTTATTGATGAGCGAACCTTTTATATGCACCACTTCGTCATGACTTAAAGGCAATACGAAATTTTCGTCAAAAGCATACCATATACTAAATGTGAGTCTGTCTTGATGGTGTTGTCTATATATAGGATCAAGTGAAAAGTATTTTAATGAGTCATGCATCCAGCCCATATTCCACTTAAAACCGAAACCAAGCCCCCCTTCGCTGACGGGACGGCTCACTTTAGGATAAGCCGTGGACTCCTCGGCTATCATCAAGATACCCTCAAACTCCTTATATACGGAGCTATTTAGCTGTTTTAAAAATTCGATAGCTTCAAGATTTTTATTGCCACCATAACGGTTCGGTATCCATTCGCCCTCTTTTCTACCATAGTCAAGATGAAGCATACTTGCTACCGCATCCACTCTTATACCGTCTATATGATACTTTTCATACCAAAAGGAGGCTGAGCTTATCAAAAAAGCTCTCACTTCGTTTCTGCCGTAGTTAAATATAGCACTTTTCCACTCAGGGTGATACCCAAGTCTTGGATCTTGATGCTCATACAGGCAGGTTCCGTCAAAAACTCCGAGTCCATGTCCGTCGGTAACAAAATGTGAAGGCACCCAGTCAAGTATAACCCCTATGCCCTCCTTATGAAAGGTATCCACAAATTCCATAAACTCCTTAGGGGTTCCATATCTTGAAGTGGGAGCAAAATATCCCGTTACTTGATAACCCCATGAACCCTCAAACGGATACTCCGTGATAGGCATAAGCTCTATATGGGTATAATTTAAACTCTTTACATATTCACAAAGCTCTTTTGCAAGCTCTTTATAGCTTAAAAATTCTCCGTTTTCTTTTCTTCTCCAAGAGCCAAGATGAACTTCATAGATATTTATAGGTTTATCATGAGAGTTTATAGATGCTCTTTTTTTTATCCACTCTTCATCACCCCACTTAAACCCCTCTATATCGTAGCCTATCGAAGCGGATTTTGGAGCTTTTTCGCAGTAAAAAGCATAAGGATCACTCTTTAAAAGCACTCTGTCTTCAACTTTCGATATTATATGATACTTGTAAGTAAATCCCTCTTCCACTCCCTCTACAAACAGTTCCCAAATACCCGAATCGTCATCTCTTTTCATCATAGGATTTTTTGTATGATCATATCCGTTAAAGTCTGCTACAACACTAACTTCTTTAGCATTGGGAGCCCAAAGAGCAAAATATACTCCTCCCTCCATAAAGTGACAGCCCAGCTTATCATAAAGCTTGGTATGAGTCCCCTCTTTGAAAAGATATATATCAAAATCGCTAAATCTTGATATATTATTGGTGCTTAGTTTCATCTATTTTCCTACTATTTATATATCGACACTATAATATTGTTGCAAATTTTTAAAATCACTATCAAAAGTAACCAATTTTCGACAATATTTATCTGCCATTTCCAAATGTATAAAATCATTGATGTTTCTACACTTATCCATAGTGTTACATTTTTCATAAGCCCTTATAACAAAATCTTTTTTTACATCAAAATATATGTACTGTTGATAAAATTTTATATATTTTTCACATTTTTCTATAATCTTTAGTTTTGACAAAGTAAAAACATACTCACTAAATACTAATGAAGAGATAGAAAAATTCTCCTGCAAGATAGCACTATTGATACTTTCGATGGAGATTTGATGTTTTCTTACATCCTGCAAAATAGTAGCATATACTAAAATATTCGTATCAAAATAGATCATCGTTTATCTCATCTTCCATCTTTATGCTATATTTTAAATCTTCTGGAAGTTTTACGGATTGGCTACTTAGATACTCAAACTCTTTCAATCTCTCCCTTAAAGATTGCTCTATATGATGACCTGCCTCATTTTTACCAAAAATCAACACTTCAACCTCACGGCCAATATACTCTTTTGGTACTTTTATATGCAAATACTCTTCACTTGGTTTTATAACTTTTCTAATCATCTCTCACCATCCTTTTCATAGTACCTTTATAAACTCCGATATACTCTTTTGCCGATTTTTCCCAGCTAAATCTCTTTTTGATAGCTCTTTTTTGCATATTTTTAAAACCTTTTTTGTCATACCTGTATGTTTCAACCGCCCATTTTACGGTATGATAGAGTGCCAAAGCGGTAGCATCCCAAAACTTAAAACCGTCCCCTCTATCTCTCTCTTTATCATAATTTTCTATGGTATCATCAAGTCCGCCGACAGCTCTAACTATCGGCAAAGTGGCATATCTTAAGCTATATATCTGATTTAGTCCGCAAGGCTCAAACAAAGAGGGCATCAAAAACATATCACTTCCCGCCTCTATCTTGTGAGCCATTTCATTGTTATATCCGATATATGAGGCGAATTTTTTGGGATATTTTCTACTAAGTCCTCCAAAAAACTCCTCAGCCCACCTTTCACCGCTTCCAAGCATAACAAAAGATATATCAAGATCCATAACTCTTTCAATAACTTGAGATATAAGATATATACCCTTTTGTTCGGCAAATCTACCGACATATCCTATCAAAGGCTTATCCAAGTTCACCTCAAGTCCGAAACTCTCCAAAAGATCTCTTTTACACTCTTTTTTATCCTCAAGATTTTTAAGATCGTAATTTTTCGCTATAAACTTATCTTTTGCAGGATTCCACTCATCATAATCCACTCCATTTAAAATCCCCGTCAATTTATAAGAGTGTGCTTTAATATGCTCTTCAAGCCCGAAACCAAACTCCTTTGTCTGTATCTCTTTAGCATAAGTGGGACTAACGGTAGTCAAAGCATCACAAAATGCGATACCCCCTTTTAAAAGATTGACTGCACCCATAGCTTCAAGCTCAAAAGGGTTGTAATACTTCCAATCAATCCCCAAAATATCCATCACACCCTTATCAAAAACTCCTTGAAACTGTAGATTGTGTATAGTTAAAACCGATTTCGTATCTCTAAAAAAACTATCGTTTTTATAGGAAGTTTGCAAAAGGATAGGGATCGTTGCCGCATGCCAATCGTTTGCATGGATGATATCGGGTTTAAAATCCAAAGCTTTCGCCACCTCGAAAGAGGCTTTGGAAAGAAGTACAAATCTTTGAGCATTATCTATATATGCCACTCCCTTTTCATTGTATAAACCGCTTCTTCCGTAATACTTCTCATACTCTATAAAATATATCTCAACTTTCGAATTTGGCAGATACCCCCTATACAAAGCTATCCAAAACTCCCCGAGAACTCCCATGTTTATACCTATCGCCATAGGTAGTTTTTCAAGTTTGTCTCTATCTATACCGTAGTATCTTGGCATCACAACCTTTACTTCACAACCCTCTTTTTGCAAATATTTCGGCAAAACTCCGCTCACATCAGCAAGTCCTCCGGTTTTAGCAAAAGGTGTAACTTCACTTGAAACAAATAGTACATTCATAATAGTTTTGCTCCTTCGAGCGATGGATTTTCGATTTCACTCATAACTATCTTTAAACCCTTGCAACTCTCTTTTAGGGCATATCTGCATATCTTTTTCTCTATTATATCCAAAATATATGGATTTGATTCTAAAACTCCTCCGCCAAGCACTAAAATTTTCGGATTTGCCAAAGTTATTAATGTGCTTATTCCGTAAAGTATAGCTTTTTGAAAATTTTTATATATCTTTTTCGCTTCTTTTATTTTTGAATTTTTAAGCTCTAAAATCGTCATCTCTTTTAAGCCATAATATTCACACCATTTTCTAAGTCCTTCTCCTCCACAAAAAAGCTCAAGACAGTTATCTTTGCCACAACCGCATCTAAAAGGAGCTTTTTTAAAAGGAATATGCCCCACTTCACAAGCAAGATTGTTTTTACCTCTTACGATATGATTATCCTCAAGCACACTACAACCAACTCCTGTACCAACAAAAAATAGTGCTATATTATCACTTTTTAATCTATCTTTTTGAGCAAGTAAAGCACAGTTTAAATCATTGTCTATCTTAAAGACTATATTGTATTTATTTGTAAAATACTTTTTTATATTCTTAGTTTTGATAGATATATTTGGTGAAGCTAATATCTCTCCTTTGTTTACCTGTCCGGCAAAAGATACGGCTACTTTTTTAATACTTCCATTTTTTTGCAAAAAATTCTCTATAAACTTGACAAGATCTCTTTTTTTGCTTCGTATCTTGTCTTTTTGCTTACAACACTCCCATCTAAGCCAAGTACCGCCTATATCTATATACAAAGATGCCATATTTAAACCCTTACTCTTTAACTCCAACAATCATCAACTAAGCTTTGTTATGCGGTACAAAATTTGCCTGATCTCTTCCATTTTTCTTAGATATATACAAAGCTTCATCAGCTCTTTGTATCACATCTTCCACACTTTTATCATTATCAT
>Ga0256842_1003683_pt1 | contig 10040 bp, 10 predicted proteins | sample 4559240metaG_FD_185973 | JGI IMG/M metagenome (GOLD analysis project Ga0256842, IMG submission 185973) | Hydrothermal vent microbial communities from Guaymas Basin, Mexico - 4559-240 | ecosystem: Environmental > Aquatic > Marine > Hydrothermal vents | place: Mexico: Guaymas Basin | collected...
TCCCCGGTTTACCGCCATCTTTGCTGTAATAAATACGAGGATGGGAAATTATCGCAATGAGTAAAGAGATATTATCCGGCAACGAGGCTATCGCGCGTGGAGCCTTTGAATCCGGGGTGAAGCTGGCGGTGGCCTATCCCGGCACCCCCAGTACCGAAATTGTGGAAAATGCCAGCCGCTACCGCGAGATCGACTCGTCGTGGGCTCCTAACGAAAAAGTGGCGCTGGAAGTGGCCATTGGTGCCTGCCTGGGCGGGGCACGCAGTCTGGTGGCCATGAAGCATGTTGGTGTCAATGTGGCGGCAGATCCGCTGTTTACCATGTCGTATACCGGCGTGCGCGCCGGGCTGGTGCTGGCGGTGGCCGACGATCCGGAGCTGCATTCTTCGCAAAATGAGCAGGACAGCCGTCATTATGCTCGTGCCGCCAAAATGCCCATGTTTGATATCGCCGACAGTCAGGAGGCGCTTGAGTTCACCCGTCTGGCCTACACTCTATCGGAACAGTTTGACACGCCGGTGTTTGTCCGCACTACTACGCGCATTGCCCACTCCAAGTCGATTGTGGAGCCGGGGCAGCCGTGTAGTGACGCGCCGCAGCCGTCGTTAAAGCGTGACGCGGCCAAGTTTGTCATGCTGCCCAGCAATGCCCGCCGCCGCCACGATGTGGTGGAAAAAAACCTGCAACGTCTGGCGCAGTGGGCGTGCAGCCAGCCGTTTAATCGCGTGGAGGATAATGATGGTGATGTCGGCGTGATTACCGCCGGTGTGGCTTATCAGTACGCGCGCGAGGTGCTGCCCGAGGCGGCGGTGCTTAAGCTGGGGCTGGTGTATCCGCTGCCGGTGGAGCTGGTGCGGGATTTTGCCAGGCGCTATAAAACCATCTATGTTATCGAGGAGTTGGAGCCGTTCATCGAGGAGCAGGTGCGCGCCCTGGGTATTGAAGTGGTGGGCAAGGACAAGTTGCCCATCTGTGGTGAGCTGACACCGGGGCGGGTTAAAGCGGCTTTGTGCGATGAGCAGTTTACTCCGGCGCATAACTGCGCCATCGACCTACCCAACCGTCCGCCCAACATGTGCCCTGGCTGTCCTCATCGCGGCGTGTTCTACACCCTTAAAAAACTAAAAGCGTTTGTTACCGGCGATATCGGTTGCTATACTCTGGGCTTCATGCCGCCGTTGTCGGCCATGGACAGCTGCATCTGCATGGGTGCCAGTGTTGGCAACGCCAGCGGTCTTAATCGTGTGTTGCCTGAGCAGGAAAAGCAGCAGGTAGTAGGTGTTATCGGCGATTCCACCTTTTTGCATACCGGCATCAACGGTCTGATGGATATGGTCTATACCAATGCCACCGCTACGCTGGTGATTCTGGACAACCACATAACCGCCATGACTGGACGGCAGGAGAATCCCGGCAGCGGCTTTGATATTCACGGCCAGCCGAGCCGCAAGGTTGATCTGGAGCAGTTGTGCCGCAGCGTTGGCGTCAAACATGTGCGCAACGTCAATCCGTGGGATCTGGCCGAGGTGTATCGGGTAATCAAGGAGGAGATGGAGCGGCCGGAGCCGTCGGTGGTGATCACCCGCGGGCCGTGTATTCTCATCAAGCGCGATGTCGGTCAGCGCAAAACGCCATTGCAGGTTAGCGCCGACAAGTGCAGCGGCTGCCGCGCCTGCCTGAACATCGGCTGCCCGGCCATCGAGTGGCATCCCGAGGCTGGTGAACGCGGCCAGGCGGTGGTGAGCCAGTTGTTGTGTGTCGGTTGCGGTATCTGCGAACAATTATGTAAATTTGACGCCTTCGAGCTGGTGAGCAAAGGGGGGAACAATGAGTAAAGTAACCAATATTCTCCTCGCCGGTGTGGGTGGTCAGGGAATTCTGCTGGCCAGCGAGGTTCTGGCCGAGGTGCTAATGCTGGCCGGCCACGATGTAAAGAAAAACGAGATTCACGGTATGTCACAGCGCGGCGGCAGTGTTACCTCCCATGTACGTTATGGCGAGCAGGTGTTTTCGCCGATTATTCCCGACGGCGAGGTGGATATTCTGTTTGGTTTTGAACTGCTGGAAACCTGCCGTTACATGCCGCTGCTGCGTGGCGACGGGCGCATTATCGCCAATGATCTGCGCATTATGCCGCCAGCGGTGGCCACCGGCAAACAGGATTATCCCGCCGGGCTGGAGCAGGTGCTTACTTCAGCCGCCGAGGCGGTAATCATCCCCGGGCTTGAGCTGGCGCAGCAGGCCGGTAACGTGCGCACGGTAAATACAGTATTGCTGGGAGCCCTCTCCAATATGATGGATATTGACGCTGAATTATGGCGCAAGGCGCTGGAAAAAATGGTGCCGCCACGTTTTATCGAGGAAAATCTAGCCGCCTTCGCCCTTGGGCGCGACTGGCGCAACTAACACACGCAATTATAAGTGAGGTAGCCATGATCTGGAACGACGAGTTTGAAACCCTGCCGCGCGAGGCAATTGAGGCGCTGCAGCTCAAGCGGCTGCAGCAGACGCTGGAACGGGTGTACGCCACAGTGCCGTTTTATCAGCAAAATTTCAAAAAAGTTGGGGCAACTCCGGCTGATATCCGTTCTCTGGACGATTTGCGCCGCCTGCCGTTTACTTACAAGCAGGACATGCGCGATAACTACCCCTACGGGCTGTTTGCCGCGCCACTGAACCAGATTGTGCGTATCCACGCTTCTTCCGGTACCACCGGCAAACCGACAGTGGTGGGATATACCCGTCGCGATATCAATATGTGGGCGGAACTGATGGCGCGCTCCTATGCCGCCGCTGGTGCCAACAGCAGCGATGTAATTCACAACGCTTACGGCTACGGTTTGTTTACCGGCGGGCTCGGTGCTCACTACGGTGCCGAACGGCTGGGTGCGTCGGTTATCCCCATGTCGGGGGGGAATACGCAAAAGCAGATCCTCATCATGAAGGATTTTGGTTCCACCATCATCACCTGTACGCCATCCTACAGCCTGTATCTGGCCGAGGCGCTGGCGCAGGAGGGGATCAAACCCGGCGATCTTAAACTGCGCGTGGGGATTCTCGGTGCTGAGCCGTGGAGTGAGGAGATGCGTAGCCAGATCGAAGCCAATCTGGGCATTAAAGCTATCGATGTCTATGGTCTATCGGAGATTCTCGGCCCTGGTGTGGCTATCGAATGTATCGAAGCGCAGAACGGCCTGCATATCTGGGAGGATCATTTTATCGCCGAGATTATCGATCCCGACAGTGGCGAGGTGCTGCCCCATGGCGAAAGGGGGGAGTTGGTGATCACTACCATCACCAAGGAGGGGATTCCCATGATCCGCTACCGCACCCGCGACATCACCCGCATTCTGCCGGAGCCGTGTATCTGCGGTCGTACCCATATCCGGCTGGAACGTCTCAGTGGCCGTACTGACGATATGCTGATTATCCGTGGCGTCAACGTCTTCCCGTCGCAGATAGAGAGTGTGCTGGTCGGTATCAAGGGGGTGGAGCCTCATTATCAGCTTATTGTTGAGCGTGAGGGCAATCTCGACACCCTTGAAGTGCAGGTGGAAGTTAACGAGGAAACCTTTTCCGACGAGGTTAAGGTATTGCAGCAGCTCGGCAACGAGATTCGTAAACAGATCAAGGACCTGCTTGGCATCACCTGCAAAGTGCGCCTGGTGGAACCGAAGAGTATCGCCCGCAGCGAGGGCAAAGCGAAGCGGGTAATCGACAAGCGTTGATGGCGACGGCAACCTTTTACAGGGGAGAAAATCATGCAAGTTGAACAAATTTCCATCTTTATTGAGAACAAGTCGGGGCGGCTGGCCGAAGTTACCCAGGTGCTGGGTGAGAGTGACATCAATATCCGTGCCCTGTCGCTGGCGGATACTTCCGATTTTGGCATTCTGCGCCTTATTGTCGACAAGACCGACCTGGCACGCCAGACCCTGAAGGAGCGCGGCTTTACCGTCAATAAAACCGCCGTGGTAGCAGTGGAGGTTCCCGACCGTCCCGCTGGACTGGCGGGGATTCTGCAGATACTCGATGGTGGCGGGGTAAATGTTGAATATATGTACGCGTTTGTGGAGCACAGCGCCAACAACGCGGTGATTATCTTCCGCTTTGATGACGCCGATGCGGCGATTAAGGTACTGCTGGCCAACGATATCAAGGTTCTGGAAGGGGAGCGGGTTTACCACATGTAAGTGTGGCAACACCGAAACAAGTGCATGACGCAGATAGAAAACCGTATTTGGGATAAAGAACACGAATGCATGCCGCGCACGCAGCTGGAGCAGTTGCAGCTTGAGCGGCTGCAGCAGACCCTGCGCCGGGTGAATGAGCAGGTGCCGTGCTACAAAAACAAGTTCAGCACCCTGGGGATTAAGCCGGAAGATATCCGCAGCCTCGACGATATGGCGCGACTGCCGTTTACCACCAAGGAAGATCTGCGTCTTAACTATCCCTACGGCATGTTTGCCGTCCCCATGCGCGACGTGGTGCGCATCCATTCATCGTCCGGCACCACCGGCAAGCCGACGGTGGTAGGTTATACCCGCAACGATCTGCGTACCTGGACGCAGCTGGCGGCGCGCTTCATGACTGCCGCCGGTGTCAGCGCCGACGATATCGTCCATATCGCCTTCGGCTACGGCCTGTTTACCGGTGCCTTCGGGCTCCATTACGGTGCCGAGGAGATCGGCGCTTCGGTTATCCCCATCTCCAGTGGCAACAGCGACAAGCAGATTATGATTATGCAGGATTACCAGTCCAGCGCGCTGGTGTGTACGCCGTCTTACGCGCTGACTCTGGCCGATCGCATGGAGCAGCAGGGGATCAATATCGACACACTGTCTTTACGGGTAGGGCTGTTCGGCGGCGAGCCGTGGAGCGAGGAGATGCGCCGCGAGATAGAGACGCGCCTGGGGATTGTCGCCACCGACAACTACGGATTATCCGAAGTGATGGGGCCGGGGGTGGCCGGAGAGTGCTGCCATCAGTGCGGCATGCACATTTTTGAGGATCATTTCATCGCCGAGATTATCGACCCCGACAGTGGCGAGGTGCTGCCGCGCGGCAGCAGTGGCGAACTGGTGCTGACCAGTATCACCAAGGAAGCGTTTCCCATAATCCGTTACCGTACCCGCGACATCACCAAACTGGAGTACGAGCGCTGCGAATGTGGCCGCACCCATGTGCGGATGTTAAAAACCATGGGACGCAGCGACGATATGCTCATCATCAAGGGGGTTAACGTGTTCCCCACCCAGATTGAGGAGGTGCTGTTCCAGATCGATGGTTGCGAACCCCATTATCAACTGGTGGTGGAGCGTGCCGGAACCATGGATACCCTTGAAGTGCAGGTGGAGGTGAACGAACGGATATTCTTTGACGAGATGAAAAAACAGCGCGCCTTTGTCGATATGCTGGAGAAACGACTGCTGTCCGCCCTGGGGGTCGGTGCCAATGTGAAGCTGGTGGAGCCGTCTTCCATACCGCGCCACGAGGGTAAGGCGAAACGGGTAATCGACAAGCGCAATCAGGGCGGCGCGCAGTAATTATTTTTCTTGACTTGAGACGGCAAATGCCGGACAATCCGCAGCGTTGTTTGTCGGGGCGTAGCGCAGCCTGGTAGCGCACATGCATGGGGTGCATGGGGTCGGAGGTTCAAATCCTCTCGCCCCGACCAAACTAACTTATTCAACGGGAGACAGAGCAAACGGTTCTGTTTCCCGTTTTTTTATGGCACAGTAACACCACGTTGCCCGGCAAAGGAGGAACCAGTGCACGAACTTCTGGCCGGATACGGTCTGGCGGCGCTGTTTGTGTTGAGTTTTTGCGCTTCAACTCTGTTGCCGCTTGGTTCCGAATGGCTGGTGGTAACACTGCTGCTGCGTGGCAACAGCCCCGCCGCGGTGGTGGCGGTGGCTACTGTCGGCAACAGTCTTGGTTCCGCCACCAACTATGTTATCGGCCGCTACGGTTGGCGCCGCTTCGGTAAGCGAGCATCGGCGCTAAACCGTCTGCGTCTGCGTCGGGCGCGATACTGGTTTAACCGTTACGGCAGTTATTCGCTGCTGCTGGCGTGGCTGCCGGTGATTGGCGATCCGTTGTGTTTAATCAGCGGTATGCTGGCGACACCGTGGCTGCGTTTTGCTGTGCTGGTTACCACCGGCAAGGCGGCCCGCTACAGCGTACTGGCCCTGATTACCCTTAAGGGAGCGGCACTGGCCGCCAGCTTATGAAACCACTGTACACACCAGCATTTATCGCGTTGTATCTGGCTAATTTCTGCCTGGTGTCCAGCTTTGCCGCTTTTTTCCTCTTTCCACTGTACATAACAGCGTGTGGCGGCAGCCGCGAGGATATCGGGATAATTATGGGGGCCTTTGCCCTGGCATCGGCTCTGTGCCGCCCCTGGGTGGCACAGATGGTGGACAATATCGGCCGCAAGCGCAGCTACACCATCGGTATTGTCATCATGCTGGTGCTGCCGCTGTTATATACCAGTCTAAGCGGTGCCATCGCCGCCGACTATCCGCTGCTGCTGCTGTTGCGGGTAGTACACGGGGTAGGGCTGGCCATCTGTTTTACCACCATCTTTACCTTTATTGTCGATCTTATCCCGCCGCAACGTCTAAACGAAGGACTAGGCGTCTTCGGTACCTCCGGCCTGCTGGGGCTGGCGGTGGGACCGCTGCTGGCGGAACCGGTGCTGCACAACTACGGTTTCGCCGCCATGTTCCTCTGTGCTGCAGCGCTGGCGGCAGTGGCACTGCTGCTGCAACTGCCAGTGCGCGATCGCCATCGGCGTGATGCCACCAGACCGCAGAACAGCCCGACGTTTTTCGCCCTGTTGAAAACCCGCAAACAGATGCTGTGCGCGCTGCTGGCGTTGCTGTTCGGCTTCGGCCTGGCGGCCACGGGTAATTTTATCGCCCCCTTTGCTGCACAACGCGGCCTGGGGCTGGTGTCACTGTACTATCTCGCTTATTCCTGTGCAGCCATCGGCATTCGCTTTATTGCCGGTAAAATAGCCGACCGTCTGGGAGAACGGCAGATTATCCCGTGGGGATTAGCCTGCGCCAGCGCCGGATTACTGCTGCTGCCGCTGGCTAGCGGCCAGATCATGCTGTTGCTGGCCGGGCTGGTGTTCGGTGTCGGTCACGGCCTGCTGTTCCCCGCCCTTAATGCCCTGGCGGTACGCGACGAACCATACAACGTTCGTGGCAAGGTAACCGGCATCTTCACCGGCGGTATCGATACCGGCATCTTTTGCGGCGCACTGGTGCTGGGGATCATCGGCGAACAAGCCGGGTATGCAGCGCTGTTTGTCAGCGCCGCGATTATGGTTGCCGCCGGACTGCTGCTGTGGTGGCGCAGTGGTTATGGCAGGTAGGTAAATCAGGGGTGTTTAGCAGTGCCAAACAGCAGTGCCCAGAAAAATTGCCGCTTTCGGTAGTTATTGCCGCGACACAATGTCCATGGTGGATATGATGTATTTTGTTTCTTATTATTGACTTTTAGTTGTCAAAGTATACAATGAGAAATAAAAAAACGTCTGGAGGGCTGCCGTGCCAACAAAATTATCTGCAATATCTGAAAGTGTCGCCACTCGGGCGCTGGATATTGGCGCAGATATCCGCGCCAGACGTAAGTCCCTGGGTGTTAGTGCTACAGCTGCCGCCGAAGCAGCCGGAATGTCACGGGTTACCTGGTTTCGAATAGAAAAGGGGACGACATCAGTAACGCTTGGCGCGTATTTGAGCGCGCTGCAGGTACTTGATCTTGATGTAAATATCATCCGGCAACCAGGCGTTGCCGCCACTGGCACTGCTTTGCCACGCAGAAGTGCATCTACAAACGTATCGATTCCGGTGCGTGTTGTTATAAATGACTATCCTCAACTCAAAAGCCTGGCGTGGCAACTGCACGGAGTTGATGATTTGTCGTTACGGGAAGCACTGGACATATACGAACGCAACTGGCGCCATCTTGATGAAGAAGCATTGACAGCGCATGAACGCAATCTTATAACAGCACTGAAACAGGTGTTTGGCAATGAATGAACGCCAAGCAATGTTTGTTCGTCGCCATCATCAGCGTATCGCCCAGGTGTTGCTCACCCTGGATGGCGCCGCGTTGTTGCAGCACCAATGCTTGTTTGGTGGCGGCACTGCCATTGCGTTACGTTACGGTGAGTATCGTGAATCGGTTGATATGGATTTTTTGGTAGCGGATATATCCAGTTACCGGCAATTGCGCCTGTTGACCACCGGACCCGACGGAATCGCCGCACTATTCAAATATCCATCCAGTTTAATTACCCAAACTCAGGAAGTCAGGGCTGATCAATACGGTATCAGAACGATGCTGCAGGTTGACGGTCACCAGGTCAAGTTTGAGATAATCCTTGAAGGACGGATGCGGTTGCAGCCTGGCAGTGCCGAAGCCTCTATTTGCGGCGTTGCCACCTTGTCGCCACTGGACACGGTAGCCAGTAAATTGCTGGCCAATTCAGATCGCTGGGTTGATAGTGGCGTGTTCAATCGCGACTTGATTGATCTGGCGATGATACAACCGTCACGCGATCTGTTATGTCAGGCGATAGCCAAAGCTGAACAGGCGTACGGGCAGGCAATTGTCAGAGACCTTGGCAAAGCCATAGACAAGTGTCGGCAGCCAGGCTGGTTAGACAGATGTATGCGGGCGATGGAAATTGATGTGCCTAAAGCCGTGCTGTGGAAAAATATTCGTCAATTGCAGCGGGTGATAACCAGACTGTCTGCAGCAGAGTAAGTTACTCACATTTCTGCAGCGCAGGCTGATGGCGGACAGCGGCAGGCATGCAGATTCCTGGCGATAAACCTTATGGAAGTTTGCGTTGCAAAAAGAAAGCGCGCTGTCGTAACAACAGCGCGCCGCTCAATCGTTGCTGGGGTGAAAAAGTATCAGACCTGGCTGGAAAAAGCGCTGTCCTCAACCTTGTCAAAAGACAGCTCCTGCTTAATGTAGGCATTGGATGCCTGTTGGAGCTTCTGAACAGCGCTCTGCTCTTGCTGCCCGTTGCCAGCGTCACCCTTTTGGGCAGCGTTGACGTAAGCGTCCGCCATGTTCCGCTGCATCTTGCCATTTGCCGATGCAGCCACCGTATCGTTACCTAAAGCGTCATTCTGCGCCTGTACGGTGCCGTCGGCGCCGGGCGCTTCCATCTGCATCTTCTGCGCCGAGCGCTGCGCTACCTGGGCACGGCTCACCTCGCCACTGTAGGTGTTATCAGATATGGCAACAGTGGACTGTGCGGTATTTTGCAAGCTGTCGCCAGATGCCACATTACCGGCACCGGGAGTTAGTTCCACAACTACGCCGGGATTATTGCCCACCGGCTGTTGCGCCGACGCCTGAGCCGGTTGTTCAACTGGCTGCCGACCATTTTGTACATACGCCGCCAAACTGGGCGGTACTGCCGAGATAGTATTCATAGCTACCTCCTTCTCGATAATTTTCTCATTACGACCACGCTACCGCAGGAGACTGAAACTGTCAATTTATTTTTTATAAAAGGCAAAAATGTTCATTAGAGCAGTTGCGCCTGTGTGTAATGGCATAACGGCAGTATAACCGCTGCGTCTTGCCTAGGCAGGCGCAATGGTGGTAGAAGGGCAGCCATGAACCTTATCATCCTCACCGATAAAGATTTTACCAGCGCCACCAGCGTGCGGTTGGACGATTACCGTTACCAGCATATCCGCCAGGTACATCGCGCCGCCGTTGGCGATGTGCTGCGCGTCGGCATATTGAACGGCAAACTGGGCAGCGCCACGATAACCGCCATGGACTCCAGCAGCGTAACCATGACGATACACTGCGCCACAGCAGCGCCACCGGCACCGGCGCTGACCTTGATACTGGCGCTACCGCGACCCAAAGTGCTCAAGCGCACATTGATAACCGCCACCACCCTGGGGATAAAACGGATTATTCTCATCAACAGCTGGCGGGTGGATAAAAGCTACTGGCACAGCCCGGCGTTGCAACAGGAACAGATAGAG
>Ga0256842_1003684_pt1 | contig 10039 bp, 7 predicted proteins | sample 4559240metaG_FD_185973 | JGI IMG/M metagenome (GOLD analysis project Ga0256842, IMG submission 185973) | Hydrothermal vent microbial communities from Guaymas Basin, Mexico - 4559-240 | ecosystem: Environmental > Aquatic > Marine > Hydrothermal vents | place: Mexico: Guaymas Basin | collected...
AGCCGGCGGCGCCTTCCTCCTGGGCGGCCAGCTTCCGGTCGACCCGGGCGAGGGCCTCGTCCGCCGCCGTCCGCGTCCGCTCGAGCAGCCCGGCGAGGCGCTCCCGGTAGCGGGCGCGCTCCGCCTCGTCGGGCAGACCGGGGAGGTTGATCCGGACGTTGAGCCCGGCCCCCTCCGCGGCGGCGCGGGCGCACCAGGCGGCGACGCCCGCGTCGGAGGCGGCCGCGTCCATGCCGAGGTCCGCGATCTCACGGGCGAGCTCGGCCACCTCGGCCGCCGCCTCGACCACGGAGAGCGGCACCTCGATCCCGCCGCGGGTCGCCTCGAGGATCGCCGCCTCCCGGGCCGCCTTCTGCTCGTCGGTCTTCCGCGGCATCCGGCGGGCGGCGACCATCGCCTCGAAGGCCTCGGTGTCCCGGTCCACCGCCCGGGCGAGGCGGTCCTTCAGGTCCTGGGCCCGGCGCCCGAGCTCGACGAGGCGTTCCTTCTCCGGGGCGTCCCCCTTGATCGACCCGTGGGTCAGGGCCGCGACCATCGAGGCGAGGGCGGCCCCGAGGGAACCGAGGTAGGCGGAGACCGAGCCGCCTCCCGGGGCCGGGGTGGCCCGGGAGAGCTCGTCGGCAAACCCGAGGAGGCTCATCGCGCGGAGACCGGTCTCCCGGGGGAACAACCGGTAGTCGATGATCGCCTGCTCCGGCTCGAAGGGCTTCACGTCGTCGAGGCCGAGGCTCGTGCGGGCCGCCGCCACCAGGTCGGGCTCCGGGACCGCCGTCGTCTTCCCCTGGGCCGCCAGGTAGTGCTCACCGGCCATGCGGATCGCCTCGAGGGGAACCAGCCCGACGATCTCCGAGCCGGTCACCCTGAGCCCGCGCTTCCGGGCCTCGTCCCGGATCGTGTCGAAGGCGACGTGGGGAGGCGTCACGTGGTAGTCGGTCAGGTTGATCGAGACCTGGGCGCGGCCGAACTCCGGGATGAACCAGCCGACCGCCCGCACGTTCCGCAGCATGCCCGGCTTGCGGAGCCTGTTTCCCTGCTCGTCCCGGAGGATCTTGCCGTCCGGGCCCCGGGCGAAGCGTCCCTGCTCCCGGATGTCCAGGGCGATGTCGTGGGCCAGCTTCCGGTCGGTGGTGTTCAGGTCGACGTTGTACGCGATCAGGAACGGGCGCGCTCCGACCGCCGTGGCCCCCGCCTTCGGGTTGAACTCGGCGGGGCCGTAGTCGGGCTTCCACTCCGGGGCCGCGAGCTTCGCCGGCAGGCCCTCGTACTCCCCCTTGCGCACGTCGGCGAGGGAACGGCGTTCCGGCCGGGTAGCGGCCCGCTCGTAGAGGTAGACGGGAATCCCGAGTTCCTCCCCGAGGCGCCGGCCCACCCGGTGGGCCAGCTCGACGCAGTCGTCCATCGTGGCCCCGCCGCCGACCGGCACGAACGGCATCACGTCCACCGCCCCCATCCGGGCGTGGGCCCCCTTGTGGTGGCGCATGTCGATCAGCTCGGTGGCGACCTTCGCGAAGCGGAAGGCCGCCTCGGCCAGGGCGTCGGGGGGCCCGACGAAGGTGAAGACCGTGCGGTTCGTCTCCGCGCCGGGGTCGACGTCGAGCAGCTCGACCCCGTCGACCGACCGGACCGCCTCCGCGATCCGGTCGAGGACCCTGTGGTCCCGGCCCTCGGACACGTTCGGCACGCACTCGATGATCTTCATCGCGTCGCTCTCCGTTCGGGGCGAGGCCGCCCCGGGGAAGTCAGGCGGGATCGGCCGACCGGCGGAGCAGGTCGACCCCTTCCACGGCGGCGAGCCCTTCCTCCAGCGGGACGGGCACGGGCCGGTCCTCGAGGATCGCGTCGGTGAAGGCGCGGAGTACCTCGCGGACCGTGGGAACCGGGGGTTCCACGGGGAGGGGGCGGAACATCCTGCCCTTGATCTCCCCGATCTGGCCGTGGACGTGATCGGCGACGAGCTGGCCGTGCTCGCCGCACAGCTCGATGCGGCCGCTCCGGCCGCCGGTGGCGCGGGAGTTGTCCAGGGTGGCGAGGACAGAGCCCGGTTCGACGACCAGGACGGCGGCGAAGAGGTCCTCGACCCGCGACGTCACGACCCGGCGGGTGAGGGCGGTCGCCCGGGCGACGCGGCCGCCGGCCAGGTGATGGAGCAGGTCGACCCCGTGGACCCCCGTGTTCAGGATGAGGCCCCCGTGCTCGGGATCGTCCAGCCACGGGCGCCCGCTGGGCTCGAACCGCTGGTTGATCGCGACCAGGTGGAGGCGGCCGAGGGTGGGGACCAGCTCCCGCAGGGCCCGGACCACGCTGTTGAAGCGCAGGGTCTGGGCGACCATCGCCGGGATTCCGGCGCGCCGGGCGACCTCCACCGCCGCCCGGCCACGGTCCGCGTCCGGCGCCAGGGGCTTCTCGACGAGGACCGGCTTGCCGACCGCGGCCGCCGCCTCGATCGCCGCCGGGTGCAGCCCCGGGGGCAGGACGGCGACCAGGACGTCGACGGCCGGGTCCGCCGCGAGGTCCGCGAGCTCCCGGTGGAACCGGAGCCCGCGGGAGTCCGCCCAGGCGCGGCCGGCGGCCTCGTCCCGGCGGGAGACGGCGACCAGCCGGCCGCGGGGGACGTCCCCGGCGAGGAGGTGCCGAGCGTAGCGGATGCCGTGCTGGCCGAGACCGGCCAGCCCGATGCCGAGCGTCGTCCCGGGCATGGTTCTCTCCCCGTTACCGGGTCGGAGACGACCCGGGCGGGAAGGGTACCACGCGGCCGACGGCGGATCAGGTGCCGTAGATCAGGGTGCGGATGCGCTGGACCGCTTCCGCCGGGGGCACCATGAAGTGGAAGCCGATCCGCACCGGGGGCGAGCCGCCCGGGCTCCTTTCCTGGCGCGTGGCCAGCGCCTCCAGCTCGAGGGGAGGCCGGCCATCGGGGAGGTGGAGTCGGACCCGGAGCAGCATCCCGAGGGGGATCTCGGCGGGCAGGGACACCAGGGTGCCGCTGACCGACAGGTTGATCGTCTGCCCCCGGAGCACGTTGCCACCGGCGGCCTCGACCTCGACGGGGCAGCGCAGGGGGATGCGCTCCCCCTTGCGGCGCTCGATGGGAACGGTGCGGATCTCAGCCATCGGTTCCAAGATAGGTTCCTCCGCCGCGGCGGGGCCAGCGGAAGGCGCGGATTTCGGGGGATCGAAGGGACGAGGCGGCCGCGAGTCCCGCGGTGCCCGGGACGAGGGGGTCGCGCAGGACCGGGGCCTGGCCGGGGGCCCAGGTGGCCACCGGGACACCCGCGGGAGCGAGGAGGATCCCGGCCCGGAACCCCTGCTCCTCGGCGAGGGCGGCCAGCCGGGTCGCCCGGGCCTGCCGCTCCTCCTCGGGAAGGGTGTTCCAGGCCGGATCGACCACCGCGACGAGCAGGCGGCCCGCCGGGTCGGCGGAGAGGAGCGGGGCCTCCCCGCGAAGGGCGTCGAGATCGACGGCGAGGGGGGGCGGGGGAGGCGCGGGGAGCAGCAGCAGCGGCAGGGCCAGGACGAGCGTGCCGAGGACGCCGCCTGAGAGGAGCCACCGCAGGAACCCGCCCCGGCGCCGGGGGGAGTCCGCGGCGCCGGGGGCGACCCTCCGGCGAACCTCCCGGAGCCGTTCCCGGATCGCTTCCTCCGCCTGGACCAGGGCCGTCGGGGCGGCCGCGCTCGTCCCGGGGGCCTCCGGGGGCCGCGCCGGGGAACCCGCAACCGGCCCGGTTGCGGGCCCGGTGAGCGGGCCGGTCGCCGGGGCGGCGAGGAACTCGTCCAGCCGCCCGCGCATCTCCCGGAGCGCGCGGCGCCACGCGGCGAGCCGGGCGAGGGGTTCCGGGTCCCGGTCGTGCTTCCGGTCCAGGCGGTCGACCGCCGCTTCGACCCGGTTCCACAGCTCGGTGAGCGCGACCCGGTCGGCCAGCAGTTCCTGCCGGTCTTCCCGCGCCAGGTGGGCCTCCGTCGCGACCAGCACCGCGAGGATCGCGAGGAGGAGCTCGTCCCGGGCCCGCAGCACGCCGTCCCGGATCGCCGCCACCAGGTCGAGGATCTCCCGTTCCGGGGCGTGGGCGAGGCGGGGAAGCGGGATCCCGTCGCGAAGATCGGCCAGCAGGTCGCCGGTCGCCCGGGCGATCCGGGCGAGCCCGAGGAGACGCTCGGGACTCGGCAGGAGGCCGCGGGCGAGGCCCACCAGCTCGAAGCCCGGGTCGTTCTCCGCCGCGACCAGGGTGTCCGCGAGCTCCCGGGTGCGCCCGGCCAGTTTCTCGGCGAGGCTCGCCCGGGCGGCAGCGATCCCGGGGTCGGGAAGCTGCCTCTCGAAGGTCCGGTAGAGCAGCTCGGCCTGGGCGCGCACCGCGAGGGCGGCGAGGACCGCCTGGCGCAGCGGCCCGGGGGGCAGGATGTGCCGGTCGGACGCGATCCGGGAGATGGCCACCAGGTCCTCGGGTCGCGGATCGCGCCAGAGCAGGCGGGCCGCCTCGTCGGCGAAGGAAAGGGTTCCGACCGGGAGGCTGTCGAGGGCCCGCTCGAGGGCCGCGAGGGCCTCCGGCGAGAGGGGATGGGCGGGTTCCCGCGGAGGGGGAGACCCGGCAACAGGTCCGGTGACCGGCCCCGTGGCCACCGGCCCGGTCGCGAAGGAGGCGGTGTCCTCGTCGCCCGGATCCACCGTCCCGGTCACCGGCCCGGTGGTGGCCGGGTCGACCGTGAGCGACGCCTTGCCGCGCCGTTTCCGCGTGACGCCGATCGATTCCTTCCAGTACTTGCGGGGATCACCCATCCCGTCCCCCCCGGAATGTCGTCGGCAGCGGGGCCCGGTCGATCCGCTCGAGGCGATCGCCCCGCAGGAGGTAGATCCCCTCGACCCAGGTGCCGGGAGCCAGGGGAAAGGCGTCGGTGCTGGCGACGACGACCTGGAGCCCCGGGATCGCCCCGTCCGTCAGGACCAGCCAGAACCCGCGGCCGGCCCCCGGTTCCGCCCCCGGCGCGTCGTAGACGGTGACCCTGTTCCCCGCCAGGTGGCCCAGGATCGGCGCCGGGGCCAGGAGGTAGCCCCGGGAGACCAGGGGGTCGAGGGTGCGGGTGTTGAACCCGTCGGGCCGGGTCGCCCCCGCGGGTGGCGGCGTACCGTGGTCGGCCTGCCAGCGGAGGAGCGCGGACGCGAGGACCCGGCCGTCGGTGGCGAGGCGCGCGAGATGGGCCCGGTCGACCACCCGCCGGGACGCGGGAACCGCCATGGTCGCCAGCACCGCGACGATCGCGACGCTGACCAGCAGTTCCGGGAGGCTGATGCCCCGTTCGCGACCGGGGTCGTTCCCCATGGTTCCTCCGCGTCCCCCCGCCGCCCGGCGGCGCACGGGGACTCCACCGTCGAATCTGGGGACCGGGGAACGGCGAGGCAAACCGCGGCCGGTGGTAGGATCCGGGCCCATGGGACCGGTCTTCCTCGTGCTCGTCGTCGCCGCCGTCGTGGTCGGGTTCGCCACCGGCCGGATGGAGGCCGTGACGACCGCGTCGATCGAGTCCGCCGGCCAGGCCGTGGAGCTGGCGATCGGGCTCGTCGGCATGATGGCGTTCTGGCTGGGCCTCACCGAGGTCGTGCGGCGGGCCGGGCTGATGGAGGCGATCGCCCGGGCCCTGCGGCCGCTCTTCCGGCGCCTCTTCCCCGGGATCCCCGACGGGCATCCCGCCCTCGCCGCGATGACCCTCAACGTGGCAGCGAACATGCTCGGGCTCGCCAACGCGGCCACCCCCCTCGGCATCGAGGCGATGCGTCGCCTGGACGAGCTGAACCCCCGGAAGGGGACCGCCACGAACGCGATGGTCCTCTTCCTCGCGATCAACACGTCGGGCCTCGCGCTGCTCCCGCTGGGGGCGATCGCGGTCCGGGCCGAGGCGGGAAGCCGGGACCCGGCCGGGATCCTGGTTTCCACCCTCCTCGCAACGAGCCTCTCGACCCTGGTCGGGGCGAGCGCGGCGATCCTCCTCGCGCGGTTGCCGTTCTTCCGGCGGACCGACCCGGGCACCCTCGTGCCCCCGGATGGCGCCGCCACGGCTCCCGCCGCCGGGGCGGCCGGCGGAACGGACACCGGGTGGCACCGGGGACGGCTGGTGGCCTCGGGGCTGCTCCTCCTCGCCGCCCTCGCGGGCGCGGCGGTCTCCGTCGCGCGCCTCGCCGGGGAAGAGGGGTGGGCGGCGGCCGGGCGGACGGCGGTCTCCTGGGTGCCGCTCCCCCTGCTGATCCTCCTCGCCGTCCTCTACGGCTGGAGCCGGGGGGTCGAGGTGTACGCCGCCCTGGTCGAGGGGGCGAGGGCCGGGTTCGACGTCGCGGTCCGGATCATTCCGTACCTGGTGGCGATCCTGGTCGCCGTCGGGATGTTCCGGGCGTCGGGGGCGCTGGACGCCCTGGTCGCGGCCCTCTCGCCGGTGACCGGGACGATCGGCTTCCCCGGCGAGGCCCTGCCGATGGCGCTCCTGCGCCCGCTCTCGGGCTCCGGGGCGTTCGCGGTGATGGCCGAGACGATGAAGGTCCACGGCCCGGACTCCTTCGTCGGCTACCTGGTCTCCACCCTCCAGGGGAGCACGGAGACGACCTTCTACGTCCTCGCGGTCTACGGGGGCGCCGTCGGGATGCGCCGCACCCGCCACGCGATCCCCGCCTGCCTGGCCGGGGACCTCGCGGGGGTCCTCGGGGCGCTCCTCGCCTGCCGGCTGCTGTTCGGGTAGTCCCGGTTCCCCCGGGAGCCCTATGTTCCGCCGGGGGAGGCAACGGGAGCGGCATGGACGGATTGCGGCGCACGATCCCGGCCGCCCTGGTGGCGGCGATCGTCCTGGCGAGCGGCCCCGTCGCCATCGGGGCCGGGGAGGCGCGGACCGACGAGGAGGCGGCGATCGAGGCGATCGCCGCGCGGGTCCGTCCCTCGGTCGTCGAGGTGATCGGGACGGTGGCCGGCACCGGGGACACCAGCTACGGGACCGGGTTCGTCTACGGGGAGAAGGGCCTCGTCGTGACCAACGCCCACGTGATCCGGGGCGTGCGCAACCTGGTGGTCCGGACATTCGGAGGGGTCGCCCTCGCGTCGGTCGACGTGCTCGACCAGCGGGACGACGTCGACCTGGCGGTGCTGCGGGTGCGGGGTCTCGAGGCCGAACCCCTCGCAGCCGGGCCGGCGGACCTGCCGCCGGTCGGGCTCCGGGTGATCGCGATCGGCCACCCGCGCGGGTACGAGTACACGGTCTCCGACGGGATCGTCTCGGCGATCCGTTCCCTCGAGGAAGGCGGCCAGGAGCTGATCCAGGTGACGGCGCCGATCTCCCCGGGCAGCTCGGGAGGGCCGCTCCTCGATCTCTCCGGGCGCGTGCTCGGGGTCTGCTCCCTCACCCTCACCGAGGGGCAGAACATCAACTTCGCGGTTCCCCTCCGGGACCTGGTCCCCGTGCTCGCCGAGGCCCGCGAGATCGAGCGTTCCCTCGACCACCCGGACCCCTCGCGTCTCGGGCCGGAGGCGCTGGCCGGGATCGTGCGGCGTTACCGGGACTCGGGAGACCTGGAGCGGGCGGGGGACCTGGTGCGTCGCGCCCTCGCGGCCCATCCCGGCAGTCTCCCGCTCCTCGCCGAGGCGGCGGAGGTCGCCTGGGCGCGCCAGTCCTGGCCGGAGGTGCGGGCGCTCGTCGACCGGATGAAGAAGATCCAGCCGGACTGGCCGCCGGCCCTGCAGGTGGAGGCGAGCTGGCTCGCCCAGCAGGGGCGCTGCGAGGAGGCGATCGGCGCCGCCGAGCGGGCCCTCGCGGCGGGCACCCTGCGGGCCTCCCAGGCGGCCGAGGCCCACGCCGTGCTCGCCGAGTGCCACGGCCGGCTCGGACAGGTGGAAGAGGCGCTGCGCCACGCCGACCTGGCCCTCGAGAGCCCCGAGATCGACCGGATCCCGGACTACCACGTGCTGCGGGCGTTCCTGCTCCAGGCGGCCGGGCGGGACGCGGAGGCGGACCGGGAGGCGGTCACGGCCCTGGAACGGGCGGAATGGGACCCGCTGGTGGTCGCCGCGCTCCGGGAGAGGGGACTGCCCCGGGTGATCCGGGTGGTCTCCTGGAAGACCGTCCGGGAAGGGAACCGCACCGTGGTGCGGGGGGTCCTGCGCAACGTCGGGCCGACCCCCCTCGAGGAGGTGGTCGTCACGGCGGAGGGGTACGGCCAGGACGGCACCACCGTCGCCACGGGCACCGCCACCGCCACCCCGGAGCGGCTCAATCCGGGCCAGGCGGGGGCCTTCCGGATCGTCCTGGACGGGCTGCCGGGGGAGGCCCGGCGGTTCGCCGTCCGGGTCGTCGACTACCACGACTGATCCGCACCGCCCGGCGCCCCACGCATGATCCGGGCCAGGTCACGCCCGCTCGAGGAGGGTGACGGTCTCGAGGTGCCGGGTGTGGGGGAACAGGTCGATCGCGACGAGCCGCCGCGCCCGGTAGCCGCCGGCCAGCAGCCGCGCGAGGTCCCGGGCGAGGGCGTCCACCGAGCAGGAGACCAGGACGACGCGCGGGGGGCCTTCCCGGGCGAGGGGGTCGGCCAGGGCGCCGAGGCCGGCCCGCGGAGGGTCCGCCACGACGGCGTCCGCCGCGGCGATCTCCTCCCGGGCGTCCTCGGCCCGGCCGGCCCGGGCGCGGAGGCGACCCCCGGGGGGTGGCGGAAGCGCCGCGGCGGCGGCCGCGGCCAGGGGGTCGACCTCCACCGCCAGCACGTCCGCCCCCCGGGCGGCGAGGCGCCAGGAGAGGAGCCCGGCCCCCGCGTGGAGGTCGAGGACGCGGGCCCCCGGGCCCGGCACGGCGAGTTCCGCCACCAGGCCGGCCATCCGGTCCGCCGCGGCCAGGTTGCCCTGGAGGAAGCCGCGGGCGGCGGCGGCCACCGCTGCCCCGGAGGGAAGCGTCCCCGTCACGTGGGGGGCGCCGAGGAGGTCGGGGGCGTTCCCCGGGAGGGGCCGTCGACGGCCGGGAGGACGGACGGCGACCCCGGTGAGCCCGGGCACGTCGGCGAGAAGACGCTCGCCCAGGCCCGGCCAGGACGCGGGGGCGCGGTCCCGGGGATTGAGGAACAGGAGCCCACCGGGAGCCCCGGGAACGGTCGCCAGCTCGAGGCCGGTCAGGTCCCGGGGACGCTCCGCGAGGAGGCGCTCCCGGAGGGACCGGTAGAGCTCGTCGAGGGGGCCGGCCACGAGCGGGCACCGGGGGACGTCGACCACCCGGCGGGTCCCCGGGCCGTGGAACCCGATCGTCGGCGGGTCCCGGTCGAGGTCGGCCTGGAACCGCATCCGCCAGCGGTAGCGGAGGGAGGCGGGCGAGGGGACGGCCTCGGCGGGGGGAAGGGAAGCCCCGTCCGCGAGCGCGGCCAGGGCGCCCCGGAGCCCGGCGAGGCGCAGGTCCAGCTGGGCCCGGGGAGCGAGGGCGAGCCAGGCGCATCCCCCGCACCGTCCGACGAGGGGGCAGGGCGGGGTCACCCGGTCCGGCGAGGGCTCGAGCACGGCCACCAGGTCTGCGGAGCCCGGGTCGCCGGGGCGTTCCCGCGCGAGGACCCGCTCCCCCGGGAGGCCCCCGTGGAGACGGAAGGCCCGTCCCGCCCGGTCCTCCGCCCGGAAGAAGGCGCCGCGTCCCGGGCCGAGGACCCGCAGCTCGATGGTGTCGCTCGCGTCCATCGCGGGGAAGGATGCCACGGTGGCCGCCGTCGGCGCCCGCGTGCGATACTCCCGCCCCTCCGGGCGCGGCGCCGCGGCCCGGTCTCGAGGGTTCCGGGAGGATCCGCATGGTCGTCAAGGAGGTGCTCCCCGACGGGCTCACCCTGCTGTTCGAGCGCGTCCCGGGGGTGCGATCGGTCTCGGTGGGCGTCTGGCTCCGGATGGGGAGCCGGCACGAGCCGGCGCGCCTCTCCGGCATCTGCCACTTCATCGAGCACCTGGTCTTCAAGGGGACGGAGACCCGCTCGGCGCGGGACATCTCCCTCCTGACCGACCGGATCGGCGGCAACCTGGACGCGTTCACGTCCCGGGAGATGACCTGTTTC
>Ga0256842_1003685_pt1 | contig 10032 bp, 4 predicted proteins | sample 4559240metaG_FD_185973 | JGI IMG/M metagenome (GOLD analysis project Ga0256842, IMG submission 185973) | Hydrothermal vent microbial communities from Guaymas Basin, Mexico - 4559-240 | ecosystem: Environmental > Aquatic > Marine > Hydrothermal vents | place: Mexico: Guaymas Basin | collected...
CTTGATACAGATGTTGTGCAGGCAGAGACCGAATCATTGTCCGGTACTCCATCGGTGATGAACCAGATGTGAACCGTCCTGTAACTGGATAGGTCTTTTCCGTTGAACTTATTCTGCAGAGTGTCGAATGCCTTGCTGAACATGGTGGAATCCCTTTTCCCCTTCATTTTGACAGCGAGCGAATCGATCCAGTGGGTGGAATCATTCTCGAAATCCTCCCACTTCATCGTTGTATCCTTGATAAGCACTGTTTCTGAACCAAACCCCAGAACCATTATGTTGAAAGTATTCCGAGAGTCTGGCTGGAAGATATATCTATTTTTTAGAAGCTTAACTAAACCTCGTATTCCTGTGGTCTTCGCAAACACATTTTTGTAGATTCCACTCATATCGAATAAAAGAACTATCAATCCGGAATCTTCCCTATCTGGCATTCTCGCGATTTCAGACATAGGATATCTATAAAATTCATTGTCTAAATTGAACATTTTATTGCTATCTTCAGAGAAATATCCCTCCAACTTTTGGGATTCCATAACAAATATAGAATCGGGATGTTTGCCATAAAGGATAGCGGTATTGGGATACTTTTTATTTAGCACTTCGTAGATGGAATCGTCAGGTTCTTCATGTGTTACGAACATGGGTGTCCATCTCACTTTTGGGGATTCTTCTGCGAATATTTCGAGCGCTTCCTGACTAATAAAAAACCACACCTTTTGATTTTGGCTGAGAAACGAAACTTTGCTGGCTTTCCACATATCCGAAGAAAATTCTGGAGGGTTGCATCTATGGATGAAACGCACCACTCGTATAAATGGGATTTGAGTATCCATAATCATCTCCGTAGCTACGAAAGATCGAATTTCTCCGAAACCAGTGTATACACCTTTTTCATACAACGGAGCCAAGATCCTGACGGTTACACTTTCTTCTCTTGACGCAAGGAAACGTTCCCGGAGCAGTGTCCTTATCATACGATTTATGTACATATCAGCATCAACAGTGCTGTCCTCGAAGACAAATCCAGGATCAACAAATACATTGAAATCGGATTTCTCTTTTTCCCACGATTCCCTCAGGGAAGATGACATCAGAAGTGCCACCGCTGTAATGAGCAAAAGCAACGACCATTCCCTACCTTTCATTTTGGCCACCTCCCAATTTACCGGTGTTAGGTGTCTCTTTTTTGGATTCTGCCTTTTGCTTATCCCCCTTTTTCCTATTCTTGTTTTTGATACAGGAAAGGACAAGCAAGCTCACGGACACAGGACCGGAGATCAGAAAAAGTAGAAAAAAGCCAAGTTGCACTGCGTAAATGAAGGTTAAGAACACAAGCGTTGTAAATATAACTTTACCTTTTTCTTCTCTGTGTGATGAACTATAAATCTTCGTGAGCGAGATGAACTCGACGAACTTGCCTTTGAATTCATTGGAACATAGATAAGAAGGAATATCCTCTTTTAAGATGTTATCTCGACTCGTGTTAGCTGTATCCTTGTCAATGGCGTTTGCGGCCTCATTTTGATCAGTTGAATCACTACAATAGATAGCGAATAAGCTTTTTATTTCGGGTTCTAACACCCACTTCCTTGTGCCCCAATAACCAACAGCTGCCACCAGTGTAAGTATAAGGAAAATTTGAAACATTCCGGTTAGACCGATCCTGAAAGTTTCGTCAGGGTCATAGGCGATGAATTTGATTATCCTGAAAGCTGTATAAAACATCACCAGAGGCACGAGGGAGACAATAGCTATAACAATCCAATAGTTTGCCATGACAACCCTCCTGTTTTTATCTATGAAATATCGAGAGCATAAATAAGGGTATAATGTCTTCCCTCTCCTGTAACGACATCACGAAAGTAAATCGGGACCATATCATAATCTTTTGTCAACCTGTCAAATACTACTTTGAGCGGCGTGGGAGAGTCCACAGTAAAAATTTTTATAGGATAAGATGGAATCTCCCTTCTTTTATATTTGTTGATTCTCTCACCAATATATTTGAAAAGTTTATTGCCTTTATCTGTGAGGAGACATCTCCCCACAAGTATCGCAGAAAAAAGCGGGACATCTATTATGTCCATGATCAAACTCCCCCAGAAATTGGTATTGTTGCTCTTTCTATGCATTTGAGACATCTTTTTCCTGAAATTTTTGAGGATTGTTTCGCCAAGCAGAAACGAATTCACATTTAACCTTAAATAAAAAATTGCGTTTTTCTCTCCATGTTGTTTTCTCTCCCCATAACTCTCATTATTCCACTTCCTGAGTTGCCATAAAATATCGATCATATCTTCCATGGATAATTCTTCTTTGCAACTCTGACTTACAAGATGATAGAAAGAAATACTATTTTCTTTTCCTGAAAGATTGTTTCCAATGTCTTGGATAGCTCTAACTTTCGCAAGATCAACATCCAATTCGGCTATACCTGAGAAATTTTTTCTGTGATTGACTGTATTCTTTGTCCCAACTATCCTATGCAATCCTCGTATGACAAACCACTGCTCCTGAATCGTCTTTCCTTCATCGTCTTTTTTCATTTTAACTTTGAACATTATTTCATTGCCTATCAAAACTGCATTTCTGACTGTGGGAGGGGGATTTTTGAGAGGGACAATTGTGACATTTGTGCTGCCATCGACGCTACCGAGATTGCGGTAACTGAAAATGTCATAAAGGGCATCTATCATTCCCGGAACCCTTCGGGATATATCGAAAAGGATGTCCCTAACCCTCTTTGCGCTAAAAATGAAGTCTTCTTCACGCCGCTGTCCCCTATTTCCCCGGCCCTTCAACAACAATTTTCTAATTTTTTGTAATCGTTGAGCATCTTTTTCATCCGGAACCACCGCACAGATCTGGGCATTAGAATTTCCCATAGTGATCTCGGATACGGCAGAGACGAGGCTTTGGAGTGAGAGTTTCTCCCCCACATCATCAATTGGATTGTCCTCTCCAGCGATGTCGATTATGCCAAATTCGTGGGCTGCTGCCATATCAGCGAGGTGAAGGACATCGGGGTCGCCTAACGAGCCGTCGATCACCCACAGCCTTGAATAGACGGGGGAACCAGTAGCCGATATGAACTGAATGTCCCGTATCTGGCGAGATACAAGAATAATGTCTCTCGGTAACACTCCACGCCTTGATGCATATTCTCGAACGATTTCCTTTATCAATTTTCTGTCGCCCCATATTACAGCATGATCTCGGAGTCTCAGTCCGGTGGGTTTATCTTTGAGTCTGTGGTGTTTCAACCTGAGAGTTAGTTTTTCAAGCCATGCGTTGAGGTAGGTTTCAAACAGGATCAGAGTGTTTAATATCAGAATTAACAAACCCGGCCCTATGTGTGGATAGTCAAGGGGGACCTCCTCTGCAGAAATATTACCTCCAAGAAGCCAGACAAATGAAATCGATAGGAGCCTGAGCGGATGCCTGATTATGTGTTCTGCAACCTGAGACCCCGGTAGTGTTTTTGCCCTTGTTAATTCTATGAAGATATAAACACTTATCCAGTTGAACACATAAAGTATCAGGAAATCCACCACACTGGGATCGTAATATCGCCTTTCGATTCTCCTGACCAGCGTCGCATGGCGGGTGCCTTTCTCGAGTTCTGGTAGCAAAAAAGCAATAACTAACATGGTTATTGAGATGGGAATAGCGCTGTTCATGGAGGAGATACCATATGATAGAAAATCGAAGAGCCACAGGGCAACAGTTGAGAAAATGGAAAAGAACATTGCACCTGCGAACACCTTACATTGCAGATCAGCCGAGAACCTCAACAAAATAAACGCAAAAGAATAGCTTACAACCAGAGAGGCCACCAGAAGATATAATGAGTTTTCCATGGTGAGTACTCCCTTTACATCGGCTTAAATCAAAATATCTCTGGCCTTGCTTTTGTAAAGCAAATCTTCAAATTCATCCTTTTCCAATTCGGAACCGTTTAGCTTCCCTGTTACAACAAACTTCATGGTTTCATTGAATCCTAATTCCCTATCCAAATACAGGAAAAACATAAATCCACCCATATACATGAAATTCAGCAGCTTCTCAAAATTTTTATTCCTTTTGATTTGCCCATCTTCCTTATCGATTGATTTTCTGACAAATTCCTGATCCGTCCACAGCTTCTCGCTTGTTAGCTGGTAAGTAAGGCCATAATATTCCGCAATTTTGTAAGCTCCCCATTGTGCAAACCCTTCAAAGGCAAATAGTGAATAAAGGAAATTACTTTTACTTTTGATCAATTGATTGACGGGCTTAAAATTGGATAAGTATTGGGTGATGAGTTTAAGGCCCTCAAATCTTGTAAAAATTCCTTGTCCGCCAACAAAAGTGCTAAATTCCTCTTCGAGGTTGCAATTAGCTATATTTCCTTTGAGTTCGACAGCATGGAAATACTCATGGGCAAATACAAAATGCCATTCTTCTTCCCTGAGTCTTATGGACAGAACGATTCTGTTTTTGTCAGGCTCGTAATAACCGAGATCGCCTTCATTCTGGGGCTTATAGAGTTCAATAGTAGGCTCCTGCCCTCGCGGTATGGCAAGTCCACACTCTTCGTTTTGCAATGTGAAAACAAATCGGCGTTTCAAAACATCCTTTATCTCATCCGATAACTTAAGCATGTAAGCTTTGTTGTTTATCCCTACCAGACGGATATACTTCTTTTCGAGCGCTTCATCCATCTTTCCAACTGCACTTCCAAGAACCAGAATCGCATTCAGCTTGTCAAAAGAAGAACTATCTTGAATAACCTCTTTATAATGACCGTCCTTAAGTGTCCTATCCACCTCCCATTCCGGCGGATAAAAGTCGTGTTCCTCAGGGCATCGGTAGTTCCCGAGGCATATCGGGCAACCTGTGGCACAGGGACAGGATGTCAGGATAGAGTAGGCTAACTCAACGAGTTGGGGCACCGATTTTTTCAAAAGTCTGGCAAATCCAAGTCCACGAGACGCGTCAAAAAACAGTATCCCCTTACGAGGCCCTTTCCCAATATCAATATCAGCAATATGAATCTCTATTTTGTCAAAATCTTTGGGATACATCATTTTTACAGCTGAAAGGAACGCATGAAGTATAACATGGAGAACCTTTCTGTAACTCTCTCCACTCAGCTCTTCATTTTCTGGCACAACATCTAACCACCGGGAGTCTCCAGTTTCCTTTTTGAGATTCTCTGCGATTTTTTTGAACTTTTTTATTATTTTGGATGGCTCAAACATCACAGCAAAAGCATTTTCAACATTAATCCGCCTTTTTATAGGCTTTTTAAGCCTGACATGTGTTATGTCGCCGAGGTTTATTCCAAGGGGATATTCCTTAAAACCCATGATCTTTTCGTTAACTACGATGTTCCGGAGTTCCATAATGCTAAACGACACAGAATTTCGTCCGGAAGTTATCGACTGTATCGGTATCTTTTCCTCTTTTTCTCTGACCTCGATCTTCTCGAGTTTGCTAAATTTATAAGTTATTTTCTCCCGATCAGTTTCCTCGACAAAAACCGTTCGCTTTTCATGATCTATTGTAACCACTGAATAGAGTTTATTGGCTACTCTCAATATGAAACCCGTCATAGCGATGTTTTGAACTCTGTCGCTTTCTACAAATTGGAGTATTTTGGAGGGATCGTTGGATAGAACCACCTTATAGGTATCTCTGCCACGGTCCCACATGAACACCTCGGTCTGTGAGGTTTCGCTTTCAAATATGGGCTTGTAATAACACTTGTAATCGTTTTTCCTGTTGCATTCTTTACGGAATTTACGCCCGTCTCGAATAAGTTTTTTTCTGATACCGGGATCTGAAATGAAGTTGTTGAAGAAATCCTCTTCCTCACCGCCTTCCGGAATATGATGGAAGAGAAACTTTTCGAGATATTCGATGTCATTATCATTTAGCAACATTCTTGGTCTGAATTCCGGAGAATAAGCCTGTTTTCGCAAGGTTTTCATTGAAAACTGGTCGGTTGGATGCTCAGAAGGCACCACAAAGATGTTGATGCTCTTATGGTTTTCTTCTTGGGCTTTATCTCCAAGGTGCCGTAGCTCCTCCAAGATATTGTAGTAGTAAGGGTGGAATCCTGTCACCACAAATGACGTGACCGATGAATATTGCTCTTCTGAGATTTCGTAAATGCTACTCGCTATTTTAACGCTTCCAATATGTATGTCCTTCTGTTCCTGAGATTTTTGTGATATACTAAAGGCAATATCTTTGACGTCCCTTTCTATTTCAAACTTCTGGTGTGTGGAAAATGGGACTCCGGATGCAATTATCATTACATTTTCCCCCAGTGCCATAAGCGTGCCGGCCAGTTGTTTTATTTCCTCAACATAATTCTTTCGCTTGAGTCGTACGCTTGTGCTGCCAAGCTGCCCCATTGCTATTTCCATTGGAGGGAGCCAGATATGGAATGTTTTCTTTTTGACCGGGGAGAAATCACCTTTGATCACCGAGATCCCGCTTTTACCCGTCAATTTTTTTGCCAACTCCTCCGCATTTTCAAATTCAGTGCTGGAAGTTAGAAGGTATCTTGGTGAACTTTCAAATTTGCTGTTATATCGCCAGTTGAAATAACGGAACAGGAGGCTCAATCCAGTTAGCATAGGCGTGGGGAATGCAAAAAGCTCATCCACAACTATAAGGGGTGTCCCAATTGTCAGGAACCTTATCGCCTCTGGTGAGCGGATGAAAGATTTGATTTCCTCCCTCAGCATATCAGCTGATATTACCACTATATCAGGCGAAAGGAGGTCATTGACCTGTTTCCCCTTGTTGACCCCGACAATGGTATAATCGGAATGCCTCCGATTTCGCCTGTAAACGACTATCCCGAACTGTTTCCGCTCGTTGAGTCCATTGAGAATTTTTCGATATCGTATGTCCACACTTTCATCATCAGGAAGGACAAAAACAGCGTTACCGTTTCCCTTAAGGACCCAATTCAACGAAATGAATGTGGCTGCTGTGCTCTTTCCGCTGCCGATAGGGGTGAGTATCAAAACGTCGTTGCCGTTCTCGAACTCCAGAAGGGCATTCAGTTGATGTCGATAGAGAACATCGTCCCTTTCTTCACATATCTGGTAAATGGGTGTGTTCCTCAAGACTTCGGGCCATTGATATGTGGGAACCGCGTCGCCTTCGAATTCTTGAATTACCTCTTCATAGACCCTCTGACCACGGTAGCTTTTCTGTTGCATCAACAGTTTTATTGGGTCTATGTAGGGAGGAGCTTCTTTCTCTGGTTCCTCTTTTTCCTTTTTGATTGCAGGTCTGGGATGTGTGACCATTATATACAGACTCAATGTCAGAGGAAACCCCAACCAGAAGATCCACAGAAAACGCAAACGCGGTTGTGCATCCGGCGAGAGCATCGCCAGTGAGAGCAACCCAATAGCAGGCAAAGACTTTTTGAGCCAGTATCTACCTTTTTCCGATAACGGTTTTATCCAAATATCCGGGAGTCTTCCCGATCTTTTTTCAGCGATTTTCAGGTTCACAACTACAATGATATAAAGCAATAATGCAAGGATGCCGCCTGAGACGATTGGTCTGGAAAGCGCTAAATAGAGCAATCCGTTCGACCATCTCAGAAGGACAATCACTATGAGGTAAACAATTAACCATACCACAAAGAGCCAATGGTAAAACAGTTCCTTATTGTTTCTCATTTTCCTTTCCTCCTGAAAACGCGGAAATTGGTATGTCCCACACAAGTTTGACGAGCATAATCGCTGCCAGCCTGAGGCGATTTGATTTGTTTACAAGCATGTTCTGGCCAGAAACGCCCCACATATCACTTATTACGCTTGTAAACTTTGGTTCATCATTTGGAATCAATCCCCAGAGTTCGTAGTTTGTTGAAAATGAGAGCTGAAGCGGCGTCAAATTCACAACCCTGTTTCTCAACCTCTGAACTATCACTGATTCTATTTTCTCCGATGCAAAATCAAACGCTTTTGAAAATAGCTCTTGAGCATCACCGATTCTTCTCCTCAATTTTCTACGCACTTCTTTTTTCAAGGCATTCCAGTCCCAGTTAATATCTTCTACGACAAATCTTTTTACGGTTTCCAGGAAATCCTTGAAGTTATCCTCGGCAACTTCGTCAAGAACCACCCTCTGAGAATCGAGAAATTCGGCATAGGAATTTTCTTCATCAATGACAGGTATATGAGAGGGGGAGTAAGGAGGTTTGCCTGGCATTACCGAAACCATAAAGTTTGAAAATTTATCGACGAGTTCCATAACCCTCGATTTTATTTTTGATAGACGAGAAAGGTAAGTGTTACCGATTTTAAGGAGCAACCTTGTTTTGACAGAATTTTCATATCCGTTTATGTAATCACTGATGGCACGACGCAGCGAATTTTCAGTTTTTGAACGGATTTCCATATATTCTCGATTTATGCTGTTGAAATAGTTCAATGCAGACTGCAGGTATAGTAATAGAACCACTGTGCCAAATAAGAATGAGAAGAGAGACCCCCTTTGCGTCAGGATCAAGGCAAAGAACAAGATAAGGACAACCGCTGTCAGAGACCGAAACGCAGATACATCCCTTTTATCTTTTCGGGCGAGATCGTTCAGTTTTTCAATACTTTCTTTGGCAATTTCGTTTATTTTCTTTTCGATGTCATTAACCACAATCCTTTCCAATTTCAGCTCCTCCAGTCTTGATTCCATTGTTTGAGTTTCCTGTTCCAGTTTCTCGATAAGAGGGTTCAACGAAAAGCGTTTTATCTCCCGAGGCAGCTGCTCGAATACCTCGCTCAATTTGTTTAGCAAAGAGTTATACTTTTCATCAAGACTCTTACGAGCACTCTGGTTGAGTTCATTGACCTTGCTCAAAGCCTCGTTCTGCGCATGTTCTACGGCATATCTAAACGTTCTCTGCCATTTTGAGGGGATTTCTTCAATGCGATCACTCATGCGCAGCTTTTCAGGTTGTAATTTGAGGGGGGGGCTGCTTTTCCTGTTGTCCTCTGTATCCTTTGGTTCACTTTCTTTTTTCTTATTCTCCCTCATTATGAAACTTTCCTTATTGAGTTCAATAGCAAAAGTGGTATTTTGGAGGTTTTTCCAGTTAGATTCCTCACTTTGAGCAAAAGAAATCATGCGACGGAGAGTGTAGTGTGATGCCCAGTCAAGGATGTGTTCAAAGGGTAAATACATGGTCCCGGTCATGAAAGTAACGTAAGGAGCCATTTCCTTCGGTGAATTCCATTCCGGGACATCCTGACGTATCCTGCGCATCATGGGCGATTGATCGGATGAATAGAGAGAAGTTTCGACTATCCAGAATTGAAGGAAGTCAGCAAGGATCAGGGATAACTCATTCTCTTCCAACCTTATGTTTGAGGATGTCACGTTGCTTAAAACGATGATACGTGGCATAATTTTTCTGTGGAGACTGGCCGATAGATTGTAACCTTTCTCGAAAAGTCTGTGGTTAAGTTCGTTCAGCATTGAGATGCTGTTTTCAGAGACCATAAAAATGGGCAGGAACAGAATATCGACTTCCACAGGTGATTTGAGGATTTCCACGTAATTATCGATGGTTTTTTCAATAAACTCCAGAACCGGGGCGTAGTTACCGCTGTTCATGATGCGTAAAAGGGGTATAAATACCATTTCGAAGAAACCCTCTTTCTGTGCCCTGAAATATGCGGAGACCTTGCTGTTACCAAATGCTATGTCAGATAGCGTTTCTTTATCGGTTACAGGTTCGGTGTAGAAATGCCAGACGGTATGCCCAAGATCCCACCTGTCCCATCCGTCTTCAGCCGAGGATTCAAACCCGGGACCGAATTCGACAATCAGGTTATTCCTCAGATTTTCCACAACCAGGGCCGGGAATTTTTCTTTGTCATCATGATCCTTTGGTTTGTCCAGAAAAGTTTCCCAGAACCAGAAGCTCCTCGGCCTTTGGCTGTTGATCATTGTTTTTCCTCTTTCTCAAGGATCTTTATAGTTTCCTTGTTCTCTTCGCGATAGTTCAAGGCA
>Ga0256842_1003686_pt1 | contig 10031 bp, 9 predicted proteins | sample 4559240metaG_FD_185973 | JGI IMG/M metagenome (GOLD analysis project Ga0256842, IMG submission 185973) | Hydrothermal vent microbial communities from Guaymas Basin, Mexico - 4559-240 | ecosystem: Environmental > Aquatic > Marine > Hydrothermal vents | place: Mexico: Guaymas Basin | collected...
TCAAAATCTCTTAATGAGATACACAATAATATTAAAAAGACACTTTTAAATGCACTTGATGGTTCAAAATCTCTTAATGAGATACACAATCATACGCGAGAAGAAATCACTAATGTTTATCTTCGAGTTCAAAATCTCTTAATGAGATACACAATAATGGAAATCCATATAGTGCGTATGCTTTTATCTCGTTCAAAATCTCTTAATGAGATACACAATGGTTGGACTAAAGTTGAAGATGTTGATATTACTGCGTTCAAAATCTCTTAATGAGATACACAATTTAGCAAGAAAGATGTGCGAAAGTGGAAAGACTTAGTTCAAAATCTCTTAATGAGATACACAATAGAAACCTTTTTTATCTAACAATAGCATATAAAGTTCAAAATCTCTTAATGAGATACACAATTGCGAACGATGCAAAAGAGTTTCACTTAAAGAGAGGTTCAAAATCTCTTAATGAGATACACAATAGTGTTGCTAAGTCACTGTTTAAATGCAACATAGGGTTCAAAATCTCTTAATGAGATACACAATAAAAAACCACGGTTAAATTTAAGCTTTATATCGCTAGTTCAAAATCTCTTAATGAGATACACAATTATTAAATTAAATAAAGTAGAACAGAAGAATTAGTTCAAAATCTCTTAATGAGATACACAATTGATAAAAATTACTAAAGACTGCGACAATACAAGGTGTTCAAAATCTCTTAATGAGATACACAATATCAAATAAACATCAAATAAATACACTATATTGGTTCAAAATCTCTTAATGAGATACACAATTTTACTCATTGCGAGTTTTTGATACAGATAATGAAGAGTTCAAAATCTCTTAATGAGATACACAATACCTAAACTGACGGAACAGAATGGGATTAAAGTGCTAATATTATAGTTAAACAAAGCTTAAAGCATGATAATTGTACATCTAAAACCCCTAAAATAAGTACTTTTTCAATATTTGAAGATTGCTTAAACTAGATAAACATTGATTCCTTTTTGTCAATTCCTAAGATTTTACGTTCACTATAATATTTACTCTTAAAAGAATAGAGAATAATAGAATCAATTTCCTTATTGACTACATCTTCAAGACGAATAGTCATCTCTTTAAATATGGCTTCACTAAGTTCACCCTCAAATACAGAATATTGAACTCTTTTTAAATATTGTTCAGCAATTTTTTTTATTCTTAAATAATTGTTATTCTTTTTCTTTTTTGGAATGTCATAAAATAAAATAATCAACACTGTCTATGCTCCTTAAAAACAATAATCATAATATGCACATTTCTTACATATTTTCTTAAAAATTTCTTTTTCAGGATGTTCTGATTTTACAACTAGAAATAATTCATATAGTTCTAAAGAAAATGATTTTAAAATATCATCACTTACTTCAATTTTATGTCGTTTTTTACCAGACTGAATATATCCTGTTACTATTTTGAGTTTTGGTATAGCTTTATGCAATAAATAAATATAAAAAAGTAGCTGTTTCTCAGCAGATAAACTGTTTTTTAATGATTTTTTAAATTCAGTTACTTCAAAATGACCATTTTTATTTTTAATTTTATCAAAATGTAGATAATCAAATACATTCTTATGCTTTTTAGATTCACTATCTGCTAATGCTCTTCCAACAATTATATTATCATCCCAATTATCAGGATGTATTTTGTGGTGGTATAGCCATGCTTCTCTTTTGCAAGTGAAATAATAATTGACTACTGTTCCACTCAACTCATCAATCTCATAATCTAAAATTTCACGCAAGATAAGCCTTATAATCACTATATTCAACAACACATTTTTTTATTTGATTTACTTCTCTTCTTATAAGCTTATATAAATTAATTTTTTGACCATTAATCTCAACAATTTTTTCCATATCTGTCATTAGATATGAAATAATTTTTTGTTTATCTTCGCTTTTAATCCTAATCTGTTTATTGATGGTCGTGAAACTCTTTGCAGTTATTATATTTTTATTGAGAATCTTAAAAATTAGTCTATCGCCAATCATAGGCTTAAATATCTCTGCAATGTCAAGATGTAAAGACAAATGTTTATAATTAGGTTCGTGGAGAAATCCAATCCTTGGGTCAAGTTCTGTTTTGTAAATTTCATTTAATACAAAAGTATAAATAAATGTGTTCACGAAAGATATTAGAGAATTTATTCTATCTGCTGGAGGTCGCTTACTTCTCATCACAAATTTAAAACTTTTCTGATTTTTAATTACTTCATTCCACTTTTCATAATAATACTTTTTAAAAGTTCCCTCGACACCCATAATTGAATTAATACTATCTGCTCTGTCAAGCATTTTTAAAATTTCATTCATGTCATAATCTATAGAAACAGATTTTATATTTTCAAAAGCATTTAGTAAATGACCTCTAGTTATCTCTTTTGCTATGAATAATCTATGTTTTTTATCGTCAAATGTTCTCACCTGTTGCAGTAAAACAAACCCACTTTTATTTATTTGCTCAGGACTTTCAGGAAATATACTTCCACTGTATCTTCCTTGATATGAGAATATATGCAGTAATATATTTTTGCTTCCTAAAAATGACAGTACATAGCTATCAAATTTCACCCTTCCAATACAATAAATAGCCTCTATAATTTTGATAGGAAATGGTTTCTTGTTTCCATCATCCGTTTCAATATATAAATTATTATCCTTTCTGATTAGTTCACAATCAGAAAATAAAAACAAAAATTTTTCTAACATTTTTCACCCTTTTGTTGTTATTTTCTTTCAAAATTTCATAAAATTACGCTTATGTCTAAATAAAGTTAGTCTCAAAATCAGTCACAGTTACAATCCCAAACTCTTTCTCATACTGTCCAATAGAATCAAACAATATATACTCAATATTTCCACTTAAAACAGTATTGAGTGTTACATTATCATAATTATTCTTTGAGAGAGAAACTCCATACTCTGTAATCTCAAAAAACTTTTTCTTTTTTAAAATAGAGTTCTCAAACTTATTTTTACCTAATTTATCTATCTCATAGAATGCACTTTCAAACTCTTTGAAATAATCAACTGATGGCTCTATATAAACCAACTTTTTATAATCATTCTTAAAAATATCGTCTATTTTCTTATTTATTTGCTCAAATTTAAGCTCTTTATATAGAGAGTGAAAGGAGTTCCCATTACTCTTATCCAAGATTGAAAAATATTCCTTTATTAAAATTTTATTCTCATTTTCAGAGAAAGTAGTCTTTTTTACTCTTGTTAAAATATTATGTGTATGAACAAGTAAATCTCCATAAATAAGCGTTGAATATTGAGAAATCAAACCCATTATATAAAGTATTGACTTAGGTTTTTTACCATTTCTATTGACTCGTCCTGCTGTTTGAATAATGGAACTTATAGGAGAAAATTCCCTAATACCAACATCAAAATCTAAATCAACTCCAGCTTCAATAGATTGTGTACTAATTAAGATAATTTTCTCATTATTTTTAATCTTTTGAGTAACTTTTTTTACAATATTCTCTTTATCTTGAGATGTCATCTCTCCGTGTAAAATATAAACGCTATCAAATTCATTTAAAGAGATATATAGCTCTTTTGCAGTAGATATTTGATTTACTACACACATTACACTTCTATACTCTTGAGAAAGTTCTACAATTCGATTAAAATAATCCAAACTTTCCAATTCAAACTTCAGATAATATCTGTCAAAAAAATCAAAATGTCTCTCATCTGTAATTGGGATATGTTTAATCGTGTCAATTTTTGGCATAGTCGCTGACATAAATATAAATCTTATATCCATTTTTTTAGTTAAAACTTCACACATTTCAAGAAAATCTTTTTTAATATCTTCACTTATTGACTGAGTCTCATCAATTATTATCACAGAACCTTGGAGTTGATGAAATTTAACAAACTCTTGATTACTATTGCCAAAAAGTGAATACATTAATTGGTAAGTTGTTGTGATATTAATATCTGCATTAAAATTCTTATTATCAAAAACAATCTGGCTTAAACTTCTATCACTATTAGTATTTTCATCCTCATCTTCATATATATTACTTCTATGATGTTGTTGCCTAACTGTTATACCTGTTCCTTTGTATATCTCACTAAACTCTGAAAAAATCTGCTCTATAATATTGGTAAATGGAAGTACATAAATTATCTTTCTTGGTTCTAGCTCAATAGCACATCTCAAAGAAGTTAATGTTTTTCCAATACCTGTTGCTCCAACTAATGTAAAAACTTTCCCATCTTTAGAACCTTTCAAGTTTGCAAAAGACCCATCTGAATAAAGTGTTCTTTGTATGTTTATCTCACTATCAGATTTGAATTTTTTAACATAATTCTTATATCCATCTTTTAAAATACCTATATTTTGTTGAAAATCTCTTAATGAGGTATATAATTTTTCTTGTGTTGAAGTATTATTAATAGCTTCATATTTATCACTATAAACAAGATTGGAAAATAAACATCTAAAATCAGAATAATCTTCTATTGAAAATTTTTCATTGAAAAATATATCTTCAAAATCTTCTAATATTCCACTAATATCTAAATCACAAATTAACTTATTTATATGAATATTTTCACTATCGCTATTATTGTTTAAAATAATATCCATATAGATATTAGAGAGTGAATTATTGTCATACTCAATATCTTTTTCTCTATTATCAGTATAAACATTAAAATTATGAATATATCCATGATGTCTTAATATTGAAATAAATCCAAAAAATAATTCTTTAGTAGAAAATTTATTATAAAACAATTTCAAAAATATAAATGCACTAATTTGAGAATGTTCTTTATTTTTAGTATTCCATTCTCCTTGTATATATTTTTGAAATTGTGTTCTACATTTTCCTATATCATGGAATTGTTTTACTGCAAGAGTTAAAGATGTATCTCCTTCTTGCAGTAAATTATTGATATGTGTTGAATATCTCACTTTTGGATGAGAAAACATTTGTTTAGACAAAACAAATACCTTTGTTGTTAATTAAATAAATATCATCATTATTCTTTGCTAATATTTTCTGCTTTCCTGATATTTCAATTATAAAATCTTGAAAATTAGAAAATATTCTCTCTTCAGATTTAACATTAAGAGCAAATCTTATATTTGTTATTTTAGATGGATTTTTTATATCAAAAATAAAACTATCTAAAGAAGTTAAACTTGTGATGATCATCTCATCTTCTTCACATTTTGAAAAACTTTCTATTTCAATATTTTCAAAATCAGCATGAAAAGTATTTATGCCCATACATATCCCATAATGAGATTTATGATTTTTTATATAATCTTTAATCTTGCTTTTCAAAAGAACTTCTAACTTAGAAATATCAAGATAAATTGTATAAGAGGGATTACAGACTAATTCTCTCTTAAACTGTTTTTTTTCATCAGACCTTTGGTATCCCTCTTTTAATTTAAGGCTAGATGATAAAGCTTTTAAAATACCATTAAACTGATACTCTTTTTTAACAAGCTCATTATTCATTGAAACTGAATATCTCATATCGTTAAGTTCATTATATGTATCAAGCCCGACTACTGCACCTATCAACCCCATAATAGAGGTTTTTGTAGGTATTGGGTATGTTAAAGATGAATAGTTAGTAGCAGGGTGAGAGTAGTGAGCATACTCACCACTCAAATTAAAGACTACTACATCCTCTTTATTTAAGCACATTATTTCTTATCCAACTCGTAGGAATAATATCTTTGTGAATTTGCTCAAAGTCATACTCAATTGAATATTCAACACTCTCAATATCATCTTTAAAAAGCTCAATCTTACTTAATAGTCTATCAAATTTAACTCTAAAATCAGAGATTTCTCTATAACTTAAATCATCTTTTTCAGATTCAGTCTCTAAAAGGTTGTTTAGATTTCCAACAAAAGCATCACTATTTTCTTTATATGTGATTGCTAATAGTAAGCGTGGTTGCTGACCAAATTTACTTCTAGTATTAAGGTTTTTAGTCCCGTTCCATAAATAGCTCAATAGTGAGTCAAAATCTGCATTAGTCATTCCACTATGCTTTGCATTATGCTGATTAACAAGTGCATACGTAGCAAATAAACCATATTTTAAAATATATTCACTTCTAATTGTATCTTGAGCCTTTCCTGCGCCACTTGAAAAAGCACCAGTTCCTTGAACAAACTCAATTTCAGCCTCATGGATAGTTCTTGAATAGCCAAATTGAGTAGCACCAGTAAGATTAACACTTGCAACATCTTTTTTAGTTTTAGCTTTAAGTGGAATAACACCACCAAAAACTCTAATATCAAAATATTTTTTTAGTTGAGATTTTACATCTTCACTTGTTGTAGAATTATCAATACCTTCCATTTCAGCAGCAATCTTACAATCTGCAACAAAACCATCTTTATCAACATAAGGTTTAATAAAAACCTCTTCACCTTTAATAAGTGCATAGTCTCTAATAGTTCTTTTAATGCGAACATCACTAATTTCAGCTTTCATACTTGCTTCATCATAGCGCGGTGCATTATCTTTCAACATATCACCATTAGGATTCATATTTCTAGTATCAAATAGAAATAATACCTCTTTTTTTTTACTTAATATATCATTCATCTTATTTTTCCTCTTTAGTTAATTTTTCAGTTTTTTTCTCTATTAAGCTCTCGCCACCAATTGCAAAACAGATATTAATTTCATCACCATTAATATTTTGAGGTAATTTAGAACTAATTAGCTCTGATACTTTTTCATTAATTAATGTAGCTTTTTCACCAACTCCACCTTTATAAAACGCATTTATTTTTATAAGGCTATCTTTAATTTTGGAAACAACTGTTTTTAATTGAACTTCATTTCGTATCTGTCTTGAACCTAACCATCTAGCAAGAACTGAATTTCCAGCAGATGATTCTACTATTTGTCTTCTAATAATCATTGAACTTAGAACACCAACATAAAAAGATAGTTCACTAAGATTGTTATTAATTAACTCAATATTCTCTTTTCTCTCTTCAATATAAGAGAGAAATTCATCATTTCCATACTCTTTGTATTTTTTATCTAACACTATATTTTCCTTTTTAAAAATTTTAATATCAACCTTCCCTAACTCAAAGAAAATTTTTGACACTTTATATACTCCACCTGTTTGACGAGATGTTCCATGACTATAATAACCATTGAAATACTTGTCCCATTGAGTTATATGTAGTTTTTCTTTTCCACCAAAAATGATTAGCTCATTAATCGTTTTAAGAAATTTAACCCTATTCATTTTTTCATTAGAAAGAATAAAATTAAAGAACTCTATGTTTGTATTAAATAAGTTTGTTAAATAAAATTTACCCTTATCCCCTTTTTGAGGTATAGCATTGACATTATTTTTTTCTAATATTTTAGCTATTTTGCTAATATATGATGGCATTACATCATCAACTTGCAATAGTAAATCATTTTTAGCATTAGACTGATTGTAAAACAAAAAACTACAAAGAACGGGAGACTTTTGAATGTCATCAACAAACCGTTCAATAAAAGCATTTAACTTATGTTCTATTTTTGAATCGGTTTCGATAGTACCTTTTTGTAATGAAATCCTTTTAGCTAACATTGAGTAAACTTGTTTCTGCTCTTCACTATTAAGGTTAAAGGTAATAGGGATAAGTGCTGTTTGAATACCACCCCAATAAAATGAAAAGTTGTTTAGTAAAATTTTATATCCTAAATTAATCATCCCTGCTTCAAATCCTGATGTAGCTATGCTTTTTACTTTAAACCAATCTTGCTGATTGTTGGCAAGTTCATTTTGAGATGTGAAAGGAGTGTCAAAAGTGGCAGATACTCCAACTTCATTACTTAGGAAATGAGTGAATTCTCTTTTCACACTAGAATCATCTTTAATAAAATTAGAAGCAACCTTATAATCAAACAACTCTTGAAGATAATAAGTAATAAATTTTCCATAATAAGTGAATGTTAAAAATGACTTGCTTTTAGCATTAATATTTGAAGAGATTGTCTCACTATTATTAATTAGTACCTCAAATAATTTATCATAATCGAAATCTTTCATTAGCTCAATAATTTCACTAATAATTTCATCTTCAATCCCACTTTTTAAAAAAACTTCTTCACTATTTTTTACAGAAGTTTTAAGCCCTTTAATAAATTTTTCTATTTTTAAAGCTTTTTTATCAAAAAGACCCATAAGATTATTTACAGGAAAGAGATTCCCTTTAGCACTAGAACTTTCTTGCATACGAGCTATTACAATATCTTTAAAGTTCTCACTTTCACAATTACCACTATTTGGACTAAGTTGCATATCTTCACTTTTAAGCTCTACACCATATATATTGATAGATATGTTATCTTTGTAACTCTTTAAAGCATTAAATTCATTTTTAGAATTATCTTTATAGGTATTTCCAATTTTATATAACTCTTGAATAATATCCATAATTATTAACCTAAGTCCATAGGTTCAACTAAGCCGAAGCCTTTCATATTTCCACTACCTATACCAGTTTTTGCAATTAAATCTAGCATATCATTACTACTGTGAATCATATATGTTGCTCTTTTTGTAAAATAAGGGAATTTATTATAATAACTACATCTACTTTCCGTATTTTGTTTAAGAATTTTTATAGATAAATTATCTTCAAACTTTTTACCATAAAACAGTTCAAACTTTTGTAATAAGTTTCTTTTTATTTGTATTACAAATTCCTTGTTTTCAGGAAATATAAACTCTCTTTTCCCTCCAACTGTTCTATATACCAAAACATTAGATTCAGTAACTATAACTGAATTCAGATAGTCAATATTGTTTTTCAAAATTTCAACATTCACATCAGAATATTTGATGTCACCTATTTTAAACTCTTTTGAAAGAGCTGATTTTGCAACATTCTCAATACTAAAATCATCTAAAGAGTTGAATTTTAGAATAATTTCATTGTTTGAATATATAACATCAAATACAGAATCTTTAAAAATCTTCCCGCTTTTTAATTTAAAGCCAATATGTTTAGAATCATCTAATATAGCATATACTGCTGATGAAATCAATCTTGTCATACTTTTTTTATCAAATGACTCAACAGATGTTGGCAATTGAAAACTAACTTTTAACATTTTATCTCCTCTAAATTTCTCTCACTAGAAAATTATACCTATCAAATACTTAATCTCATATTAATTACATTATAGTTAATCGTAATTATAATTGATGTTGTAAAATTAGAAATTTTTGTGTATAATTTAATTTCTGATTACATATCTCATTAAGAGATTTTAAACCGATTAACTATAATGTATAATTAGTCATATATCTCATTAAGAGATTTGTTAAATAGGAATTTAATCTTGTCGAATAAGAACCCCATCTCACGATGAATCCCTCTCTTAAGAACTGTACATGATGAATTCAAAGTAAATGTATTTATTTGATTAAAATATAGTAATTCATATATTTTAATCAGTGATATATACTATATTTTACCAATAAATTAAATGACCGTTTAAAATATAATTTTGTAATATTAAAATCAAAATCTACTTATCCAACTTTATTCTTATAACTCTTGAATTTTATATAAAGTATATCCTTCATAATAATAACTAGCATCAATACCTTTCATAAACAGATCAGAATTATTAATCTCATCACTAAGTGCATTTTTAAGTAGCTGCTTTATCTCTGTATCTTTTATAGGACTTCGTTCCATTGCTAAAAGATAATCATCTCTTTCAATGCTATTCCAATCTACAACTTTTTTAATTTCACTTTTAAACATCAAATCAAGCCAAATTCTCATATTTCGACCATTTCCCTCACGAAAAGGATGAGCTACATTCATCTCTACATATTTTTCTACGATTTCATCATAATTTGACTGTGGCATATTTTCTATATTTTTAACTGCATCGTTTAAATATGTAATAGGAGCAAATCTAAAATTTCCTTTTGAGATATTTACATTTCTCATTTTTCCT
>Ga0256842_1003687_pt1 | contig 10030 bp, 9 predicted proteins | sample 4559240metaG_FD_185973 | JGI IMG/M metagenome (GOLD analysis project Ga0256842, IMG submission 185973) | Hydrothermal vent microbial communities from Guaymas Basin, Mexico - 4559-240 | ecosystem: Environmental > Aquatic > Marine > Hydrothermal vents | place: Mexico: Guaymas Basin | collected...
CTATTAATCTTTTAGAGAGCATTTAAGGGAGGAAAAAATGGGAAATGTGGACAAACTTGCGAAAAGGTGTCAGGCAAGTTTGGAAGTTTGGAATAAAAGTAAGATGTGTCAGGCAGAAATCCCCCCACACAATCCCCAACATGGGTTTGGTTTATAGGAAAGAAAAATTAAAAAACTTAGTGTCAGGTAAAATTGAAAAGCCTCTTTTCTATTAATTTATTTAAAAAAATCTTATTTACTAAACAGAAAATTTTTACACTGCCGGAACATTTGTTTTGCAGGGAAAATTCTGGTTTTATTTCTTAATTTTTTCTCATTTCCTTCTTAAAAAAACCCTTCTCCAAAAATAATCGCTTTAGTATTTTGAAAAACTTTTATTTACTTCTTTTATATGCTCAGGAGAGACACCACAGCATCCTCCAATGATCACGATCTCTCTCTCAATCCATTTCTTTGAAAAATTTAAAAAATCCTTATTATCAAGATGATACTTTATACTCCCATCTTTAACATCTGGTATTCCGCCATTTGGAAATGCAGCAAAGGAATAATCACCACCCATCTCATAGGATTCCAAGATAAAATCCATCTTAGAAATATCATTTATACAGTTAACACCTAAAACATCCACATCACCTCCAAATATCCTAACCACATCCATAGGACTACTTCCACATAAAAGGAGGGTCTCACCTTCTAATGGATAGGTAAAAGAAAAAATGACAGGAAAATATGAAAATTCCTTTAAAACCTCAAGAATTATCTCTCCTTCATAAATCGAAGTTATGGTTTCAAAAATAAAAAAATCGACCCCACCTCTTAAGAAGGTTTCAATTTGATACCTGAAGGAATCCTTTAAAACTTCCCTTCTGTAAATATCAATGTTTTTACCTAATGATCCAATTCTACCGGCTATAAAGACTTCCCCATACTCTCTGGAAACTTCTTTTGAAATTTCAATTCCCCTTAAAATTATCTTTTCAAAAAGATTTTCTTCATTGAATTCCCTTAATCGAAGAGGATTTGAATTAAAGGTGTTTGTCCTTAAAACATTAACTCCAGCCTCTAAAAACTTAACATGGACCTCACGAACCACATGGGGATTAAAAATATTCTCAAAATCAAAGGGGTAATCTCTCAAATACTTTACATTGCCCAATATGGATAAAAATGAACCATCTGCAAGGAGGAAACTTTTACCTAAAAAATCTTTTTCATTCATGGGAAATATTCGATTTGATGAGAAGAAAGTACTTTACTTTCCAGAATTCTCAATATTTTTCTTTATAAGAAGTTCAGCAAGTTCAGGGACAACTTCCCAGGCTATTTTTTCCACTACATCCAGAGATATTTTTTCAACAACTTTTTCTGCTATAGCTTCAATAATTTTATCATCCAAATTTACCCCACCAACCTCTTTAGCCAGAACACTTTTAGCCCCTTGAACCACTTCCTCTTCCTCAATATTTTCCGTAGTAACATCATTTCTTTTTTCAGAAAGATCCATCTCTCTTGACAAAATAACCTCTTTCCCCTCTTCATTCCCTTCCTCATAAACTTCCACCAATTCCTCTTCCTGCTCTTTCCCTTTCTCCTCGATCTCTCCAACAAAAATTTCATCTTCTGAAGAAACAGGTTCTTCCTGCGTTTTCCCTACAAGACCTATTTCTTCTCTAACTCCCAATATATCCTCATCCCCATCAAAACTTTCCTTTCCAATTTCTATAACAGGTATATCAAGGATGTCAAGTTCCCCTGTGGGAGGCGGAGCAAAGTCATCGGTGGAAATACTCTGTGAGGAATGTTCAGCAATAACACTTTCCATACTCCTTAATTCAGGTTCCCCAATCTTTGCCTTAACAGTTTTCACGTGGGTTTCAAGTTCAGGGATCTCTTTTTTCACATCCTCAACATTTTCTTCTTCATATATTTCATCCACCGCCATGGTTTCATCCAGAGATGTTTCCAGGTATTCATTATGGGAGTCATCACCCTTATTTCTATTACTTAGTGATTTTTGAATAGATGAGCGAACAATCTGTAAAAGTTGCTCCGTTTCAAAGGGCTTTACAAGTACTCCATCATAACCCGAATTTTTAGCCTCATCTTCATCAAAGGGTTCAAAGGTCCCCACCATCAAAATCACCGGTATATATGAAAGTTCTGGATCAGATTTTACAAAACTACAAACTTCATAACCAGTTTTCCTGGGCATAAAAATATCTGCTAAAACCACATCAGGCCTGATTTCCTTTATTTTCTCAATGGCATCAAATCCATTTGAAACCGTATAAATTTCCACATCCTCTTCTTTTAGAGCGAGAGAGACCAACTTATGAATGGTTATACTATCATCAGCGACCAAAACTTTAAAGGCCATCAACGCCTCCCATTATGTTTCTTCATCTATAATTTAAACACATTAGCCAAAATATTACAACTATTTATTTTTAACAGTTGTAGGTTTAACTTCCCACGGCTTTGGTTTATGATGAAAGATTCCAAAAAAACTTTTAAAGGGTTTAATAAGGAAATTGGGTTCCTTTTCCTTCATCTTATAATACCTTAGGTTTATCTTAGCTTCCTTCTCACTTACAGGAGGTATGGGTTTTTCAAGTTTATTTAAACTTTCCTTTGCAGCATCAAAATACTTTGAAAAGGGATATCCTCTTACAATTTCTGCATAATAGATGGCACTATCATTATACCTTCTTATTTTTTCAAGGGATCTCGCAAGATAAAAAAGTGCCTCATCTCTATAAAAAAATGTTTTGTAGTTTTTTACACAACCCAAAAACCTATGGGCAGCGGCCTTATATTTCTTTCTCTTATAATAGAATTTTCCCTTTTCAAAGTCACTCTTTGCAAGAATATTATCAACATAGACAAGGCGTCTTTCCATATCCTTCCTCAAAGGGGAATCGGGAAACTCTTTAAAAAATACCTCAAGTTCCTTTTTAGCTTTTTTGGTATATGTAAGATCCCTTGTGGGTCCCCTCATGAGTCTCATATTAATGTCCACAATATAAGCCTGAGCATCATCTGTATACTGAGAAGTGGGGAAAAACATCTTGAAATCCTTAAAACCATTTTCAGCCAGAAGCAAATTATCAATTCCCCCCTGTTTATAATATGAAAGGGCAATGTAAAATTTAGCATTTTCAAGGTATGGTGAATCATCGTAGGTATTCATCAAAGTTTGGAAAGTAAGTCTCGCCTTCTCGTAATCACCCTTATTAAAAAAATCCATTCCCGTATGAAACAACTCTTTATCAGGAATTTTAGCATTTTCAACAAGTTTTGCCTTTTTTCCTCCACCACAAGAAGTCAATAAAAAAATAAAAATTAAGGATATTAGAAAAACAGACACTTTTTTATACACTTTAAAAATTCCTCCCATTTTCAATTAATCTTTTTAAATTTAAATAATTTTCCTTTATATTTCCCTTAAAAACTGCACTTCCAGCAACAAATATGTCAACACCAAGACTCAATAATTCCGGTATGTTCTCTTCATTTACCCCACCATCAATCTCTATCAAAAAATCAAAATTCTTTTCCCTTCTAATTTCATCCAGATTTTTAACCTTATCCTTTACATATGGTATGAAGGTCTGTCCCCCAAATCCCGGATTAACAGACATCAAAAGTATAAAATCCACAAAATGAAGTATATTTTCAATCTCACAAAGAGATGTTGCAGGATTCAGCACGATCCCACACAATTTTCCCCTATCCTTTATCCTATTAAGCAATCTATCTTTATGATACCCAACCTCCTGATGGATTGAAATCATATCTGCCCCAGCATCAATAAATTTTTCCACGTATAATTCCGGATTTTCTATCATCAAATGGACATCAAGTATCATCTTCGTTTTATTTCTTATACTCTTAACAACTGGAATACCAAAGGAAATGTTGGGAACAAAGTGCCCATCCATTATATCCAGATGCAAAATCTCGCAACCTAAATCTTCAAGAATGGCAATTGATCTACCAAGTTCACAAAAATCTGCAGATAAAATCGAAGGGGCTATAAATTTTTTCCCCCTAATTACCTGCTTACCACCAGAGATATTGGACTTTTCCATTCTATTTTAACCCCTTTTTCAGGATACTGAGCTATCACCACACCTGAAGGATGTGAAAAATCTAATTCAAAATCAAGTGGTTTTAAAATAAACCCATTTTTTTCAAGAAAGTAAACCACATCCTTATATGGTAGCCCCACAAGATCGGGCATAATATATTCCCTGCTGTTGGTAGGTTCATTTACAAGTATATCCACATATGGGGATTCCACATCTTCCCTACCCGGCTCAGGATATTGGTCTACAACAACATTTCTATCAGAATCCACACAATGGGAAAAACAGACATTTCTCAAATAGAGTCCATTTTCATCTAAAATTCCCTTAGCCTCAAAAAATGTAAATCCTACAAGTTTAGGTATAACGACCTTTTTCTTCCCACTACTTATCACAACTTTAACACTTCTTCCCTTTTTCATCTTAAAATTTGAATAGGGATATTGTTTTATTATCACACCCTTTTCAAAATCCTCATTAAATTTCTCTCCAACCACTTTCAAATCCAGACCCAAATTTTTCAATTCCCTTTTTGCCACCTCAACTTTTTTACCCTTTAAATCCGGGACAACAACTTCGTTTCCCCCTAAAATAACTTTCATGGTTATAAAAGTACTTAAAAATAAAAGAAAAAAGGGCAATAACAACAGTATAAAAAACCTGATTATTTTTAGCGGCCTTATATTTTTAAAATCCATCAATATGCCACCTTAAAAATCTCAGCATATTCAGGAACTTTATCCAGAAAATCTGTGGGGAAATCAATTGACTTAAATTCAAATATTCCGCCCTTTTCAAACCCTTTAACAAGTTCTTCAACAACCTCTTCATAGGAAATACTCTTATCAACATGTTCTGAAATGGAAGTTACACTATTTAAGATAACAGATTTATCCACTTTCATCGCTCCAGATTGTAAATCAACATCCAGTTCAAAAATAATTGATCCATGCTGTAAAAAAGAATTTTTCAACCTTCTCTGAGCACTTCCAACTATTTTCTTACCTTTAACTTCTATTTCATACCTGGATGTTGAAGAAAAACAGGGTATTTCCCCCTTTATGCTCCCTCCATCAAAGGTTCTCTTTTCTGGCTGGGAAACAATCTCAGCATCTATTCCAAGATTCTGAAGACCTTTACAGATGGAATTGGCAATATTTCTATATACCTTCAAAAGAGCATCTCCAAAAGTTGATAGGTCATTCGAAACAATGCTATAGGTTATCTCCATGTGATGAAGCACCGCCCTTCCACCAGTGGGTCTTCTAACAATATCTACTCCATTTTCTCTACAAAATTCAACGTCGGCAACTTTTTCAACTTCCTGATTCCTACCAATACTCAACGTGGGGACAATCCATTTATAAAACCTTAAAAAGGTAATTCTTTTGTTAACCAGGGATTCAACATAATCGAGCAGAAGAGCATCTCTTGCCATATTTTCTATACCACTTAAAGATCCATCCTTGATCAAATAAAATTCACTGTTCATTTCAAAACACCTATCAATCTACATTTTCCCATAGAGCCCCAAGGGCAATGGAACGCAACTTAGTATCTGGTGTATCAGATCTCGAAAGCAAAACAATTGGCACCTTCGCCCCAACCACTAAACCACCAACCTTAGCATTTGCAAGATAAATTAAAGATTTAACCACAATATTACATGACGCTATATCAGGTGTAACAAAGATATCCACATCACCGGGAATTTTACCTTTATAATCCTTAATCTTAGCAGCCTCACTGTCAAGTGCAATATCCATTGCAACAGGTCCCTCCACCACTGCATCCACAAATTTTTCACTTTTCTGCATCTTAACTATTTTATCGTAAACCAGAGTTTCCTTAATTTTTTCATTTACCTTTTCAACCGCAGTAAGTAATGCCACCTTTATATCACTGTTTCCAAGTTTTTTTTCAAATTCCACTGCATTTTTTATTATATCAATCCTTTTATCCAGATCAGGATAAATATTTAATCCACCATCTGTAAATACCATCAATTTGTGATAATTTTTAACCTCAACCACAGCAATATGGCTCAAAACTCTTCCCCTTTTTAATCCACTTTCAGAAGATAAAACCTCCTTCAACAAAGTAGCGGTATCCGTTTTTCCCTTCATTATCATTGATGCTCTGCCCTCATTTACAATATCTATGGCCTTTTTAACGGCATTTACATCATCGCTTTCATCCACTATGTCAAAGATGGAACTTTCAACTCCAGCCTCTTTACAAATATCTAAAATTTTTTCACCATCACCAATCAAAATGGAATCAGCAAGTCCAACATTATGCGCCTCATTACAGGCCTCAACTATGGACTTACTTTCTGCTCTGGGCACAACTATTTTTTTCCTTTCTCTTCCCTTTATAAAATCAAACAATTGTTCAAAATTTTTAATCATTATTTCCTCCCTGCAAGTTCTCGCACAATATCAATACATCTCTCACACACCGTAGGGAAATCTTTTTCCTTTCCCACATGAGGCGAATAATTCCAGCATCTTTCACACTTTTTCCATGGTAATTTTTTGACTTCAACAAATACTTCATCTCCACCACCCTTCTCAACTTCAGCATGGGATACTATAAAAATATATTTCAAGAAAGATTCCCTCTTTTTCAAAATGTCAAAAAGAGACCTTTCATCTTCTGGAATAGTGAGTTTTACACCTGCTTCAAGGGAATTTCCTATTACCTTTTCCTGTCTTTTCTCTTCAAGTGCCTTGAACACCTTTTCTCTGACTTCAAATATTTTACCATAAATTGAAAGTAGTTCTTCATTCTCCCATCTCTCCATATTCCTCACGGAAAAATCTGAAAGAAATACTGAAATTTCAAGTGAAGGATCAATCTCCCTCATAAATTTCCAGACCTCTTCAGTTGTAAACGAAATAATGGGAGCGAAAAGTTTAACAAGGAGTAGAAGTAGATCCCATAGGGTGCTCTGGGCAGATCTTCTCTCCTTTGAAGTAGCCCTATAAGTATAAAGTCTATCCTTTAAAATATCAAAATATGTAGCAGATAAGTCTACCACTAAAAAGTTGTATAATTTGTGGTATACCTGATGAAAATTGTACTCATCATAACTCTCTTTGCAAATTTTATATATATCAAATCCTTTTGCAAGAGCCCACCTGTCAATCTCTTCTCTTTCTTCATACAGAACATATCCCCCTTCACCATCCTCGCCTCTGTATTCCTCTGTGGGATTGAAATCAAAGAGATTCCCAAGCATAAATCTAAAGGTATTTCTGAATTTTCTATAGGCATCCTTAACTCTGGCAAAATTATCCTCAGGGACTCTTATATCTTCTTTATATTCAACAGAAGAGAAAAATAACCTCAAAATTTCAGCGCCCGATTCCTTTATAATGTCAAGTGGTGAAATGACATTTCCAAGGGATTTGCTCATTGCAAATCCATCTTTATCAAGAACCCAGCCATGAGTTACAACTTCCAGATAAGGAGAAGAACCATTGGTGCCAAGGGAAGCAAGAAGGGAAGAATGAAACCATCCCCTATACTGATCACCACCCTCAAGATATAAGTTGGAGGGCCACACATGATCATCCCGTTCCGAAGAAAGGGCATAATAACTTACTCCTGAATCAAACCAGACATCCAATATATCAAATTCCTTCTTGAAATTTCTCTTTCCACACTTTTTACATACAATTCCCTCAGGTATCAACTTTTCAGATGGATATTTAAACCACGCATCAGCCCCCTCTTTTTCAAAAATATCCGCTACATAATCCACAACCTCTTTATCTAAAAGAACCTCACCACACTCATCACAGTAAAAAGCCACTATGGGGACCCCCCATGACCTCTGTCTTGAAATACACCAATCTGGTCTCGTTGCAACCATATTGGAAATTCTATCTTCACCCCACGGAGGTATCCATTTAACTCTTTTTATCTCCTCAAGGGCCCTTTCCCTCAATTCATTCTTATCTATTGATATAAACCACTGAGGAGTAGACCTGAATATAATTGGATTTTTACATCTCCAACAGTGGGGGTAACTGTGCTCAATGTTATTAACGCTTAATAACATCCCCCTATTCTTAAGCAATTCAACAATATCGTCATTTGCTTCAAAGACATTTCTACCCTTAAACTCACCACCTTCATCGGTAAAATTTCCATCGTCATCAACCGGACATAAAACCTCAAGTCCATATTTCTGCCCCGTAACGTAGTCTTCCTGTCCATGTCCAGGAGCAGTGTGAACACAACCTGTACCCTGTTCAAGGGTTACATAATCTGCAAGTACAACTATTGACTCCCTATCTATGAAGGGATGTTTACACTTTTGATACTCAAGGACTTCACCCTTGAATTTTGCCAGAACTTTATAACTGGAAATATCACAATCAGCAAGAAAGGTAGTAAGCAATCCTTCAGCAACAATGTAGACTTCATTCCTTTTTTCATCCAGAAGAGCCACATAATCATATGATGGATGAAGGGCTATTGCAAGGTTTGCGGGAAGTGTCCAGGGAGTGGTTGTCCAGATTACAACAAATATTTTATCCTCACTCAAATTCTTTAATTCAGGTATTGCATCCAGAAATCCACTTGTAATTGGAAACTTAACATAAATTGAAGGACTTTTATGGTCTTTATATTCAACTTCAGCCTCTGCAAGTGCTGTTTTACAGGATGTACACCAGAATACAGGCTTTAATCCTTTATAGACATAATCTCCCTCAACAAATTTTCCAAAGGCCTTTGCAATACTTGCCTCATATCCATAACTCATGGTTAGATATGGATTATCCCAATCACCTAAGACACCAAGCCTCTTAAACTGCTCCCTTTGAATATTTACATACTTATTGGCGTAATTTCTGCATTTACTTCTGAATTTCAGCACATCAATGTTTCCTTTTCTCTCAAGGTTTAACTCCTGCTCCATTCGCTTTTCGATGGGGAGACCATGGCAGTCCCATCCTGGGACATAGGGAGAATAAAACCCATTCATGGATTTATATTTTACAATTATATCCTTCAAAATTTTATTTAAAGCATGTCCAAGGTGTATATCCCCATTTGCGTAAGGAGGTCCATCGTGTAAAATGAATTTTTCCTTATCTTTATTTTTATATAAAATCTTTTTATAAATCTCATTTTCATCCCAGAACTTTATAATTTCAGGTTCCTTTTGAGAAAGATTCGCCTTCATCTTAAATTTTGTTTTAGGAAGATTAACAGAATCTTTAACACTGAATTCTTGAGACAAAAGCCACCTCCACTACCCAAAAAAATTATAGAGACTAATTTTACAATGAAAATGTTCAAATTTAAAGAGAAATTAAATCAATGGAGAACAATAAAAAGACAAAAAAAAAGCCCTCACCTTCAAGGTGAGGGCTATATCAACAGTAACTGTATTAATGACCATATACCTGGAATTCTCTTATGTAGTAGTAGTTGGCATTTCTCTCTTTACAGTATATACCAATATATCTCGTCTGAATAGGTGTACTGAAATTAATTACGTCCCATCCTCCATCTCCATATACCTCTTTCACCGATACCCAATTACTACCATCGTACCTCATCACAACATAGTCGGTTGAATAATTACCTGCTGTACTCCAGTATATCTTTACACTGCTTACAGTCTTTGTTGCTCCAAGGTCAATATATATCCACTGCTCCGTTCCTTCCGAAGGCAGATATTTAGATGCCCATCCAGTTGATGTGCTTCCATCCACTGCTTTAGATGCAGCATATGAACTGCTATATTCGCTGGATGCAGCAGCATATTTACCAAGGGCTATGTTGGTATCAGATCCGCCATTATTATCATCATCATCATTGTTGGGCTGTGTTGGATATGTGACCTTCAAGGTATACCCACTTGTGGACCCATTGTATCCAACCACCTTTAAGTAATATTTACCTGTACTTGTTGCATT
>Ga0256842_1003688_pt1 | contig 10029 bp, 6 predicted proteins | sample 4559240metaG_FD_185973 | JGI IMG/M metagenome (GOLD analysis project Ga0256842, IMG submission 185973) | Hydrothermal vent microbial communities from Guaymas Basin, Mexico - 4559-240 | ecosystem: Environmental > Aquatic > Marine > Hydrothermal vents | place: Mexico: Guaymas Basin | collected...
TTTGAAGGTGGTGAAGATATATCCCTTTGTCTATGACTTAACACAAAGGGTGCTATTTTTAAAATATCCTCTTCTCTTACTTCTCTATGACCTAAGAGTGCTGCCATGGCTTTTGCGCCTTGTTCAATTATAATATCTGCTCTATGGCCTGGGACATTTGATTGTATACACATTTGGGCAATAAGTGCTCTTAATTTTGATGAAATCCTTACATTGGAAAGGAGCTTTTTAGCCTGCACAATCTGTTTCTTTATGTTCAATATTTCTTTGCTATATTCTGTATAAAATCTCTGATAGTTAGTATCAAATTCTATCTTTCTGCGCATTATCAGGGCTCTTTTTTCTTTATCTTTTTCTCCTGTAATATTGATGCAAAATCCAAAGCGGTCTAAGAAGTGTGGGCGAATTTCTCCTTCTTCTGGATTCATTGTTCCAATTAAGATAAAATTAGAAGGATGCCTAAAAGAGATGCCTTCTCTTTCAATAATATTTACCTTGGACTCAGCAACAGAAAGAATTATATCTATTAGGTGATCATCTAAAAGATTCACCTCATCTATATATAGTATTCCCTGATGTACCTTAGCAAAAATGCCAGGAGATATGCATTTTTTTCCACTTTGTACTGTTTTTTCAAAATCAATACCTCCAATAATCATATCTTCTGTTGCATTTAAAGGAAGTGTCACTATCTTAACATTTCTTTTTATAACATGCTTCTTTTCATTACACAGATTGCAAATAGGGCAAAAAATTTTGGCTTCACTGGGACTTAGAGAAAAAGGGCATTTATCAATCACTTCAATTTCAGGTAATATATCACACATTGCTCTTACTGCCGTGGATTTGACTGAACCCTTTTCGCCTTTAAGTAAGACTCCACCAATTTTGGGATTTATTGCATTTAGAAGCAAACCGAGTTTAAGGTCTTCTTGTCCTACAATGGCAGGAAAGGGAAACAATGGTATTAATCTCTTTGTCATGATAAAAGTCCTTTAATTTCTATATTTTTTAATGTCTTTTAGCATGAGATCCATGTTTTCTCTCCAAGTATGCACGTCGTCAGCATTCATAACATCCACACTTCCCCCCTGGAATTCTCCCAATTCCCCATCCATTGTATCTTCTATAGAGCCTTCTATTTCTAAATACACCTCCTTTAATTTATCTAATAATTCCTCATCAGGTTGCCATATACCGCGACTTTCAGCTTCAAGTAATCTTCTGCTAATTTCTTCCAGTGCCCAGGGATTTTTGTCTTCAAACCATTTTCTCATTTCTTCATTCAATACAAAGGTCTTTGTAATCTCATCAAATATCCATCCATCTACTTCGCCAGTAGTAGCTGCAAAACCATAAATCCTGCCAATTTTTTTGGATAGATCACCTGCTCCCTTATACCCATGTGCCTTCATACCCTCAATAAATTTTGGATTTAGGAGTTTTGCCCTTACTATCCTTCGCATCTCTTCAGCAAAATCCACAACATCCACATTTGCAGGATCTCTGGTATCTCCATAATAATTACGAGGTTTTTTACCTGATAACACCTTTGCAGCCACGCTCATTCCTCCATAATTGCTAAAATATCCGCAACAATCCAAAAAGTCACCTTCGTCAGATATATGCTTATTAAATGTTATATCTACATGTTTTAGGTTTGATACAAATTCCCTATGTGCCACAACACCATATTCAGAATCTCCTGCACCATAGGCATATCCATTCCAATAAAGATATACATCTGATAAATCAGATTCTGTTTTCCACGCAGAGGCATAAATAGCAAGATTTACTCCAGAGCGATAAACTCCTGGCTTTGCGCAAAATATCCTGTAACATAGTCTTCTAAAATCATAGGGATCTGATATTTTCATATTTTCTTCAGAAGCTAGCTCAAGGATATGTTTTCTTATAAAATTTTCTTCAGGGTCCTCATCTAACGAGGCAATTTGCATGATGGCTTGATCTACATATTTTACTGCGTCTGGAAAACAGTCTCTGGTAATACCAGACACCCTGATATTTACATCAACCCTTGGTCGTCCAAGTTCTTTAGTTGAAATTACCTCTATGCCATTAATTTGACCATTTGCTTTCCACTTTGGTCTTGCGCCAATCAAGTGTAGGATCTGGCATATTTGTTCACCATCAGATCTCATTATATCTGATGCAAGCCAAACCATTCCAACAGTTTCAGGAAAACGGCCTTCATCCTTTTGATATCGTTGTATAATGGCCTCTGCCAATTTTACTCCGACCCTGTAGGCTGCTTTTGTAGGAATTCGGGTAGGGTCTATGTTGTAGAAATTTCGGCCAGTGGGAAGGATGTCATATCTTCCCCTTGAAAGATATCCCGATGGGCCAGGCTCTACATAGCCCCCATTTATGGCATTTAAAAGGGCATCGATTTCTTTTGATTTGTTTAATTTTTTGTGAATATCCCTTACCAGGGAATGAAAGGCAAGCAAACGATCTTTTAAATCCTTTGCCTTTGGGTATCTCAAACTTATTTCTTTAAAAATTTCTTCTGGAGATTTTCCTTGTATGATTTTTAAAATATATTCTACAGCCGTTTTATCTGCCTCAAAGAGCAAAGATGAATAGGTCTTTTTATTCTTGCCCAAAGATGAAGGGGACCTTAGCGCCAAATCTATATCTTCTCCCCAGATATCAAAGATCAATCTCCTGGTATTTAGTTTATTACTGGTATCAAATCTAAGTATAGTATTAATGAGTTCTGCCTGGGATTTTGTATCTGGAATATGGCCAAATATGTGCATACCCACTCTTGTCTGGCTGTTTTTTGTCCTGGATATTATCTCATGACATATCCTTGTAATTTCATTAAAATTCTCTGGGTGTTTTGCCTCTATCTCATTTTTTATATTTGCCCTCTCTATTGCCTCTTTTATCAAATGTTTCAATTGATGTGCCCTTACAGGGTCAAGTGAGCTTGCCCTTATATATTCTTCTAGAAGGTCTTCTAACTCTTTTAGTTCCCCATAGGTATCAGAGGTGTTCATTATTGCCTGCAAGTGATCTATGAGGACTGCATAGCTTCTCCTTTTTGCAACAACCCCCTCTGCTGGATTGTCTGCATTATAAATGTATAAATGTGGAATAGAACCTATTGAAATATCTGGCCAGCAAGACGAAGACAAACCAGCACCTTTGCCCGGGAGCCATTCCAGATTTCCATGGGTTCCAACATGTATAATAACATCTGCCCCAAATACCCTGTCCATGTACATATAAGTTGCAATATAGTGGTGAGGAGGCGGGATATCAGGATCATGGAGTATGCGACAAACCTGTCCATCACACCTTGCACCTGCACAACCGCGTTTTGGCTGCATTATTATATTTACATTTCCTAGATTAAGACCTGTGATAACCAGTTTGTCATTGTAAATCATACTGGGTGGAACACCGTTTAACTCCTCTCCAGGGGGATATCCCCACGCCTTGACAATATTTTCTTTTGCTTTTTTTGGTAGCTCATTAAACCATTTTTGATATATATTTTTGTCCAAAAGGGCTAAATATCCACCTTTTGACACTATCTCCTCTACAGTTGTCCAGCGAAATTCTGAGATTGCCTTTTTGGCTAAAATCGTCTGCATCAGTGCTTCGCCACTTTCAGGTATATTATTTATTCTATATCCCAACTCTTTCATGCGCCTTAATATCCGCACAATGGATTCCCCGCTATCAAGACCTGCTGCACTACCAATGGTGGCCTCAAGGCCAGCACACTCATTTTTATGGATTACAAAGACAATTTTTCGTTTTGATACTGGTTTTTTTGCCAGACACACAAACCTTGAAATCCTGTTAACCACGTGTTCAATACGCTCTTCTATTACTTCACGAATTTCAAAACTAGAGTTTGTCTCGGGGTTTACTATTTTTTTGTTACATGCAATCAATATTGGTTCAATATTACCTTCAAACTCTGGCATGGCTATGCCAAAGGTAACATCCATAACTAACCCTTGAGGGTCTTCTTCCCATTCATCTCTTGATTTTGAATATGAGATAACTGGTTTAAATACAGGCACATTTAGTTTTTTAAAGAGCTCTATGGAGTGTGAGGCCACTTTTAAATCTGAAGTATCGCTTCCAAAGTTGCGTCCAAGAAAAAAGAATTGAAGATTTATAAGTGCATCAATTCTTGAATTCTTTTGTTCATCCAAAAAATATTGTTCACATACAGAAATTGGCCCTAATGCCCCTACATCTTTGTCTGGAGTACCATGAGAAAATACAGGTATAACATCAAAACCTTTTTCCTCAAGTTTATAGATCAAACTTGCTTCAAGAGAACCATCTGTATTTATATAACTATTTCTGGGAAACAGAATTCCCACTGTGCCATATCCCTTAGGAGGATAGACTCTCCTATACTCAGCTACTGTTTTATATATCTTTTTATCAGGAGGATGCCATATGCCCTGCCATGGCATTGGTATTGGATCTTGAAATGGAATGGTGGGATTGAACTGATGTGCCAGGAAATTAAGAAGCCTTTTATAATTCTCCTTTCCACCTTCTATAAGATATGAATATGCCTTTGCGCATATCTCAATATCCACTGTACTATTTTTTCCCCATTGGGTAGGATCAAAGGATGTGCTAATGATTACTTTATTTGCACCTATTTCATCTAATCTAAGATCTATTTCCTGCCAAAAATTATCTGTTGTGCGATAGAAAAAAATCAGGTTGGATTTTTTTGCAGCTTCAAAAAAGTCCTCAATGAGTCCAACATCATCCTCTAGGTGTTTTTGAGAAAATATCACAAGGTCCACATAGGGAGATTCTTTGGCAGCCTCCAATAATCCAGGAATATACGAACTCCACATAATGGATGTTATTTTTATTGGAATCTTTTTCTTCATATGCTTATCCCCCTTTCAGACTATAAGTCCATTGGTTGAGACGCTCTTTTTGGATTTGTATGTATGGTTTTTAAAATATTTATATTGAGATAGCCATTTCTGCGTATAATCTCTGCTTGTACTTTATAGACGCTGCGTATCCTCTCTTCTGTAAGCACATGGGTAGGAGTACCTTCTGCAATTATCTTCCCTTTGTGCATCATAATAATTTTATCTGAAAATCTTGCGGCAAGGTTTAGATCATGAATGGCCATTAAAATTCCTTTTTTCTTTTGTCTTGCAAGCATTACAACATATTCCAATATTTCCAATTGATGACGGAGATCCAAACCTGTATTGGGTTCATCTAACACAAGATAGGGAGTTTGTTGCACTAATGTTCTAGCAAATAAAACTTTTTGTCTCTGTCCTCCGCTTAATTCATCCATATTTTTATAGGCAATATGTGATAACTCCATTAAGTTTAAGACTTCTTCTACTTTCTTTATGTCGTCTTCAGATGGTATCCAGGAAAAATATGGTCTTCTTCCAGATAATAGTGTATCAAATACTGCGACAGGGAATTTAAATACAGGTGTTTGTGGTAGGTATGAAATATATCTAGCCAGTTCCTTCCTTGATAACAAAAAAGGATTTTTTCCATCAATGGAAATAAGCCCTTTTTTAGGTCTTTTTATTGTTGCAATACATTTTAAAAGAGTTGTTTTGCCAGCACCATTTGGACCTACCAGAGATACTACCTCACCTCTTTTTACTGATATATTTATGTTATTAAGGATAACATTATCTTTATAGGCAAAAACAATATCTCTTGCTTTAATCACTACCAATACTCCCTGGTTTTTTTTAACAAGAGGAATAAAAAAAATGGAACACCAATAAAAGAGGTAACAATACCTATTGGGATTATCTGAGGAGAAAATAAAGTCCTGGATAAAATATCTGCAATAACCAGTATCATTGCGCCTATAAGACCAGATGATGGTATTAAAAACTGGTGATCTGAACCAATAATCATCCGTGTTATATGAGGCGCTACTAATCCAATAAATCCAATGACTCCAGTAAAACATATAGATCCAGCGGTAATCAGTGATGCTGCTATAATTGAGTTTATTCTCAATTTTTCAGGTTCAACTCCAAGGGTCTTTGCTGTTTCATCTCCATGCACTAATACATTAAAATTCCAGGCATATTTGAGAAACATGGGAAATGGAAAAAATATCATTAAAGAAGCACAGGCAATTTCTCTCCAGCCCGGTCTAGATAGATTTCCGAAAAACCAAAATACAATTTCATGTACTTGTTCCATTGTTCCCATATATTGTAATAAGGAGGTTAATGAAGAAAATAAAAACGTGAGGGCTATCCCTGACAGGATCATGGTCTCTGCTGATGCCTGTTTTATTTTGGCAATTGCAATCATAAGAAATGCAGACATAAGAGAACATAAAAATGCACCTATTGTAATCTGGAAAATATTGTTGGAACCGCCCAAAAATATAATTGCACAAACAGCACCGAATCCTGCTGCTGATCCAATTCCTAATGTAAAAGGCGATGCAAGGGGATTTCTCAGTACTACCTGAAATATTGACCCGGCAAGTCCAAGACCAAAGCCAACAATTGATGCTGTTACCACACGAGGGAGCCTTAACATCCAGATGATATCATGTTTCATCCCTGTATCCTTGAACAAAGCCCACAAAACTTTACAAACAGGCATATTAGATGCCCCTACACAAAGGTCAACAAACATTGAAATAATAACGAAAATAGTTAATAATATAGTGAAAACTAGTTTCTTCTTTGCCTGTTTTATATAGTTCATTTAATAGATTCCTATTTTTGAGATACATAGACCCCTTTAAAAGGTATATACTGGAATTTTTCTAAATATTCTTTGTGCAATGACTCTGGATTTAGTTTTGTAAATATTTTTGGATGGAACCATTTTGCCAAGTATGCAATTCCAATAATGGCCCTGGGTCCAGACCAGATGGAACTATCTATAACATAGACCCTTTCTGTTTTTACCGCCTTAATATGTCTCCACCCAGGACGATTTATGATTCTCTTACGAAGTTTGTTTAAGAAAATAGGATAGTTAAGTTCATACCCCCTGCCCCATGCAGCTGCTTTGACTATTATATCAGGGTCTTGTGTCACCACCCATTCAGGAGTAACCCTTGGATAGGGTATGGAAAAATCGCCAGCTATATTTTTACCTCCTGCCAATTCACAAATCTCATGTCCACCTGAACCAGGCCCAACACTGTGGTATTCAGTATAACTTTCAATATAAACCAAAGGTCTTTTTTTGATATTTTTTATTTTTGAGAATTGTTTTATGTATTTTGTGTACCAATTACAAAACTCCATTGCCGCTTGTTTTTTGTTTAATACCTGTGCCAATATATTTACCTCATTAATAAGGGTTTTTACCTTATAAAAATCCAATCTTAGGACTGGGATGTGGAATGCAGAGAGTTTTCTTTCCAACTCTATCCCTGGAGATCTGGTATAGGCTATTACAATATCTGGTTTAAGAGTAACGATGGCCTCTATGTTGGGTTTATTCCATTTTCCCACCTTTGGTCTTTTGGCTAGATCGCCCCAAAATCTTTTCTCTCTTACAATCCCAGAAAATACTCCAACTACCATATCCTGAGCATTTAAGATCCTGAGCACTTCCAATGCATCGGAATTTAATGCAACAATCCTGTGAACAGGTAGAGAAATTTTTACCTCTCTCTTTAGGGAGTCAATAACTTTTATGGTCTTTCCAAAAGATAAACTGGAGATGAATATGAGAATAAATATCAGGCCCCAAAAATATCTCTTATACATAATTAATACCTGAATTTTATTTCAGCAAAAAATGTTCTTTTATCAGTTTTATAATATTCATAATATCTTTTATTAAAGATATTATCCACGGATAGGGAGAACTCCATGCATTTTATTGGAGTTATCACAACTTTTGCATCCATTATAAAGGCAGGCTCATAAGTTCCATAAACACCTTCTTCTTTATCTTTATTGTGGGGATCTGTATAGATCTTACTAAAATACCTCCCTATTATACTTCCTGTAATCCACTTATAATGTGTATCTATACCAAAATTCCACGTATGTTTTGGAATTTCAGGTACCTGTTTCCCTTCACTCTCAGGATCTGTGGGATTATCTTTAATTCTAGATTGGGTATAGGTGTAATTTGTCCACACATTAAGCCAGGTTGCTATTTTTTGATATACCTCCAATTCAAGTCCATAGGTCCTAGCCTTTCCAGCATTTGTCCTGGTTTTGGTAGAATCTTCAATCTTAGAGTAAATTAAATCCTCTATGTCATTACGATATCCTGTAACAGAAATTTTAGTTTGTTTATTAAATAAATAGTGTTCGATCCCTAATTCATAAGACCACATGGTTTCGGGTTTTAACCCTGGATTCCCTTTATAAAGAGTGGACCAGCCACGCCATGTTCTATAGAGTTCATATATTGTGGGAGGTCTAAATGCATGTCCAACAGATGCCCGTAGGGTGGTATTTTCATAAGGACTCCATACCAGTGCCGCCCTTGGGCTTATTTCAGATTCTGTATTGCTGTCATATTTGGTTTCAGAACCAGGCTTTCCTGATTGCCCATTGTATACCTTCCATGAATCATAACGACATCCTAAATAGAGAGTTACAGGCTCTAAGATATGCCATTCGTCTTGTAAAAAAATAGCCCAATTTTTAGAATCTCCCCCAGTATAATAATTTCTAGGGCCTGTATGGGAAAAACTTCTATAAAAAGGGATATTGTATTCTTTGGTATCAGCACTGTCAGTCCGATAGTAAAGGCCTAGAGTAAAGATATGGGAATTTCCTAAAGGCACATTTCCACTTACTTCACTAAACCATGACTCTCCTTGAGTTCTGGATAATTTGCCTGGGGAATTGTTATAGTCATCTGTTCCTGACCCTGTTTCCAGAGTATAACGGTCATCCGTGATAACAGTACCCACCTGGGCGTTAATTTCAAATGTATTAAACAATTTTTTAAATGCCAGTGAATAGAAATTGAATTCTTTACGACCAATCCCAGTATAACTGATAAAATCATTTGGTTGAAATTTTGCCTGCTTATTATATCCAGCAACAGCATATGCTGGACCAAAGGTACCCATGTAGGTTTCAGGATGGCCATAGTCATAATCGTGCCTGCCAGATATTGCTGTGAATGTGATGTTTCCTGTGTTTGAAAAATCCCACCTTAGTTTTCCACTAAAAGATTTTTTTTCTGCCCCATTGTCACCTTTGTTTCCCACTACCCAATATTTGGAATTTCCATATTTATCCTCCATTGGATAGCCACCTACTACATTACCTATTCCAGTGGAAATTGTTTTATATACTGGAGTGGTGGCATAGCCATTTGTGGATTCTTCCTCATATCCGAGTCTAAAAGACATTTTATTCCAAAACTTGTCACCCAAAGATATACGATATCTGTAAGTATCATGGGTCCCATATCCTCCGCTTGCAATAAAGTTTAATTTATCTGGAGTTTTTGTAATGATGTTTATAACACCTCCCATGGCATGGCCACCATATAAAGCAGATGCTGGACCTCGTACTATCTCTATTTTTTCAATGTTTTCCACAGGAATGCTCCCCCATTCAATACCACCAGTATATGCGTCATTAATGGGCTGGCCATCGATTAAAACCAGCGTATATTTATCTCCTGCAAAGCCTCTTAACCTCACAGAAGCAGTGGTATCCATAAGCCCTTTAGACCTTTTAACAAAGATTCCAGCTAGGGTATTTAGGGCGTCGTCTACTGTTTTGATGTGTTTTTTCTTCATCTCATCAGAGGTTATAACACTGACATTTCCTGGCGCATCTTTTAAGCTTTTTTCTGTCTTTGTGGCTGTAACTATCATATCTTTTAATGTTATTGTGTTTTCACTTCCTTTTTCATCCCCCTGTGCCCATGCATAAGAGAATGATGTGAGTAGCAAAAGAAAATATACCACCCAAAGATTTCGGAATTTCTTCATGGCAACCCCCTTACTCCTCTTGATTTTTAATAAATAATTACACATACCTTTATTAATTTAAAATTTTTGAT
>Ga0256842_1003689_pt1 | contig 10028 bp, 9 predicted proteins | sample 4559240metaG_FD_185973 | JGI IMG/M metagenome (GOLD analysis project Ga0256842, IMG submission 185973) | Hydrothermal vent microbial communities from Guaymas Basin, Mexico - 4559-240 | ecosystem: Environmental > Aquatic > Marine > Hydrothermal vents | place: Mexico: Guaymas Basin | collected...
CAAACTAGTAATAGAGGAGCTCGAAAAGATTATAGCTCCTTCGAGACAAAGATACCTAGCAATACTAGAAGCAATAACACGCGGAGCAACCCGATGGACCCAGATAAAAACCTACGTAGAATACAGAACAAAAACACGCATAGCAGACAAAAACTTCACAAACCTACTCAAAAAACTAGTAAAGTACGGAATAATAGAGAAACAAGAAGACCAATACAAGATAACAGACCCACTAATAATACACGCAATCAAAACAATCACTACCCACCCAGCATAAATAAAACGGAAACCAAGAAATGAGTAAACGAGTCAACCTCACACCCGATGAACCAAAGAAGACGTACTGCATGGTAAACCGATTGAACCAATCAAACACAACGGATATGAATACCATGCCGTGTTCTAGGGGAGAGATATTATTCTTAGTCTAATAAATTGTTTCTTCTAGGAGCACCCGCTTGATTCTATTTCCCACTATAGAACTTGTGGTGGCTTGCCAAGTTAGAGAGAAGGAATTCTCTTAAATAAGTACTTAAAGTACTTAAATAAGTAATTGAGTAATAGTAGAGTATAGTAACGCTTTGAATAGAAGAGTGGTTGTGTGTCGTTTGAGGAAGCCGAGATTATTAGGAAGCGTGCCGAAGCCTTCGACCCGAGGATACTCGAGCTTGTAAATGATGTGAAGAAACTCCACTACATTGCTAGGCTGGAAGAAGCATATATTGCTTCAAGATATTTACCAATAACCTATGAGGAGAGTGAGGCAAAGGATCTCCTAAAGTTCGTCTTAGAGGTGTTCAACCCTCTTGTCCAAACCATATGATCTCAAAGTACTCGACTACCTGCGTAACCATAGAAAAATCGCAGAGCAAGTCAAGAATATAGTGAGAAAAATAGATCCAAGCGCCGAAGTATACCTCTTCGGGTCAACAGCCACTGGAAAATACACTGGAGCAAGCGATATAGACATTCTCGTCATCACAAATAATATGAACAAAAAACACGACACCATGATCGAAGTATACAAGAGCACGAAGCCCCCATAGAACTACACATAGTCACTCATCAACAATTCAAGAAATGGTATAAGAGATTCATAAGCGAAAAAGAGCTGATCAAGATTTAAACAAACTCCTTACCACACTCTCAATCGTTCACCACATCCGTAGCTTCATGTACCGCCGTATCTTTTCGTACTATTATGTATAATATTAGTTGGCTTCGATTCCCGAGACCCGCAGTCCATAATGGGCTGTGGTGAGAGGGGTTGAAGCATCGCCGCGATGAACCAAACCGTATCCAATACAATTAGATATAATTTGATAGATGAAGACACGGTTCAGGTGAACAGTGTAGAAGGATACATAAAAGACGCAGAAAGCTATAATCGAACTTTTCTATTCACTATTTCTTCAAAACTATTAGACTGGATGAACTTTATGTACGAGAAGAGTTAATATTGTCTATGAAGGAATATGAGGTGTTATTTATTGGATAATACGGTAGAAAGAGTTAATGCATTAAGTATTGCGGGCTTTAGAGGTATTATTCGTATTCATAAAACTATTGTAGATGGGTTTAAAGGAATTAACATATTTGTGGGCAGGAATAATTCTGGTAAATCCACGCTGTTAGAAGCTTTGTATCTCCTTGTTTCTCGTAATAGCATCTCTGATATACTGGGTAGATTTCCTCTAGGCTATGTAGTGAAGAGAAGAGGCTGGTTCGGACTAGGTTCTCTAAAGGGGATTATTCATAATAGGTTTAATAAAGCCACACTCTCCGCCAAAATAAACAAAACAAGTATAGACACCGAGATCCAGTTATCACGTGAAGACACAATAAAATGTACAATCAGTAAAGATGGTAAGCCATTTACTAGAATAATGGTGGAATTTCATCAAAATGGAGATCATTCTATAATAAGTTCAAAAAAATTAACTGGGTTAAAAGCGAATGTTGTATTTATTGATTGGAATATAATGAGATCCTATGGTGAACCAGAAGACGTTTATTCCCTTCTTCTCGAATCCGGCGGTAGTGAAGCAGAGGAATATGTGGTGAAAACACTAAAAGGTATCTATAGAGATCTCAGAGGTTTTAAACCACTTAAATCTAATAACAAATGGGTTCTATATGCTGTTCTAACAGATTATTCCATACCGTTTTATCTGTTAGGCGATGGCTTAAGAGCAGCATTTACCTATCTAGCACTTCTTGGTAGTGTCAAGAAAGGTATCGTATTGGCTGAAGAGCCTGAGCTTCATCAGCATAGATCTAGTATGGAAGTCGTTGCTGAAGCAATTATTAAGAGCAATACCGATCACAGAAACCAAATATTCCTATCAACTCATAGTATTGAACTCATAGATATAATTCTCGATAAAGCTGATAAGTACGGTCTAGAGGACGATCTAGCGATATTTAGGGTCTCTCTAAAGAACGGAGTACTCCATTACCGTAAATACTCATATAGTGAAGCTTTGGAGTCTAGAAGGGAATTAGAACTTGATCTGAGAGGGTGAGGGATGTTTGGAGATAATTATTCTTCTAGCCGAAGGCAATACGGAAAAGACTCTCTATACTAAGCTTTTAAAAAGATTCCTCAATATTGAAAAGAGTAGTTACGATGAACTACCCATACCTATTAAAGATCTCATGGGTAGCTTTGAGAAAAAATACATAGATATATTTATTGTTGAGAATAAATTACTTGTTTTACTACTAAATTGTAGAGGATACGAAAGACTGAGAAAATATGTTAAAGAAATACTTGAGTCAGAATATCTTATTGATGCTATTAAAAATGGATTAAATAATTTAATAATCGTTGCCGACATGGATAAAAACCCATTGAATTCCATGAAAGGATTATTTGCATCAATAGGATTTATCCCAAAAATTGAGAATTATAACTTACACATCAATGTCAACAACCATGAAATACAAATACATATAGTAGAACAAGGATATCAAAAAGAGATTGAAGACGACCTCGAGCAACTGGTTAGACAGGTTGAATGTAAGATAAATAAAGCTATTAGTATATTTGAAGAAAAGCTTGGCATGAAACTTAGCCCTAAACAGAGACTCGGCATCTATGAGGCTGTCCTTGTGGATAATAATGGTTTGCCGCAGTTAATTGATCTTATAATTGATAAAACTGATGATCAAGAAATAGAAAAGAAGCTCGAAAAAGAAATGAAAGTAATAAAAATAATAAAAGAGATCCTAAATCACGAGAAACAGGCGTAAGCTATAAGCTTCTATAGAATCATAATGTTCCTTATGAAAGTGCTTGTATATTACTGAGATTATTTATTTTTGGTACATGAAAACTTGAGTCATAATATTATATAAGTTATCGGTGTAAATTATGAAAAACGTAATGGAACTCTATCCTATATTATATTAGAGCGATCCTAGTTATTTTTGAATGATTTCACGATTGTTGTTAAGATAATAAATGCGCCTATAGTTTTTGGATTTCTGTTCGAAGAATTATATTATGTGTTATTATTATTATGTATAGATAATGTTCGAACTAGGATAGTGCGAGAGCATTACTTATTCTGTTGGTATTTATAGTGCTGGATCGATTTCAATATTATGAGCCTTGGGGAGAATAAGGTGCAACTATGGGGTTATAAATTATTGTATAAGTTCTATGGAACTCGAAGCGGAATAGAGGAATTGGGTTAAAACATATCTTATCTACGAAGATAATTAATAAAAATATTCTGTAGGAAGAGCGTGCATTTAAATTATATGAAGCAAATACAATATAGCAGATCTCTGAGTGTTGAGAGCTAAGAATGAACATTCCTCCATGAAAATGAATTATATTCTTTTCACTTTCTACTGACTCAGAGATACTTAAAATTAATATTATGAGTGATGAGATGTATGGAGAAAGGATTGTATTGTCTCAAGAAGTTTCGGTTAAAGGTATATGTTCCCTCCAACTATGCTAGTAATATTGAAAAGGAGATCAGGCTAGCGTTCTCCGCTCATCGTGACTAAAAATATCCAGAGAAGTGATTAGAAACCATGGTGAGCAGGGAATGCTTTTATCTCTACCTCGGTCTCCTCAACAGCTCATCTACCCAGCCACCATAACATAGTAATGACAGCAATAATCATAAATTCAACGAAGAAGAAAAACAAATACAACACATAATAACACACAGAGATTTAAAACAATTAAAATTATAGAAAATAATTAAAACTCTGTAAAGGCGTTAAGGGACTGGAGGCTAGGGTCTGGTGTTGAGGGTAGAGCTTTTCTTCGAGAATCCCTTCAGGCTTGTGTGTAGGGTCTCTAAGGAAGGGAGGGTTGTTGCTTGGAGGGCTTGGAAGCTTCATGGTAATGGGATTGGAGTTTATGGCGAGAGTGGTCTTATGGATTTTCTAATGCCAGACCGTAACGTAAAGGATCAGCTTAGGAGGGAGGTTGAGTTGTTCCTCAGAGAGAACGGTGTCGCCGGGAAAGTAGTGCTTCCACGCCTTCCAGTAGTGTGGAGGGATGAGAACATTATTAGTGTGATACGGGTTATGCACTTGGCATCTATGGCTCAGGGAAGAGGTCCTTCTCCCATAGGAGAGGTTCTAGAGTACCTCTCCTCGAAAGGTGTTGAGGCAAGTATTATGGGAGAGTGCACGGTTAGGCTGAAACTAGATATTGAGACGGGAGATTGGAGAGTTTCGGAAATAGTTTTCGAGAAGACTAAAGCCAGGTTCGAGAGCTTAGAGAAACTAGAGGAGTACGTGAGGAACTTCCTAGCCATAAGTAGCAAGGAGAAGAAGAGGAGCATTAAATGCCCTCTCTGCGGAGCGGTTGTACGGAGAACACGGTTCGCAATACACCTCGCAAAACACGTTAGATCTGTTCGAAAACTAGTAGAAAACTACTCGCCAAGGATGAGAAAGAGCGGAAGATAATACTTCTTACACACACTCTGCTCACAGAACCGTTCATCCCAGAGTAGTCGTTTAGGTTTAAGTGCAGTTTCTGATTTATAGGTCTAAAACACCTATATATTATCTCCACCAATTATTAGTCTGATAACCCCCGCTGGGGGCTTTGCGCCTCTGGTGTAGAGAAACCGTGATGGACCACCCTACAGAAACCACCAATGACCTAAGCGGAAACGATCGTTTAAGGTAGCTGTCCTGATTCATCACTGCGACACTCCAGCCTCTACAGAGTTTTAATTTCTTTTTGTGATTTTTCATTTTTAGTCCTTTGTAGGTTGTTGTGTATGCGCTCGTTGTGTTCTAGTAATGTGTTGGGTGGAGAATTTTATGGGTTTTTCTTGTCTGTGTTTATTGTTGGATGAACTCTGTGAGCTAGGCGAGGTTGCCTCTTTATATGTTTTTATGTGTTTTGGTCATTGGTTCATTCTTTTCCCCGCAGTCGCTCGGGCTTCATCGGTCATTGTGGATGCGTTCGCCACCGACTCCAAGACGACGGCATATCTAAACATAACAAAATATAAATATAACACATCAAGAAGAAACAGATACAATCATATAAACTTTGCTACGGCGGAGCTGATGAGAACAGTATCTTAGCAAAGATAAAATGCTCAAGTGGTACGGTTGGAGACTCGACTTTAAATATATTCGTGTTTAAATCGATTGCTTCTCTGGATTTGTCGGGGAGCTCAAGATATTTTTATTAGTTTGGATCTTCTCCTATAGATTTTGAGCATTTCCTTGGTGGCTACGTGTATTTCGAAAGGATCCTTTATGCCTTTCTCCCACAGTATAGCTAGAACTTTTCCGGGTGCTAGGTTTGTGACAACTAATATATCTATATCGCTTGATAAAAGGTGTTTTCCTTCAGCAACACTACCGAAGAGATAGACTTCGGCGTTTCTATCAAGCTCTTTGACGATCTCAACAATCTTTTTCAGATACTTATCGAGATCCCTAAAGATCTCTGCTCTACGCTTAGCTTCTTCAACCAATAATTTCTCCCACAACACGTTTAATCTCCTCTACGACCTTCCTCAACCTATCAGCTTCTTCGAAACTATAGCTTCTAGCTACATACCTAGAAGTTATATATGCATCCTCTAGAGCGCCAAGTTCTACACTATATCTAGTCAAAACCTCCTTAATCACATTACGTTTAGTAACCTCATATAAAAGTTCGAGAAGCCTCCTAACACTATGTGTCCTAGGATAATCTAAACCTAGTTTAAGTAAGCATGCCTTAAGATATAATTGGAGAGACTGCTCTAGGCTAAAGACAGCCAAATCATAGAAGCCTCGATCAATCTGCATAAGAGCTGTTTCATAGAACCTCCTAGACCTCTCAACGAGAAACCCGTATTCCTCACGCTTCACGATACCCAACCACCTCAAGCTATAACCATGGCAAAGCTTATGTATTTTTATATCCTAATTATTGTGTTACATCTATATTCTTACTTAAAAGAATAACGTAGCCGTAGCAGAGTTTATATGTTTATATATGTGTTTATTTATGTTCTTGCTTGACCTGCTTTACATGTAGATGCGCCATCGCCGAGGGTCGGTGGTGAACGCCTCCCCGATGACGGATAAAGCCAGACCAGCAGGGGAGGAACAAGATGAACCAATTAATTAGATAGTAGAGAAGCGGGGCAAGAGTTTTCGCATTCATATATTATTAATATATGCGGTGTGTGCAACATACCATTAACTGTAACGTGCTGGATAACCTGTTGGGCGGATTACTTCCTCCTGCTTCTCATAGTTTCTCATTAGAATGGATAGTTTTATCCCTATATACTAGCATATTTATAGGTGGGGATGAGTTTGAGCCAGTCTGTTATCATTGTTCGTGGTAGGTTGGCTAGGAGGGTTAGGGAGGAGGCTGAGAAGCTGGGTGTTAGTGTCGATGAGTATCTTGTCGAGTTGTTGAGCCAGGGCCTAGACCCCAGGGACAAGGCAGTAGAGTATATTGAGGCCGCCGAGGAGTTGTTGAGGGAAGCAAGGGAGGAGCTTAGTAAGGGCAACACTAGACAGGCCGCTGAGAAGCTCTGGGGAGCGGCGGCACTGGCAGTAAAAGCCTATGCTTACTGGAAAGAAGGAAAACGATTGACTAGTCATGGAGAGCTGTGGGAATATAAGAGGAAGCTTGAGGACGAGCTAGGGGAATGGGTCCATGATGCATGGATGAACGCGACAAGTATGCATGTCTGCTTCTACGAAGACTGGTGTGCCGAGAAAGATATTAGCATGGCTTACAAAAGAGTAGAAAAACTGGTTAGGGAAGTAGCAACCAGAATAAAAAATAACTAATTTTACCTATTTAGACTAGCGTTCCCCGTCTACCGTTACTTCTGAATATTTCTGAATGTTTTTGATTACGGTAGGCGGGTCATTACGCCCTTCCCCGCCCAGCACCCCACGGGCACCTTCACGCTAGACATCATTAGTTAGGAGTACTGCTCGGCACCCACGGGGTTGAGCTGAGCGAACGGCTCTCTCTATAACAACCTTTACATACTATAGATTATAAGTTTTAGGACAAAACCAGCCCAAGTAATTAAAAGCATACAGAAAAGATTAGAAACATCATAACATATGAAACAGCCCGTTTCTCCTCAGCCACTCAATATATATTATGAATAGTTTGTCCGCCCACCCTTCTCCTCGTCCATAGCTTCATGTATTGAACTGTATCTTTTGGTATCTGTTATGGATGGCTTCATCGCGGCGACGCTCCAACCCCCTAACCACAGCCCGTCTCGGACTAGGGACTCGGTAACCAGAGCCAACCAATACTACATATACTAACGAAGATCCATAAACCCAAAGGAAACAATACATATAATAGCTTTGAGAGATATAGAAAGATACTACACTACAATATAGAAAGCCACAATCTAAGGTTTCTGCCCCCCTCACAGCCCTCCGGGCGGTTCATGAGAACCCGTATCAGCGCATCTCATTACCTTAAAAGAACTCAAGCGGTCCTAATCGACCTTAACATAAGTTTTGTCTCCAAGACTCAGACAAGCGAATAGTCTTGATGTAATGAATAATGAATAATGCGTATACTGGATGAATTGTTTTTAAGAGGCGTTATTTCTCTACATTTTTCTAAGACTGTGGCTGTCTAATGTATTATTGGTAGAGAGTTAATCATTGTGGGTGATTTGATGGGGTGAGAGATATTTATCGTTGTAGAGTTTGTGGAAGATATACTGAATCCCCTGTGCATTGTGGTGTTGAGGCAGAGTTGTTTCTTGATGCTAAGCGTAGAGTTATGCTTAGTAAGCTTATGTCGGGGTTGTTGAGGCATTATCCTTGGGAAGCTGGTCTTAGAATGGATTCTGAGGGATGGGTCAGGATAAATGATCTTGTTAGAGGTATTAGGGAGGAGTGGCGTAACAGAGAGTTGTATCAATGGGTTACTCGTGAACACGTGGTTGCGGTAGCTATGCTTGATCCTAAGGGTAGGTTCGAGATAAAAAACGATCGTATTAGAGCACGTTATGGTCACAGTATTGAGGTAAGCATTGAGTACGAGGAAACACGTTTCCATGGAATACTCTACCACGGCACTAGTAGGGATAAATTAGCAAAGATCATGCTGGAGGGATTGAAGCCTATGAAGAGAAAATACGTTCACTTAACAACTAGTTTCGAAGACGCAGTAGAGACTGGGAGAAGGCATGGAAAACCAGTAGTACTAGTAATAAATACGGAGTGTCTAGAAAAACATGGCATCAAAATATACAGAGCAACAAAAACAATATACTTAGCTCCAAGAATTCCCCCGGAATGTATTGATAGAACAATATATGTATGAAACGAAGATAATTATCCTCTCTGTATCTTTAGATCTATGTGTCCGATAGCTACTCCAACATAAGTGTCAGCAGCTCCATAGTACAAATACCATTTACTACCAATAATTACAAGCCCCGTAGCAAATACAACATTCGGGACCTGTCCGTTTATTTCCCAAGAATACTCGGGGACAAGTATCGGTTCTTCACACCTAGCAATAACTTTTGTAGGATCATCTTTGGAAAACAGTACCCATCCAATACTATACCTATTCTTCTCGTCAGCACCATTGTATATTAAGAGTATTCCTTGATCAGTAAGTATTGGTGGCGGGCCAGGCTCAACTAGTTTACTATCAAAGTATCCAGGCCTGGGTCTGAGAACTATCCAGTCTTCACTTGTAACCCAGTGAATCATGTCTGTCGAGTAAGCTATCCACATGTTGGAGTCGCCGAAATACATGATGTACTTACCATTAATCTTTACTGGTAAAATAGCTCCTGATTTACTCCATGTCCAATTAGGAAAAACTATTCCCAGCTTCTCCCAGTAGATGAGGTCTTTTGAACGAGCAAGTGCTAGCCTAGCGTTTTTGCCATCATAAGCTGTATAGGTCATATAATACGTGTCATTAACAACTACTATTCTTGGGTCCTCGCATCCACCATTCATCTCCTCCGGTAGAGTGGGGTACAGGACTACTTTGTATGTTTTATTAAAATGTATGCCATCCCAGCTAATAGCCAACATGATCACGGATGTTCCATGAAACCTATACTGTGCTCTATAGAACATGTAAAAAGTATCATTCACATAGATAACTGATGGATTATAAGTAGCTGCTGCATCAACCCATTCAGGCCCTGGTGATAGTACTGGGTACTCGTTTTTTACAAAGACTTCTCTTGTTAGAGGAAAACGTGTTTTTTCTATACTTGAAATACTTATAGGAGTTATTGTCTTAGAGGTTGTTGTTGTAAATGTTTTTTTCTATGAGGGTATAGTTGTAGAATGAAATGATTGATACAAGTATTATGAATAGAACTGTTAGGAATGGTAATATTCTATTGTCTAGCATTTTAGACATTGGTAAAGGCCCTATTCTCTGTAATAGTTCTCTAAAATATGTGGAGTCTACATTATGTATGATCCTGCTAGTATTGTTAAAAAGCTTGTCAATGGTACTGTTATGTTGTCATCTATTATGTTGGCTACTTCGAAGTGTTCAACAATACTGG
>Ga0256842_1003690_pt1 | contig 10026 bp, 14 predicted proteins | sample 4559240metaG_FD_185973 | JGI IMG/M metagenome (GOLD analysis project Ga0256842, IMG submission 185973) | Hydrothermal vent microbial communities from Guaymas Basin, Mexico - 4559-240 | ecosystem: Environmental > Aquatic > Marine > Hydrothermal vents | place: Mexico: Guaymas Basin | collected...
TTATGTTTCATAAATAACCCTTTAAACTTTATTTGTTGATTGTTTATTGTATCTAAGTTTTCGAGGTATTAGATATACTTATAATCAACTATTTTAGGGGTTATTCCTTTATGATGTGAATCCAGGTTGTTTTAAAAGACATAGATTTGTTTTTATCTTTTCTTCTTCTATGTGGAAATTTTATTTCTAAGTCAGATTTAAATACATTAAAAGTTAAATTTTATATCTGAGATTTTTTTAATTTAAATATTAGTCATAATAAGACTGATTTCTATCTTTAATAAAATAAGCCAAATTTTTCTTTGTTAATAATTGAATTTTATTTATAAACATAATTATCCTTTTAGATCCAAGATAAAGCATCTAATATCAATTTTAATGTATAAATGATCTAATGAATCAATAAGATCTTTTGTTTAGCTTAGCAGTGAGATATATACTTTATTTAAGTATAATCTTTTTTTTGCAATTTCGAAAGATTTGTTTGTTATAGACAAATCAGAATCTAACATATTAAATATTTTATTTATCTCTAAAATGAAATGTTTGTTTTTAGTTACTTTAAAATATTTATGGATATGTTTTTCTATATGTAAAGGAATATTCTTATTCGTAAAAACATAGGTCCAATCTTCAGGATTTAATAACAACATTTTTTTAGATATTTTTTGAGGAGAGTCTTCTTTTTCAAACAATGAATTTAAAGCTTTACTAAGATTAGTCTTTTTAAGATTTCCAGAATTTTGCTCTTGATATATTTTTATCATTTCAGGTCTTGTTAACCAAAAAACACCACCATTAGCAGAAGAATTACCAACCCAATTAGTATTAAGGAAATTATTTTTAACTTCTTCAACATCAAATCCATCTTTAACTAAAATCCAGTTACCTCTATTATTAGGATTAACTTCAGAATGACTTTTTAACACCTTAGGAGCAGCACCCATAACAAAAAAATCACTATTATCTCGAGTACCATAAGTGAAATGCTCTGTTTCTGTAAAGAGTTCAGGATTAAACCTTAAACAATCTCCTTCTGATTCTTCAAATATATAAAATGAGCAAGGTACGTGATAATCTTCATTATTTAATGTAAAAGAATCTCTAGGAAGAACAAGAACTTCTTTTAATCTAAATCTATCCGGAATATGTTTTTGTAAAGTATGCTTGTTAAATACATTAGGTAAAACAAAAGCTATACATTTTACATTGTTAAAAGAAGCAGCATGTTTTATGAAATCTATACTTAATTTATTTCTTTTTCCAAAAGGAGGGTTTCCTACAATAAGAACATTTCTAAAATCTTGGTTAATTCTATATTCAAACCAATCTTGTTTCTCTATAAGGAGATTTTCTTCAGGGGCTAAATCTAATCCTATTTTATTAGGGTGAGTTATATTGTTAAAGAAAGATCCAGAACCAGCTGAAGGCTCTATTATTGCGTCATATTCTGATAAATTTAGTAAAGATAAACAAGATATTGCTACTGAAGGTTTTGTGTAGAATTTATCTAAACTACTTTTATCACTATACATATAAGACTCCTTGCTTCTCAGCTTTTTAAAATTATAGAAATTATATCAGAACGAGAGATTAATGTCTAGAGTAATTTTAAGTATTTTTTAAGATAATAATCTCTTAAATTATTTTTTATCCAACAAAGATAAAATCTTAGAAGATTGTTCTAAAGTAAAAGGTAAACCTTTATTAAATATTTCTAAAAAATGAACTAAAGGTATTTTTATTATCCTTGAATTGTTATTTGAGATAATTACTCTTGAAATGTTATTTTCACTTTCTATAACAAATATAGGAATATTTGGATTATTTTTAAAGGAATTATGTAATTTTTTAGCTGCATAAGATGATGTACCAAAAATACTTCTTATAAAACTAAATGGTTTAACCTGTATTCCTATTTTAAATTCTCCATTAGATATTAAAAAATCAATAGAACTTTTAGAATCAATAACACCAGATGAAATATCTTCTATAAAAAAATGACTATTATTTTTAGTTAATGAAATAAATTCATTTTTTACATTTATCTCTCGTTGAACACCAGTATAAGAACTTGTTACAAATTTATGAAATAAATAACCCTTTAATAAATCATCAGATAACATAGGTAATTCATTATTCATTGATATTTCATCACTTGTTTTAGAGTTTCTCCAAAATAACAATCTTTTTTCTATAAATTCTACCAAGCTAAGATCAATTTTTCTTTTTAAAAAGAAATCATAATATTTTATATATTCATCAAATGAGAAAACATTATTTTCTTTCAGAAAAGATGAAGACACATCTGATGTATAAAACCCACATCCATTAGATACAGATGTAGGATTGTTTATTTTAAAATAATTAAAACTTTTATTTAATAATCTTGATTCAAGATTAAATTTAGAAATAACAGGCCAAGCCCACAATGATAAATTTTTAAGGTCATTATTATTCATAAGTATTGTCCATAAATTAATTTATTATATTTTAGGATATTTTTTCTTAAATTTAACTAAATATATATAATTATATTTAATTTTAGAAAATAAGGTTTTATTAAAACATATATAGATATAATCTTGATATAAAAAGGAGTATATCTATGATAAATAATGATAGATTAAAAATAATTTCGAAAAGAATAATAACAAATGGTTTAAACAAAAAGAGAGAAGATAGTTTTGATATATTTAAGGTCAAGATAAATTCAAGTTTTGAAAAAATATCTAAAATAAAAAATTTAGAATTATTATCTTATGGGGATTTAATTTATTTTAATTCATTTACTTTTTATTTAATAGAAGGGTTTTATGAATTTAATATAGATATAGATTCGAATGAAATTGAAAGAACAAAAGAGATTGATTTAAAAATTTCTATAAAAAAGATAAAAAACCATATAATAAAAGATTTGAATTTTAGAGAGAAAGACCTAAATCTAATGTATGAATTTATATATTCATATATTAAATTTTTTGCTAAAAAAGAGATGATTCAATAAAGAATCATCCTTTTATAATATAAGATAGAACGATACGACTATGATCAGCTTCAAAATCACCTAATTCTGTATCGTATATAGGAGATCCTGAAACATATTTAAGTTCTACAGCACTTTCTCTTGATAAGTCCCAAGCAACAGCGCCTATATACTCAATACCATAATAACTTAAATTATCTAATTGACCGAATTCATAACCAATACCACCTTTTAAGCGTAAAGGTGCACCAAATCTATTAAAATTATAACCTGCTAATAGAGAAAAATCTCCACCATAAGAAAAAGAATCTGATGTAACTACAGAAGAAGTATTGTCTGCTGAAAAATATGCGATATTTAAACCAAAGCCCATACCAATACCAAATCCACTCTTACCTAAATCATAAAGTTTAGAACTTGAAAATTCCAAACCATAACCTGTAAGGTCCTCAACCTCTTGATAAGAAATACCAAAAGACTTTTCATATAGATCAGCCGAAGCTGAGATAGGTAACATTAATGCCGCTGTCATAGCAGCTAATACAATTTTTTTCATTTAAGAACTCCAATATAAATTATAAAGATTTTGTAATCTTTGTTAGATTATAACCTAATTAAATTTAATTAATATTTAAACACATAAGATAGAGTGATTTTATTTGTGTTAAATCTATAATCAATAACAAATAGTTCTAAAGAAGAGTGGTTGTATTTTAATTCAAAAGCACTTTTATCTGATAAATCTAAATTAATTTTCCCTAAATATTGAATCCCGTAAGCAGTTTCATTATTAATACTATCAATTCCGTAACCTACACCTAATCTTACATCAAATGGAACATCATTTTGGTTAAAATCATAATCTGCTACTAATAAAAAATTAGCTCCTTATGAATAGAAATCTAAAACACACACTTTATTTTATAGGTACAAAGAAACTTGATTTCTCGCCTAAAAGGTTTAATAAATGAAAACATTAATAATGGTAAGTTCTTTATCAGCAAATAATGATATTAGAACTCAAATGATCTCAAAAGTTTTAATTCAATCTGAATTAAAAGCTAAACAATATTCTTCGGAAGAAAAATATGTAAAAGCTATTAATGTAATTAATTTTTTAGTAATGAGAAAACTATTGCATATACATCTGATAAGATTAATTACAATTAAAATGAATACTGGGCAAATCCTCTTGAAACTATTTTTAAAGGTTCTGGTTATTGTGAAAGTTTTGCAATAATTAAATATGAATTACTTATAAAGTCAGGAATAAATAAAAAAGATTTATCTTTTATAGTTGAAAATTATAAATATCCTATATTCGCTACTTTGGATAAAGATTATATAGATTACAGACTTTCTTCAAACAATAGTAATACATTATCAATTTTTTGGTTAAACCTTAAACTAATGTTAAGTATTGCTTAATGTTCCTTTTTCATGAGTATTTTATTCAAAAATTCCACTAAAAGTGAAATCTATTAATTTAAAATTTTTACACATTCTAAATTAATATCTGAGCAAATTATTTGCTGCGTACGATTTAATGTTCTATCTTTTTCAAGATAAATTAATAAATCAAGAGTATCTTTAACATAAGATTTTTTTGGACTATCTATAATATTAGATAATCTATCAACTAATTTAATAGTTAAAGCATAAGAACTCATCTGAACTAATTTAAGTTTCAAATATTCATTTTTACCTAAACGTTTAATTTCTTCTGGATCTGAAGTTAATTCAGAAACTAAGTTCGTAACAAGATCACCAAAAAGTTCTCTAATTTCTTCAATAGTAGCATCCGTATCTTCAACTGTATCATGTAATAAAGCTGCAGATAAAAGAGCATCTATATTTTTTGATCTTTTATAACTTGCAAGTAAATAACTTACAGCGATTGGATGAGTAACATACTCAGCACCTGAAACACGTCTAAATTGATTAGCATGTTTTTTTTGAGCAAATTTTAATGCTTTTAAAACTAACATAATAAGTCCTTTTTTATTTTAAATAAGAGGATTTTAAGCTATCAAGGAATTCTGGATCTACTGGTGTACCAGTTGAATTCAATTTAACAAAATATTCTATTACTAATTTTTCTGTAACATGTCTTTCATCTATAGTTGCTATTGAGCTACTAAAGTTAAAAAGGTTACGACGATCATTATAAGATAAGTCAGAAAAATAAATTCCCTTGTAAGGAAATCTACATTCAATAAAATCTATAATGGTACTTATTCTTTGTTTACCATCCAAAACTTGAAATGATGGTGATAAATCTTTATAAGGTAGTTCAACGAAAACAAATTTACCTATGTCAACTCTATTAAAAATAGAATCGATTAAAAGAACTTTTTGTTCTAATGTCCAAACAAGGTCTCTTTGATAAATTGGGTTCATATCTATACCAGAATAATAGTATCTATGTACAAGACTTTCTAAATCCATATTTGAAAAAGATAATCTCATATAATCTTTATTAATTAAAAAATCTGTTGTATTGTTTTCTTTAAAAACTTCGTGCCAAGGTTTAAAATGATGAATATTATTTTCATCTACATAGGAAATAACTTTCCCTTCAGCAAAAATAGCATTTACTTTATATTTATTTTTATAATAAATAATAGTCTCACCTATTTCAAAACCTCTCGTTGGTTCATTAAAAAAAACTGATCTTTCAAGAATATTTTGACGTTGAAAGTCTCTTTGTTTTAACTCTTGTATAGAAGGTAAAAACTTTTTATTTTCAGGTTCTGCAATAATTGTTACATGAGACCCTGGAACACTAAAATAAGAAGATACTTCTTTTCTTGAGTCTGCAATAAAAAACCCTTTATCTTTTACACTATAAATCTTAGCCATAATAGCTCCTTTTAAAAATAAGATTAGGTTTGTTATATTAAAATATTCTTATTTTATTTCACATTTACAATTTTTTCAAATATTTCTATATTTGGTTTATAACGTGGGAATCTTTTAATTAAAGACTTTTTTATGGAGAATGATTTATTTTGTCTACTGCAAAGAAAACTTTCTATAACAAGACCTACTCCAGCTGATCTACTCATTCCAGCTTCACAATTAACTACAAATTTAGAATCTAAAATTTTTTAAATGAATTCTTTTATTTGCATAGCTGTTTTATTTGATATAAAAGGATGATTCTTATCAATATCTGTTTCAACATCCCAAAAATCGATAAATAAAGATTTCTTAAAATAATCAATAGCAAATTTTTCTTTATCTGGATTTCTTATTGATATTAAAACGGAATTTGAATCTAATTCACTATATCTTAACTTTAATTCTTCTCTTGAAATAATGGCTTCTATATAATCTGTTTTTATCGAAAACAAAAGACTTTCTGTTAAAGAAAACAAAACATTATCTTCTTTAGATATTGCTTTTATCTCTGCTTCTGGAGCATATATTAATTCACCAGAAAATAAATCTTCAAAGACTATAATCTTATTTATTCGTTTAATCATTTCTACATTCAACAATGTACCTCTAAAGGATATATTGTATATTTCTTCTACAAAAATATACATTTATTATCCTTTTGTTAAAATTTTTGTGATTTTATCTAAATTAAGCTTTATTCTCGTTTGAAAAAATCAACTAAAAGTTAAAGAAAAGCTTAAAAAGCTCTTCTAAAATAATATTTCCAACTTTAATGTTCCAAATATCCATTTGTTAGATAATTCTAAATCTAACATATATTTATTCAAAATAAGCTCCTTCAAGATAGACTTGAGACTTAGTGTGATTTAAAGAATATTCTTTAGATTGAAGACTATTTATCTTTTTTAAAGAATCTATAGCAAGGTCTTTATCAGAAAATAAAAGAGGTCCATTTAAAGGTTCTCTTTCAGTTTCTAAAAAACTATTTCCATTTTCAGTTAAATCAGTTAAACATGATACAACATAATCATTTTCACTTTGAATAAAATAAAATATTCTCTCAGATTCTATAGAAACATCAACCTCATTTGTAAATGCTTCAATAACTTGTTTATTATTAGACATAATAAATCCTTTTAATATAAATATCTAAAACAATAGATATTAGTTGTTTAAGGAATAATTCCTAACATAAGTTCTGCCTTTTTAAAATACTTTGTAAACAAAGATGATATGTTATAAGTCTAAATCAATTTTAAAAAGATATAAAGTCATTATAAGTTATAATTTTTTCATATAACATTATAAATATGAATTAATCAAAAAAAAATGATATTATATATTTATATAAAAACAAAAGGAATTAACTCTTGAAAAAAGGAAAAACTATAGAATGACAATAAAAAAAGGAGAGTAAACTATGAAAAAAGTATATAAAAATGCCCTAAAAAAAATAGGTCTAAAACAAACAAAAAAAGTTTTAAATAATTTAAGTGACAAAGATCAATATGTTTTTAATAAAATAGTTTTAAAGAAGAAAGGTAAAAAGGAATATGATTATTTTTACCTTACAGAGCCTGGTAGTGTTAATAAAGATATTTTTAAAGAGAAATCTTTACTTACTTGGGATAAAAAGAGCTGGAAATTTCAAGTAAAACATGGGTTAAAAGAAAACTCCTATTATAGATTATATATGATAGGTGATTGGTTTAGAGCTTTAGAACTTAAATCTATAACTAAAAATAAAAGAACTTTAATTTATGGACAAATAGAGTCTGTTCAATCTTATGTTTTACAGGAAGTAATAACAAAAGTTGAAGATTTTATTGATAAAAAATATCCATACTTATATGTTAGACCTTATGGTGTTCCTATGTTTGAAAAAATAAAAGACAAAAAAGGTTTAAGTAGAATGGCAGATGCAGATAAAAGGTGCGGTGGATTTGAAGTAGAAAGAACAAATATGAATAGACACTTTTTTAAATTAATTCAGGAAATAAAACCTTTTATAGATGAAGAAACAAAACATCTTGGTAATTATACATTTAGAAAATATAGTGATAAATCTCTATATGATCATTTAGATTTTTTCTTATTTGGAGGAAAAGAAGCAGCAAGAACAACCTCTTTTAAAACTTTTTTCAAAGATTTTGTTGACAAACAACAACCTGTAGAACTATTAAATCCAATAATTAAAAAAGTTTATAAAAAATTAATTAAAGAATTAAAAAAGGAAAATAATGAAGACACCTTTAACAATAAAAATAGAGGATAAATAAGATATTTTTTATTGTTTGAAGATAAAAAAGCTTCAGAAGGTAACTATTTCATAAAAAGTCATTCAAATAGAGAATATATTCCTCTAACTGAGAAACAAGTTGAAATAATGATAAATGAATTAGAATGTGATTTACTCTTAGAAACAATTGGTCTTAAAATTAATGGTAAGTACGTTAAAACTGTTTTAAACTCGAAAGGTGATGGGTAGTTATTGAGGAAGAGTGATGTTTCCTCTAATAGCCATATAACTTACGTCGTTGACGTAAGACTTTTTTAGCATATTTTTTACCTATACTTGAGTTACCCTTTCCTGTATTATACATTGATAAAGCACAAACTATTTCTCCTTTACATCTCTTTACATTATCTTTGTATATTTTAGCTGCAATATCTACATTTAAATATTTATCTAAAAGATCTTCATTATTTAAGTTTAATCTTGTTAACCACCAATTATTTATTTGACAATAACCTATATCATAATTAGAACTATATAAATATCGATCCATAAAATTATTAGCTGAAGAATAGCTTTTAAAATATTTTGAGCCTTTATATTTTCCTGTATTTATATTTATTGCATATGGATGTTCTCCACTTTCTATAACACATATTGCATGTAATGTTTTAGGGTTAATAGAATGCTTCTTAGCAGCTTTAATGTAAATATTGGATGAATCACTCTTACTTGAGTAATTTTTATATGTAGAGTGTTTAAAACGCGTAGAACAACCACTAATTAATAAGATAATTGTAGAAAATAATAATATTTTTATCAAAGATAATTCCTTTTTAAGAATTATAAGGAAATTTTTCAATAAAAAGTAGTTTTAAATAAATACAGAAGAATGTTCTTTCTTATCTATAGAAGATTTGAAAGAATTTATATTATGTAGTAACACATTCTTTTCTTCACTCCAAGCTAAACTATGAGATGTAATGATAAAAGTTATACTTATTTTCTCTCTCTTATTAAAAGCATTTAAGTAACGACGAACTTTTTTATAAAACTCTTTCTGTATTTCAATACTTAAACCTGATTCAGGTTCATCCATTAAAACTATTATATTTAATCCCTTTTTTATTAGATTGTCATTTATATTTAATATGTATTTAATAAACCTAAAGATATCATTTATACCTGCAATTTTTCTTTCACCATTACTATGATTATCATAATCTTGAAGAATATTTTGTTCAAAATTAAAACTACTCTCTCTAAAAAATGAAATACTGAAATCAGTATAAATAGTTAAATTATTTTTAGCAGAAGATAAATTATTTCTCAAAGAGTAAAACATAGAAACTTTTTTTATTTTATATGGAGAATATTCTAAATCAAAATTAAAAGCATGGGCAATAGCTTGATTATTAGAAGAAACTTTCATCCTATTTTTTATGGAAGATATCGCCCCACAAGAGGTTGAGTTAGCTATATCAAATAATAAACTTGATTTTCCTTGACCATTATTACCTCTTAAAATATGTATTTTATTTGTTTCAAGATAAACCTCTTTAAAAAATGAAGATAAACCTTCTTTATATATACTTATATGATCAGAAGCCTCCTCTTTCTCGGATACAAATGAAAATAGCTCGTCGAGTTTTGCTTTGACTTTTTCATTCTGGACTTTTTTACTTTTTTGTGTACTTTTTCTATTTTTATATGATGTTCTTCTTAATTTGCTCATTTTTTTTTTATCTTTTTATTTTATTATACAGAAAGAAAGCTTAATTTATTTTAAAACATATTAAAAATTTAGTGTTTTAATAGGGTATAATATCAATGTTAAAGAAAGTATGACAGAAGAGTTTGTTCAAGAATTATTTAAATTTGCAAAAGTAGAGTTTAAATA
>Ga0256842_1003691_pt1 | contig 10023 bp, 14 predicted proteins | sample 4559240metaG_FD_185973 | JGI IMG/M metagenome (GOLD analysis project Ga0256842, IMG submission 185973) | Hydrothermal vent microbial communities from Guaymas Basin, Mexico - 4559-240 | ecosystem: Environmental > Aquatic > Marine > Hydrothermal vents | place: Mexico: Guaymas Basin | collected...
TCCCCCCATCACCAGCGCCCCAGCGTATATTGTCTGTAAAACCCTGCCCTTAAACACTATATCCCTGCCTTCCATCCACTCAGTCTTTTTATCTGCTGTAAGTGCCATTATTTCCTCCTATTTTTGTTTTTATTTCTGGGTGTTATTTTTATTTTCCTCTGGTGGTTTCCATCCTGCTTTTTTTGCTTCTTCAAGACTTATTTTTTCAACAATAAGCATTGGCTCAGCTTTTAGGATCTCCAGTTCTTTTTTGGTAAACCTGTCATCAGGATATATGACAGGTTTGTCGCTATGAGCGATGTTGCACCTGCGAAAGCCCTGCTTTTTGCTTGTTATTCTAATTGGCATAATTTCTCCTCCTTTTGCGTTATATTTTATGCCAGCCAGGGCACTACCAGTAGTTTTGCGGTATTGTACCAGGGATTGCCAGCACCGTTGGTATCTACTTGCATTTCCACTATCCTTTTCCCTGCCTCTTCCAGTGTGGGCGGAACCACAAGGTGAGTGGGCACTATGCCAAGAGGCACCCCTTCGTCATTTTTAAAGCTCATCATGGCTGCACGGGCTGCAGCGTAATTAGCGGCATTCAGGGTGTCCTTGCTTCCATATGCCAGTTGCCAGAAGCCAAAGCCAACGTTTTTCCTGTCATCAACTCCGTAGCGATATTTTTTTCGCATAAAAACATTTTCATCATCTGGCCTGTCCATTGCCACAAACTGGGGCTCCTTGCGAACCTGAAGGATTAAAGGTTTGATTGGCCTGCTCAGGTCCATTAAAAACCAGGGGTCACCAGAACCGCCACCAAAATTGGAAACACTCTGTCCACCTACAGGGTGATCTGTGTCAAAGAAGTACTGGCCATCATAGCAAAGAGTTGAAAACCCCTCTTTAAGGAGTCCAAAAACCAGGATATCTCTATGCTGCTTTGCTGTTGCACCAAGTCCCTGTACCATAGGTGTATAGACACCTATCTGGTCATCTTCTATGTCGTTTCTATCAACCTCTATGGTTGCCTCAAAATCTTTATTCACTATTTCATAGCTAAATGCAGAAAGGTCTTTTATAACCCTTTCTCCGAGCCATTCCCGCATCATGGGGAAATCACCAAGCCACTTATAATCCACGCTACGGCCAGTGGATGGTGCCCTCATTGCCACCTGTTCCCACATAGAGGGAGCAGAATCAAAGGCCTGTTTGAATATGGTTGAAAAGGATTTATATATCCCCTGAAGTGTTGCCTGATTTACAATCATTTTTTACCTCCTTGAGTTATTTATTGACTGCTGGGCCATATTTTTTCCATGTTTCTTCATCTATGCCCAACATCTTGTTTATGGACAATTGAATTTCATCCAGGTCTTTTTTGTCCTCTTTTTTGGGTTTCAATCCCTCAACTGGTATAACACTTCCAGGTGGTCGGGACAGGACGATCTTTTCAAACTGTTCGGGATTTTTCTCTGCCAGTTCACGACCCCATGCTTTTAGTTCTTCTGGAGAGGTCTTTCCCTCTTTTAATGCCCTTTCAATAAGGTCTTCCTGTTTCATTTTTGCCAGGGTAGATTCCAGTTCAGCCACCTTTTGAGAGAGTTTCTGTGCCACATCTGCAGGGGTTTTAAGTGCATCAATCTTTGCTATTACCATGTTGACATCTGCATCTCCTTCAATACCTAACGCATCAAGCACCTCCTTACATGCTACATTGTTTTTTTCTGCATCACTCTTGAGCTTTTGTACCACTTCATAGACCTCATCCTCTGAGGCTTCTTTAGAAAGTCCTAGAATTTGTTTTAGTTTTTCCATCTTTGCCTCCTGTTTTTTATATTCTCCAATTTTATACTTTTTCTTAAACTGGTTTAACCTCTTCTCAATAATTGCCCGTTCTTTAGGGGTATATTGTTCCTGATTTTTAGGCATACCCCAGTATCTTACAGCAGCACGAGTTTGTTCAGCATCGGGGCAAGGATATTTATAATTCACCGGGTCTAACCATTCATCATCAGGCACATGCGCCCACTCAGAGGGTTTTGTAACATGCCCACCTTCCTTGATAGAGATGCCGTATTTGCGGGCACGTTTCTCCTGTTCTGCCCTGGCCTGTTCCAGGCTGAGCTTTGCAATTATAGGCTTTAGATTGTTTATTCTGGGATAATTTGTCAGGGCAACGTTTTCTATTTTAACAACCCTTTTGTTGTCATTTGAAAACCATAAAACAGGAGAAAAATAGCGGTATTCTTTGTTTTTTAAGTATTCTTTAGCTTTTTTTGTCCATTCAACCACTGCCCATAAACCGTCCTTACCTCTATTGATAAGCTGCTTAATCCATCCAGCAGCCGGCGCTTCAAGGTCCTTCATGGTCTGGTGTTCATAGTCTATAACCATATCCAGGCCACGATGTTTAAAGTGTGATATGATTGAATTAATGGCCTCTTCATCCACTATCAGTTTGCCCATTCCTTCAACCTCTATTTCGCCATAGGGCAAAAGCTGGAATTCAGAGGGAGCGCCCTCTAAATTTGAGGTTAAGATTGCTATGTTCATTGTGCCCTCCCCATAAGAAAATCTGTTAAAGCATCCTTGATCTCCTCCCAATCTTCATCCTGCACCATAAGGTATGGCCGCGCCGGGATATCTCCCCAGGGGACATTTACACGTCGTGTATGTTCTTTAACCTTTACCTTTTTGTCAGAGGCCAATTTTCTTATGTGCTCTCGCACATGGGCAACCACAGTGCCGAAACTACCTTTTTTTGCCCCAAATTGATGTATTGCAGCATAGACCTTATTTGTGCCCACTACCACTCTGTCCCTGTATGGAGTATAGTGAATAGAGCCTGCCAATCCCCCGGCGAATCCCTGCACCATAAGTATTTTGGTTCCCTTTCGCATGGCCAAAGTTACAGGAGAAAGGGGTTTCCATTTTGTGGGTCTGCCTCCTACCTCAAAGTTTCGAATAATGGATGTGCGAACAATCTCTCCAATAATTCGCATAACAGGCGTAAGATCGCCCATTTTACGCTCAATAGATTCTATAATGTGCTTGATGGAGTCCTTAATTTCTACGTTTATCACCATTGACTTTGACCCTTAAATTGCATATATTACTTTTACCGATGGTTCTGGTATGAGCCGCAGCCTCCAGGCCAGAGCCGGGCGATCCGGACTGCTGCGGGGTCCGAGATCCGATTACTCCCTTCTCCATATTAATTTTCCCTTTCTCTGGTTGTTTACATATCCCAACTTTGATGTGGGAATCATGGTCCAGGCTTCCATAAATCCACCCCTGGATTGAATAACCATAAAAATTGCCCTGTTTTTATCCAGCTTCACTGCCTTTATTACTCGCTGTCTCAATACATATTTCCCCGTCCCCTTATGCCTTTCAAAGGAAAGCCAGACTTCAAAGGGGTCTTCTAAGGCTTCCCTGATAAAAGGGACAAAAGGCGCTCTATCCAGTTTTAGATGGTGTGCCAGGGTGTCTGCATTGACCAATACATCATACCTGAACTCTCCACTTTTGAATGAAAATATTCTTTCTTCTCCACCTAATGTTTTTTTAATTGCCTCTTTTAATTGAGAGACATCTTTAACAGGTGGTCCTGGCTTTGCTACAGGATCGTCCACTTCAATCCTCTGTGGCCTTCTATATGTTTTCCAGTCGCCTGGAGTAAGTTTTTCCCATGCTCTGGTACCCTGAGAGCGCCAGGCTTTCATGGCTTCATCTGAGAGATTTTTTCCCCAGGCTGTCTTGCCCGGGTTATATGCCCATCCAGGGTCAATGCCGTTAGGTATTTTAAGGACCTCGCCAGTATCTGGATTTTTCCATTCATAAAAGCCATCTTCAGGGGGTTTGTCTTTAATTTCCATCCCTTGCTTTTTAAGTCTTTCCACCTCACGGGCAGAATGGCTCACAACTCCGCACTTTCAACCCCAGCCATTTGGCGGATAATGGGTATCCCACCAGGGATCATCTGCTGGAAGCACAACATTATACCATGCCATGTGTTCAGGTCTGGGATTAGCAGAACTTGAGGCCACATATCTCCATAGGGGACGAGCTTTTAGCACCTGTGGATCTGTCATTTGTTTGTAATGTCCAGTATGATATGCCACAGAGAGATTTGTGTTAAAGATAATAGCCGAACGCCATGCCTTTCCACCTTTGTATTTCCAGCCATGTCTTTGCACAATTTCTTCAAAATTTTTGCGGAACTCTGAAAGTGTAGTTCCTTCAGATATAGCTTTATCAACAGCAGAGCGCAGATCAGAGAGGAGCTCAGCCTTCATTGCACCTGCAACAACAAATGCCCGACTATGCATCCCTTCCCACAAGTCACGCCATGTTTGTGTGGGAAGATTTACTTTCTCACGAAAGAACTCTATTGCCTCGTCAAAGGGCAATGCAATGGCATCAAGACTTAAGCGCATCAAACCTCCCTGAAAGCTCAGCCAGGGTAAATGCTTTTTGCATTAAAACACCGAGCTCTGACTCATCCATATCTGAGAAAATGTCCAAGAGCTTATCCCGAAATTCTTCCAAAGATGAGACGGATTTTAGGAGTTTTTCTACAGGAGCCATGAGAGGCTCAAAATTAGCGTTAGAAAGCGTTTTGTGCTCCAGTGATACCAAAGTATCGGACAAGTCCTCAGAAGAGTTTTTAAGGCCAACTCTGGCCTTAAGAGGGGCAAATTTCATTGCTGATGGGTTACCTCTGCCTGGAGGAACAAGTATGGTCTCCCCTTCTTCAGGAAGAGGCACTCCAAAACGTTCGCTTACATGCTGTGCTGAAATAGGTTGCCCCATCTCCACAAGGTTTTTATATACTTTTGAAAGCTTTTCTAAGTCTTCTGGCTCATGCAGGTAAAACTGAAACCAGGGAACAGGTGTGTCCCATCCAAAATTAAAACCCACTAAAGGTCGCAAAAGCTGCATTCTTATTGTGTTCGCAAGTGCCCATGCATCGGATTTCACGAGGTCAAGTCTTACCTCGTTATGGGTCTTGCTTGCTGCATAAGAACCTTTCTCGCCCACATCGCTGGTTAAGGTGCCGCCCACAATAGCTTTGGACATTTCACGGTTACAGAATTCGCTCAATGTGCGGAAAATATTCCCTTCAGTTCTACCACGAATAGCTTCAACAAATTCAATTTCCGTTGACTTTGAGATAATCCCTGCTGCGTCTGAGCCAAGAGAGCGGATGGCCTGGATCAGTGCCTCTTTATCCTCTTTGCTTGCACCAGGGTCGTATTTACCTAACCTGAGCGGCATACCGTACACTTCGCTAAAGGCCACCCAGTCTTTTATGGAGTAATTTTTAAACAGATACATCCATGCGCACACACGCAAGAGGCCTGCCCGTGTGTCATAGCCACTTCTGGCCTTGTGTCTATGGTAAATAACCTTAAAGGGTGGGATTTCTTCGCCAGTTGGGTTATTATCAGTAATCAACCGCGGGTGCATGGTTTCGGTAAATATCAGCTTTTTCTGGTGAATCCATTTAAGTTCTGACACTATTGCCTTTCCAGACACCACATCCCACATTATCTCTGATACAGCAAAGCCTTTGCCTATGCTATCTAAAAGGTCAAAGAGGGCATCTTCAAAAGAAGGGATTGAGTATATTACATCACGGCAGAATTCGCAGACCTTATCAGGCTTTAACCTGTTGCGCGAGGTAATACCCTTGAGCCCCTGTTCATATGGAACAATTTCAAAATCAAGGGCATTTACTGCATTCTTGCGTTTTAAGAGCTCTGCTGAGAGGTGCGTATCCTTTTCCTCCATTTCTTCAAAAAGCTCCATCTGTCTATACACATCGCCATTGTCAGCTTCTTTGAAAATCTGGGCCAGACGAACTGGAGTCAGGTTCTCTGACGGATATCCACTGAGACGGTCACGGATTGAGGTTACGGATATTTCACGCCTCTCTGGTCTGGCATTTGTTTTAAATGGTCTGCCGAATTGATCATAAATCATTACCATGCACCTCTTTGTGAGAACCTGCGTTTTTGGATTGATTTATATTCTACTGGCCCATGTTCTCCTAATGTATGCATTGCAAATATGGCCAGAACAAAGGCGATTGCTGCGTCTCCGTGGCGTTGTCCCCCATGTTTAGATTTAGTACGGCTATCTCTGGGCACTTTGGGGACTCCTTTAATCACCTTAACAGCACGAAAATCCTCTAATACTTCGCTGTCTTTTGGGATTGTTACAGTGTTATCTTCCAGTGCAGCCTTAGCCCTGGGCCAGTTTTCTAAGTTCCAAGAATCGTGAAAATGCACCTGCTCAATCCTGTCCTCGCCATATTGTTGCCTTGCTCGTTCGGCCAGATATGCTCCGTTACCGCCCTTATCCAGGGCTCCGCCTGAAAAGCGGGGGAGACGGTCTCCCACATAAAACAATATCTGCTCTTGCTGGGTAAAAGGACAATCCCGAAGTTCAAGGAGAAATGGGGTATGTGCCATGAGATCAGGCATTTGTTGAATTGGCCAGATAACAGTGAGGTCTCCTTCTCTGGCAAAGTCTTCACCAAACCAGGATGGGCGGTCTGGCAGGTTTTTGAGAACTGGTTCAAGTTCTGCCTTGCACCAATCCTTTACCTCACGGTATCTTTTGTCATCTGGCCAATCCACAAAATCTTTAGATGGTGGAGAGAAGCGGATTACCGGGATTGAGGGATCCATACAGGACTCAATAATGTTGCGGGTAAGGTAGGCGCCTCCGCTTTTTGAGGGTATGCAAAAAAGTTCCTGATCTGCTGCATCTCCATAAAAATCTATTAAATCCTGTCTCCATTTTTCTTCTGCCTCTTTTGACCACTTTTTGCCCTGTTTCAAACAGATTCTTTTATATAATCCATCTTTTATAGCATCGTCTAAGGTAGTGCGATGTAGGGAATAGGGCTTTTTGCCTGCCCTTATATCCTGTACTAATTCATTGAAATAATTATCTTCCCCAAAATGGGTGGACAGGACGCTGACTCTGCCTCCCCACATCAAAAGGGCCAGTGCGGCATCTAAGAGTCCCTGTAAGTCATCATGGAAGGCAGCCTCATCAATTATCACCTTGCCCTGTTTACCACGCAGGTTTGATGGTCTTGAGGATAGGGCAATCACCCTGAATCCAGAGGCAAATTTGACACGAAAGGCCAGGATATCCTTGTCTGGATCCTGCAATATAAACTCTTCAATCTTTCTTGCTGCCAGGTCGAAGTGTTTGGCCCAAAATGCTGTATCCCTTATAAACTCCTCTGCCATTTCTTTATTGTAGCCAATATACCAGGTATCCATTCCTCCGGCAGATTTTTTTGTGCCAGAGGTAAGGGCTGCATCTGCTGCCTCACACCAGGAAGCGCCAATACGCCTTGATTTTTCCCAGACCTTGACCTGAGATTTATCTGCAATCCACCTCTGTTGATAGGGCAGAAGCACGGCCTTTGCCATTTATTCCACCCCCAATATGTTTTTGCAGATCTCATCAACTGCCTGGGCAGAAAAGCCTCCTGTTTCATCCTCTTCTTTTATGTTGCCCTTCATCTCCTGAAGCATGTCCATTGCCTCACGCAAATCTTTTAGGGCCTTAAAATCCAGTTGTTCTGGCTGGGTAAGGAGCTTGTTTATTCTTATTTCTATTGCCTCTGTAAGGGCAGAGATGGCATCTTCTCTTGTTTTTATCTCTCTTACCTTAATGGGTTTTATGGATTCCAGTTGTTTTAACTCTCGCGCCCGCAAAGCCATTTCTTCAATCTTTGCCACTGCAAAGGCATCCATTGGCTTCAGAGACTCCAGACAATTTTTTATAAGCTCAGCTCTCAGTTTTATAGTATTTATACGGATAGAAGAGAGGGCCTGTCTGATCTCCTCTCGCTTTGCTGCCCAATTGTATCTTTTGCCCCATCGCTTCAAAGTGGATTGTGCAATTTTCATCTGGTTTGCTATTTGTTCATAGGTCAGACCATCCACGCAATATAGTTCTTCAGCCTTTTCTACCACCTCAAATGAGTATTCCTTTTGGGTATCTGGCTTCATTAATATGGCCCCAGGATTTCATTTATCTTGTTTATTGCTGCCACAATTGTCTTGAGTTCATTAACCTTGTCTGCCAGTTCTAATGCCTGTTGAGCAATTTCTTCTCCTGCCAGCTCCTCTTCTGGCAGGGTTGGGTCGAGCAGGTCTCTTAAACTGCGCACCGTGCCCCGAATGCGCAATCTCAGCGAATTGGCCTGCATAATCTTTTCCTGGCGTTTGCCTAAAAATTTTAGTTTTTCATTCATTTAATTGCTCCGTCTATTTTGTCGCAAAGACGTTGCATTGTTTGCGTGTTTAAAAGCACTACATTGTGCAAGTCATTTGTAACTTTTTCATAGTTCTTAACCAGAATAATATTGTCTTTGTAATACTGCCCAATCTTCTCCACGCTTCGACCATATTCCTGTAGCACTTCGTGGGTATCTTTTCTGTATGCTTCTAGAAGGTCTGATTGCCTCTTTGAATGTATAAGGGCTATCAGCAACATTGGCAGCAGGGTAATAACAGGGATTGCCAAAAATAGTGACCATATCCCACCAGGCCCAAGAGACGAAATGACCTTTGCCAGAGCCGTAAGCAGGTTGATTGTTTTGGGATCCACTTCAACTCCTTTGGTTTTTAATTGTAGGGATAACTTTTTCAGCAGATCTGCCTATTATATATCCACCAACTCCTATTTTCAGGAGCTGCCACATATCCGGAGGAATTTTTGCGCAGGGAAAAGAAAAAATTGGCGCCAGTACATAGTTATGCGCGATAATGTAAGTAAAAGTTAGCATTAAAATTGGCCGCCAGTTTCGTTGCAGCCAGGACTCTCCCTGTATTTCCGCAGTAATTGTCTGGGCCTGCGCATCCAGTTCTTTTTGAGCTAGAGAAGAAAGTTTGCTTAGCTGATTTATACGCAGTTCATTTTTTAGCTTGTTTGCAAGGTCTTTATCTTCTACAGCCTCATCAATTATATTGCAGACAGAATCTATGACTTTTCCAACTACTGGAAGGGCACTTAAAAATCCCATTTACCCTGCTCCATCATTTTGCAGAGCCGTCTGGCCCTTATCCCTACCTGATTATACCATTTGGAGTCTTTCATCTCCTGGGCTGCCAAAAGCCAGTAACCCCCTCTAACTGCCTGGATAAATCTCTTGAATGTTCTAAACCGAGCAGGACCAAGATTAAAACGCATATCTACAAGAACAGCCTGTCTAACGTCATCTATTTCATCAAATTGAGGAAAAATTTTTCTAAGGTCTGCAATGCATTCTTTTATGTCATTCTCTAAGAGATACTCTATCTCGTCTTCTCTGAGCCCTACATCTTCTAAATTTCTGCCCACACCAATAGTTAGTTTACCAGCGGGGCAGCGGTAGGGAAATTTTCTTACGCCTTCGTGCTCTTTTAAAATGGTTTTTATTTTGTTTATCTCCATTTTTTTACCCCATCCGTAGGGGCAGATTCCATATCTGTCCCTACAGTAAGAAGTCTCTTTTTACGAGGAAGATGAGTATAATCTCCTGGTTCGGGAAAGATTCAAATCTAACGGGAATTAATTATTAAGATTAAAGGAAAAGAGAAAAAAAAGATTATGAAAAATTTCAAAAAAAAATTTCAAATGTAGGGGCGATTCATGAATCACCCCTACGGCGGGCTCGATTTAATAGGGGCAGATATGGAATCTGCTGAATAGGGGCAGATATGGAATCTGCCCCTACGGGTTAATTCTCTGGATTATATAGGTTTTTCTTGATGTTTTCAAGGCTGTCTCTTAAAAATCTTATAACAAGAGACATGCCATATGCTTCTTCATGGGTCATCTGGGCATTTGATTGAATGTACCAGACAATGGCGCCTTCTAGAAAACTCGCCACGTCCTGAACAGAGTCAAGGGTATCTAATAGCTCTATCCTGTTCATCTCTACACCTCCCAGCCTGCTTGACGAAGGATTTTGCAGGTACGGGAGACTGTATCCGTGGACACGTCCAGGAGCTTTGCTATTTC
>Ga0256842_1003693_pt1 | contig 10019 bp, 7 predicted proteins | sample 4559240metaG_FD_185973 | JGI IMG/M metagenome (GOLD analysis project Ga0256842, IMG submission 185973) | Hydrothermal vent microbial communities from Guaymas Basin, Mexico - 4559-240 | ecosystem: Environmental > Aquatic > Marine > Hydrothermal vents | place: Mexico: Guaymas Basin | collected...
AGATTCTAAATGAAGCAAAGCTTCAAGCTTTAGATCTAAAAGAACCAGAGTTTAAACCATATAGAAATATGAGAACTCCTCACCACTCATCTACACAAGCAAGTATCTTTGGTGGAGGTGTCATTTCCAACAAACCTTGCTACATTCCACTAAACTCTGCTACAAAGAAAATAATGCTAGTCCATAAATCGGTTTACCAAAATAAAGAAACATGTGTAAAGATATAAGTTTACAGAAGTAAACAGTTTTGTTTACTTTTTAAGAAAAAAACTATGAGGAATTAAATTGACAAATGCTACTGTAAGAATAGATGGACTCCCATTGGATAATAAAGAATATGTAATTATTAACTATAAAGGAGTACTAAAAAATTATGGATTATCAACAGATATACCTATTGTTGCAATAGAGCTAGGATTGGTTCAGGGGAGTAAACTGATAAAAGATGAACTTACATGTATTGTAGGTCTGCCAGAACTTAGTACTATCCGAATAGGAACTATATGGAAGAACCAAATAAGGCAAGATGGCTACTGGAGTAAATATGATAGATATATAGAGAAGCTACCACTTACTTTCGATTTAGAAAAAATACCAGCCAAGATATCAAGATATAAGAGAGAAAATCATATTTTGCATCGTATTGATTTTGAAGAGCAGGATGTCTTAGAAGATAAAAATCAAGATGATTACTATGGCTCAACATTCACAGAGTTTGGATCAGAAGATGGCATCAAATATATTGTTCCATCAATGGAGCTGCTTATAAGTACTTATTTACCGCGCAATAAACTAATCAGAAATGAACTTTTACTGCATTCAATTGATACAATTATTGCAAATTATGTGGTAGAACATAAAAATACAGGTACAAAATATGAAATTACTATTGATAAACCATACGAAGAAGAGACAATAATATTTTTAGCATATTTAGCATGTAATAAAAAAACAAGGACTAATTTATCTAAAGTTTTAACTAGTGTAAGCTTAGGCAATCACTCCAAGCTTAAACACCTAGTAGCACTTCCTTATCATCCAAGTAAAATATCTTTTAAGGCAAGTGGTATTTGGCTAAATGAAAAAGTTTTTTATATCCAAAGAATCTATGAACCAAAAGTGCCAAATGAGATACCTATAAAACTGATACGAAAGAAGAGCGCTCTCGTACCTAATGATGTAAATCATGTAACTAGAACAGGTCCAATGGAAAATGGAGTACCACTAAATAATGCAATTATTGATAAAGAAACAAAAGTTTCTCATAAAAAGAATCCAAATGCTACTGTTGGCATGAAATATATTGTGTCAGAGGTCTCCCCAGATAATTCCGATATAAACTTAGAGATAGAAGAGGAGATAGAAAATATAATAAATGGTTCAAATTCTTACAATCAAGAGAATATTGAAGTTGAGGATGCTTCATCAGGTAAACTGAAAGGAGATGCAGGCTCAAAGAAAACGGCAAGAACAAAGTACATAGTTGAGAAAAATCCAGAGATAATATCACATTCAGAAGAGATAATAAGTGCTTTATTAGAGCTAACCGAAGGCTCAATACCAAGGATTCAAGATTTAAAGTATATAGATGACAATGCACATGAACATGATGAATTGGTATATACTAGTTTTTGTGCTAGACATATCAACATGAACGACAACAAATATTGGGCTTCTGGATATGTACGAAGTTCAGGAATTAAAAAAGCTAAATCAGGATATAGAAAATTGTTGATTGTAAAAATAACCATTGAAGGAGTAAAACCTATTTATCTTTTAGAGATTGTTAGAAAAGTAAAGAGTGACTCATTTTTTGGTGTTATTTTTCAACTTCCTATAGATCTTGATTTCGATGTTTTGGAAGATATTAAAGATGTAATAGCTTCAAATAAAGGACATTTTGTAGGTAAAAATATACTTCAATTTCCTATAAAAAAAGCGGTAAGGATGAAACATAAGTGGGGTTTGATGAAACAGCGTTTTGAGAATGTATTTGATATTATAAAAGAAAAGAAGATATTTGACTAAATAAACATGATATTAAGTGGAATAATGTTATAACTCTTGCAATGTTTTATATTTGTGTAGGAACTGATATAAAGCAGATAAAAACTTATGTTAGGCAATAATGATTACTTTTTATACATGTGTATAATAGTTACATTAATATTAAAGTATAATTAAATTATACATAGTTATAGTGACTTTTCTACTAGTTGTTTCAATTTGTAGCATTAAAATTCAAGCCTAGCATTAAAGGTGTTACATTATGAGCAGAGTATCTGTATCGAAACATCCAGATGGATGGCAAACAAAAGTAGCTGGCAATCAAAGAGCTAGTAAGGTGTGCACTACACAAGCTGAGTGTAGAGAACATGGAATAGGTTTAGCAAAGAAATTAGGTGCTGAATTTACACTTCATGGTGAAAATGGTCGTATTCGTGAGAAGAACTCTTATGGTAATGACCCTAAAAGTATAAAGGGATAATGATGGATTGTTCTAATGTGAAGAAAATTACGGATATAACAGACCAAATAGATTACAATGATACTAATGGTAGTGGTAAAGGTGATGGTAAATGGGTTAGTTGTGGACAAGATGGTATCTATAATGAGCTACAAAATAAGTTTGATAAGCATTTTGATGGGATCACTAAAGAGTCATGGATGGCTAAATCAATGTGTGGATGTTGTAAAAAATTAAAGCCAACAGGTAAAGAAAAAGTTTCTTGGCTTGAATTCTATAAATGTCTTTTGTCGAAAGTATCAGAGACAACAGAAACTTTTAAAAAGATTAATAAGCTAATTGAGTGGCACAAGGCTAGAGCATAGCTAATTAGGTGTATGAAGATATAATCTTAATCAGCTTTCATGTTGGCTGACTAAGATTATGAAATATTTTTAGATCTGCAATAGCAGGGGTTCAGCCGTTCTATCTATTGGTGGTGGTATCTTTATTCTTCGCAATGATATTTTTGAAAAAACTAATGATTGAGTGTCCCTCAACTTTAAATAAAACAAAAACTCTACAAGCTTTTTATAATCACTTACTGATGTTACGATAAATTAAATTTTCAAATTTACAAAAAGTGACACAGCAAAAATATTAGGCATTAAATATGCTTAAAAAGTATATGCAGAAACTACAAGATATGTACATAAATTTCACAATAAGTTCATTTGAAAAAATAGAGATGACCAAGCTCTCAAAACTAACAGGCAAAAGCCTTGATAACTTTCCACCAAAAGCATGAAGCAGCGCTAGTAAAAGTTTTTGTCGATAAAAAGTTGGTTGCGTTTTTTTCTTCATAATATATATTTTAGCATAATTTTAGTTTATTATCAATGTTTTAGTAAGAATAAGTAATTAATTATTGATACTTTAGCTATAATTTTAATATATTATTGAATTAATCAAGTAAATTATTGAAAATTATTTTTATTTATTGTATTATTTTAGAGGAAAAGTTTTAAGGAAAATATGTGACATACAGTGAGTTTATTAATTGGGTTCAAAACAACGAACTAGATTTACATGAAACAGCACGTTTTCTTGGATATAGTAAATCCAGTATATCAAATAATTGGTCTAAGAATAATGAAGTTCCAAAGAAAGCAGAAATTGCTTTTAAATTATTTTTAGAACTTAAAATGGAAAAACAAAAAAAGCAAATTAATGAGAGTAATCAAGATTCTACTTTATCATGTAATATTTCTTCTAAAGCATTGAAAATTGCAAACAATAAGTGTCTAGAAAATGATATAGAGCTTGATGATTATCTTTCATCTTTAATATTAGCAAATATTTGAGCATTAGAATTTTAGCTTCTTTCATAAGGTTTATAGTCAAATGAATAATAGAAAATTAGTATTAGAAAATCTCATAAATCAATATAAAAAGTTTAGAGATAGCTCTCACGATAAAGATATTAGCGAACAAACTATACGCTCATGGACTCATGATTTTTTAGCAATATTTGGATGGGATACAAAAGATACATCATCAATTATTCAAGAAAAGCAATTGTCAAAAAAAGAAAAAGAAAAATTAAAAGAGATAAACTCAACCTCTAATAGACCAGACTACAAGTTATTAGCGGATGGGAAAGTAATAACATTCCTGGATACCAAAAATATTGATGTTGACATTTCTCAATCTAAAAAATCTGCTTTTCAAATAAAATCTTATGGATGGTCCATTTCTGCACCATGTGCATTTATAACGAACTTTGATGAATTTGCTATATATGATACGACGTATAAGCCGGATATAATTCAAGAAGCAAATTTTGGAAGAATATATTTAAAAATAGATGAGTATATAGAAAAATTTGAGATACTAGATAAACATCTATTCAAAGGCAATATAGATTCTGGTCTTTTGAATAAACTATACTCTGATAATTCAGATATGAGGCAAAAAATACCTAAAATTTCAACTGATATAGCATTTGCCGAAAATTTATCAAGTTTTAGATTGTCTCTGGGTAATGCAATTTTACTCAATAATAATAAAATGATTAATGACAATATAGAACTACTCTCATATTTAGTACAGATGATTATAAACAGAATAATTTTTATACGAGTGTGTGAAGCCAGAGATATTGAGAAGGATGGTCTTTTATTAGATTTTAAAGAGAAAGGCTTTTGGAAAACTTTTAGGCATTCATCTTACAATGATTTTTTCGAACATTATGATGGACCCCTGTTTGATAGGGACTCTCGCTTAGATAAAATTATTATTCCTGATGAGATATTTGATGAACTATTACAACTATTTTATTATCCATCGCCATATAAGTTTGATGTTATACCCACAACCTTGTTTAGCAATATATACGAAATCTTTTTGGCAAAGAGGTTAGAATTTGACGACGGCAAACTTATTGAAAAGATTAAACAAGAATACTCAAAAACAAATGGTGTTGTTAGTACCCCTCAATATTTAGTAGAGGATTTGATAAAGAGGACAATAGTAAGATCTAAGTTACTAGAATATAGTATTAAAGAAATCTTTGAAATAAAAATTTTAGATTTTGCATGCGGTAGCGGAGCTTTTATTGTTGAAATATTTGATTATCTACAATCGATTTTATTAGAAAAATATATGGTAAGTGAAGATAGTGATTTTCAAGACTATTTTCATCTTGATAAAGATAAAATTGCATTAACAATTCTTGGTAAGAGAAAATTAATCTCTAGTTGTATACATGGGATCGATATAGATGTAGAAGCTGTCGAAGTCGCAAGAATGTCATTAGCCTTAAAAGTAATAGATGATTTACATGAACATGAGGATTATAAAAGCCTAGGTGTATATGGTTATCAGATTTTAAATAAGATAGGTGAAAATATAGAATATGGAAATACTCTTGTCTCAAATGATATATTCAAGAGATACCCAAAAATAAAAAATAAAAAAAATATGCAGCAATACAGTTTATTAAAATGTTTTGACTGGGGCGAAGATGGATTTGAAGATATCTTTGATAAAAAAAGTGGATTTGATTATATAATCGGAAACCCACCATATGTTGAGGCAAAACATATGACAAAAGATATGCCAATTATGCACCAATATTTAAAAGAAACTTATCAATCTGCAAAAAAAGGGAAAATTGATTTACTAATCCCTTTTATAGAGAGAGGTCTTTCTTTGTTAAATTCAAATGGGAGAATGGGTGTCGTCGTACAAAATAGATTTTTTAAGAGTGAATATGGTGAGGGAATACGCGATTTTACCATACAGAACAAAGTACTTTCTGAAGTGATTACATTTAATGCAACTAACATTTTTAAAGATAGGATTACTTATATCTCGTCAATGGTCTTCGATAAACAAGAAGCTGAAGCTATTTATTATAAAACAATTGATGATGATATCTACAGCTTGCCTGCAACACTTAGGGATATCCCCTCTTCAAGAGAACAGGAAGATGGATTTGATGCTATAAGCTCTTCAAGTCTTGGTAGTGGACCATGGATATTTGAATCGCCGGAATTATTAGCGATGATGGATAATCTAAAGAAGAATAATGAACCCTTTGGAGATTATGCAAAAATACGGGTAGGCATTCAAGTGTTATGGACAAAAGCTTACCACATTAAGGTCTTAGAAATTGACAATAAGAAAGGCACCATAAGAGGAAAGAGTGGACTTGATGAGAATGTTGAGCTAGAGATTGGTGCATGCCGTTCATTAGTACCAAATGAAAGATTTTATTCTTTTAGAAAAGATGTATATGATACATATGCTATCTTCCCTTATGATATTATAGATGGAGAGAAAGAAGCAATTTTATTTGATGATTTTTGTAAGAGATTTCCATTAGCCGGAAAATATTTGAAAAAACATAAAGCAGAGATAAAAAGAAATATTAAACAAGTAGATAAAAATTCACAAAGATGGCACTTGTATACCAGAGAAAGCCATTTAGGCGAAAATTATTCTAAAATATTGATTCCAATGACCGCGAATGATGTATATGCAAGTGTTACGACAAGTGATTATTACTATTGTGACAATTCAAATGTAAATTATGCAGATATACCAGAAAAAACAAACGATAATTTATATGCAGTTGCAGCTATATTTAATTCAACAGTTTTTTCTGTTCTTGCTCGTTCAATAGCAAATAAGCAGCAAAACGGATATTTTAAATTAAATAAACAATACATTGAACCAGTACTTTTCCCCGTGAGCATCTTTGGAAATAACAAAAAGATTGTTCGTGATTTGGCTAAAACTGGAATGGAAATTGAGACAAAACAAGATGGGTACCAATATATGCTTCCTCACCAACAAAAGAGGGTTAAGCGGGATCTGAAAAAATTATGGGAGAGGATAGATCTACTGACAGTAAAAGCCTATAGACTAACAACAGCTCAACAAGATTACTTTTTGAGACAAGGACGAAATATAGATAGAATCGATATATTGGATGCAATCCTATGAATAAACAAGTAAAAGATTATATAAAGAATTTTTCTAATGATTTACACATAGTAAACAAATTAATTGTCGCAGCATACTTAAAGTATAATGATATTGAAGTTAAGAACAACAAGCATATCCGCACTTTGTTAAGTGGCAATGATTATCGTGAGATTGAGAAGTTTATAAAATTACTACAAGAGCATTCTTCGGAATTTAATTTTGAGGATGTAATAAACCTATTTGAGATTACAATTCCGACAGGAGATATTATAGTAAATGGTGCGATATACACTCCAAAGTATATCAGAGAGTATATTGTCAATAATACAATAGTTCAACAAAGAAAAGATAGTTCGGCACTCATTATTGCAGATATCGCATGTGGTAGTGGAGCATTTCTCTATAGTGCGTCCAAGTATTTAAAGGAAAAGACAAATAAATCATTATATGAACTTTATAAGAATAATATCTTTGGACTTGATATTTCAGATTATGCACTAGAAAGAACAAAGATACTTTTGACACTTTTTGCGATAGTCGAGGGTGAAGATAAAAAGACATTTGAATTCAATTTATTTTGTAACAATAGCCTCGATTTTGATTGGCACAAAAAAGTTAAAAATTTTAATGGATTTGATATCGTTATCGGCAATCCTCCATATGTGAGGACTAAGAATTTAGATATTAAAACTAAAAAATTAATGAAAAATTGGCAAACAGCTAGTTCGGGAAATGCAGATTTATATATACCATTTTTTGAAATAGGATATGAGTTTTTAAAAGACAAAGGTAGCTTGGGATATATCACCGCTAATACTTTTAAAAAAAGTGTTAATGCGAGAGCACTAAGAAGTTTTTTTGAAGGGAAAGCCGTTGATATTATAGATTTTGGACATGCTAAGGTGTTTGAAGGAAAGATGACTTATACATGTATTACTTTTTTACAGAAGACCAATAGAGATAGTGTTTATTATGCTAAGTTGCTTCCTACCGCTTTAAGCTCACACAAAAATATCAACTTTTCTGATATAAAGTATAGTATGCTAAATAATCATAAAGGATGGTTACTCGCAGAAAAACAAATATTAAAAAATATACATATTATTGAAAAGACAGGTACTCCACTTGGGGATAAATTTTTAATTAAAAATGGGTTGGCTACATTGCAGAATAATTTATTTATTTTCATGCCTAAGAGAGAGGATAAACTATATTATTTTATGGAATACAATAATAAAGAATATAAAATTGAGAAACAGATATGCCGTGATATCATAAAGCCCAATAAACTAAAGAGAGAAGATGAACTTTTATCTTTAACGGAAAAAATAATTTTCCCATATATAATAAAAAATAATGTAGCGATTGTTTTAGAGGAGATGAAATTTAAAGATGAATATCCAAATGCTTATAATTATCTATCGGCGTATAAAGCACTCTTAGAGGGACGAGACAAAGGTAAAGATAAAAAATATAAGTGGTTTGAATTTGGTAGAAGCCAATCAATTAATGATTATGGAATAAAGCTCCTTTTTCCATATATGTCGAATAAACCATACTTTGTGTATAGCGAACAAGAAAATCTATTATTTTATGCAGGATATGCAGTTTACGGGAAATCTGAACGAGAGCTAAGAATTTTAGAAAAAATATTAAAATCAAAAGTGTTTTGGTATTACATAGAGCATACAAGTAAACCATATTCGTCAAAATATTATGCCTTAGCCAAAAACTATGTTAAAGATTTTGGTATTTGCACTCTATCAAAAGAAGAAGAGAAGTTTTTACTAGATACTTGCTCTAAAGATGATATAAATCAGTTTTTACTTTCAAAATATAATCTTGATATATAGAAGTGTTTATTGCGAATGGGATATAAAATATCTCTTTACACATCCTGATATAATAGTCACCTATAGTGTCCTTTTTCATATTGTTTAAATCAATATATACATTATCCGGAACATGGATATTATGCAAATATCCTATAAGTGTTTTAAAAAAATATTGCGGATGCTCCTCTTGATATTGAGGGTTCCGCAGTATCTTTATAAGTCGCTGTTGCAGTAGTTCTTGGCTCTCATGTGCTTTTTCCAATTTTGCTTGTGGAATCGTACTAATTTTAAGTTCGTATGAAAACTGTTTCGATAAAAAGTTAGTAAACTCTGTTAATGAACTTCTCTGACCTGGATATATCCACAAATAACCTTCCAAGATGTACATATTTGGAGTTTGATTTTTAAAGTTATAGCAATATTGAAGAAATTTTACCGCTGGAGTTAAAGCTAATCGTATAGAGCGAAATGTAATTCTTTTCGCTTTGAATTTTTGTAAAAGTTTTTCATAATAACTTTGCAAAAGACTGGACCTGTAATCATCTTTTTTAAAAGTATTGAGGTATTTCTGAATAAGGTTTAAATTTGCATATTTATCTTTGATGGCTTCATTGATTTTAAGTACACCAACACTCTCAAAATAAAGATGGATTAATAGATTCTTACCTTGTGTAGCATGAGGAAAAGTTGCGAGTAACTCTTCATAATTAGGTAATCTATCCAATTGAACACTTAGTTCATCAATTTGAAAAAAATACTTTTGATAATTTTGGATGTGTGTTGATGTGAATAATATACCTCTTCGCAATTTTAACCAATTTGAAAAGTCAATAAAATGTTGAGCTGTGTACTTTGACATTACTTTTGCTATAAATGTAGCTTTTTTAACAAGAGCATTCTTATAATGACAATCTGAGCATATATGTCCAAAGCCAGCAGGAAATTTATCTCCACACTCCTTGCACTTTCTAGTAACTTCAATAGAGCAAATCTTGCACAGTGGCTTTTGATCTAATTGAAATGAAAAGGGTATCCTTCTGTAGCCACAGCTATGGCATACTGGAAGTGTCTTACTGTAGCATTTTTGGCATAGTAATTTTTGTGAGCCATCAATTAAAGTGCGATTGGATGTTGGTTTATCGTTTTGCTTACAAACGGAGCATTTTTTGTATTGAGTATAATATTTAGCACAAATATTACAAACTGGACCATACTCAGTAATCTTTCCGTTTGTGTATTGAGTT
>Ga0256842_1003695_pt1 | contig 10017 bp, 8 predicted proteins | sample 4559240metaG_FD_185973 | JGI IMG/M metagenome (GOLD analysis project Ga0256842, IMG submission 185973) | Hydrothermal vent microbial communities from Guaymas Basin, Mexico - 4559-240 | ecosystem: Environmental > Aquatic > Marine > Hydrothermal vents | place: Mexico: Guaymas Basin | collected...
TTAATCCTTGATGTAGGTTGCGGGCGAGGAGAATGGCTTGAGCTTTTAAAGGAAAATGGCATTAAAGCCGTCGGAGTAGATATAAACCGAGTGATGGTAAATCAGTGCAAAGAACTTGATTTAAATGTGATAGAAGCCGACGCCATAGAATACTTAAGAAAACAAAAAAATCATACCTTTTCTGTTATTACTGGCTTTCATATTGTAGAACATTTGCCTTTAAAGACCATGATTGCCCTTTTTGACGAATGCCTGCGGGTGTTAAAACCAGAAGGAATGGTGATATTTGAAACACCAAATCCGGAGAATATTTTGGTGGGAGCATGTTATTTTTATACGGATCCAAGTCACAGAAATCCGATACCTTGGGAGACCACTGCTTATTTATTAGAATATGTGGGGTTTATCAAAATACAAATTTTAAAGCTTAATCCATTTCCTGAAGTCAATAATATAGAAAAAGCTAAAGAGAGCATTAAAAAGATATTAAGTTGTTTTGGGGTATAAAGCATGAATATGAAGTGTCTTTATAGATTAATTAAACCTGTTAGTATAATTATACTCACTTGGAACGGACTTGAATATACTAAAAAATGTTTAAAAAGTTTATTTTTTAGTCTAAATAAATACAATCCTGATAATGTTGAAATAATCATTGTTGATAACGGAAGCACAGATGGAACTTTAGAGTATCTAAGATCCATACCTAAAATAAAATTAATTCCTAACGGAGAAAACTTGGGCTTCTCTAAAGCAAATAATATAGCAATTAAGCAAGCAAGAATAGATAGTGATATCGTTTTACTAAATAATGACACAGAAGTCTATCAAACTAATTGGATAGCCAAACTTCAACAATGTGCTTACCAAGAAAACAGAATAGGTCTTGTAGGTTGCCGTCTTACTTCTACACAAGGTCTCTTAATGCATGCTGGAACTTATATGCCTCTTGAAACCTTATGGGGACAGCAAATAGGAGGAGGGGAGAAAGATATAAATCAATATCCATTAGACCGAGAAGTTGAAGGTGTGGTCTTTGCTTGTGTATACATTAAAAGAGAAATTATAAAAAAAGTAGGATACTTAGATGAAGACTTTTTTGCTTATTTTGAAGATACTGATTATTGCTTTAGAGTTAGAGAAAAAGGATATAAAGTTTATTATTGTGGTAGTGTTAACTTAATTCACCATCAAAATGTTTCAACCTCTATAAACAAAGTTAGTCATAATAAAATTTTTTTAGAATCCCAAAAAATTTTTAGAAAAAAATGGCTAAAAAAACTTGAAAAGACTAAATATTTTTCAGAAATAGACTGGCATTCAATATTCAACTTTGAAAATGGATATGCCATTACTTCAAGAGAAATAGCATTAGCCTTAGATAGAAATGGAGTAAAAGTTAATTACCAATACGTTTATGGAAAAGGCACTCCATTTCCTCTAGAAGAACCTACCCATTCTGACAACTATATGATAAATATTATTAGAAATAGACGATTCGGTTTTTCTAATGTTCAAGTAGTATATGCTCAAGGAGATGTTTTTGAGAAAAATACAGGGAAATATAAAATAGGATATACTATGCTGGAGACAGATAGAATTCCTGCTGAATGGGTAAGGCAAACTAACTTGATGGATGAAATATGGGTACCATCAAATTTTAATAAAAAAACTTTTGAAAAAAGTGGGGTAAAAAAACCTATTTTTGTAATGCCATTAGGTGTAGATATAAATTATTTTAATCCTTATATCAAAAATTACCCAATAGATGAAGTATTTACTTTATTATCAGTCTTTGAATGGGGAGAAAGAAAAGCACCAGAAATTCTTTTAAAGGCTTTTAACGATGAATTTTCAGCAAAAGAAGATGTAGTATTAATTGTAAAAACATTTAATAATGACCCATCAGTAGATGTTTATAAACAAATCCGAGATTTGAATTTAAATCCAAATGGAGGACAAATAATTCTTTCTTTAAACGAAATTATTCCCCGTTATCAACTAGGGGCTTTATACAGATCTTGTAATTGTTTTGTTTTACCTACAAGGGGAGAAGGGTGGGGAATGCCTATTTTAGAGGCTATGGCTTGCGGAGTACCAGTTATTGCTACTTATTGGAGTGCTCAAACGGAGTTTATGACAAAGGAAAACTCTTTTCCTTTAGAAATTGATGGTTTAATTCCTGCAAAAGCTAAGTGCCCTTATTATCATGGTTTTAAATGGGCCCAACCTTCTTATGAGCACTTAAGGTATTTATTAAGATATGTTTACGAAAATAGGGAAGAAGCAAAAAAAGTAGGCGAAAGGGCAGCTAAAGAGGTAGCTGAAAAATGGACTTGGGATCATACTGCAAAAAAGATTATGGAGAGAATTAAGGAGATAGAGGGTTGTTAAATGTCCGGGAAGAAACTTAAAAATACATATGACATGAATTTATTTAAACAAAGTGTTATTATATTACTTTTAGTTTTTTGTGTTATTTCCTTATGGTCTATTCTGTATTGTCGAAAAAATTGGAATGATTTAAATATTCCCTTAAATTATAGTGGAGATGAGTTAGCTCATTTAGCAGATGCAAAAGCATATTTAGATGGAGATATAAAACCTTTTTTATTTAAAAGGATTAAACACCTAGGTGCTCCTTTTGGAGCAGACAGGAACAGTAGACCGACCACCTATGAGCTTTTAGATGCCTCTATAGGTTACTTAGGACGAACAATTGGTTTGTTTAGATCTTTAAATATTATTTTTTTATTAATGCATATCTTTGCAGCTGTTTCCTTTTTTTTGATATGCAAAAACTTCTATCGATGTAAAAATCCAATTGCATTTTCATTATCAATTTTATTTGCGTTTTCTCCTTATATGTTTTGGCGAAATACATCACATATTCCTCTCTCTTCTTACTGGGTAGTACCATTTTCTTTAACAATTCCTTTTACTAATTTAGAAAATAAAAAAATTTTTGTAGGATCTATCTTTTTTTCATTTATAATACAAGGTCTTAGCAATATATATTATGCTTTTCTCTATGGGCAAGTTTTATTTTTTTCTCTTATATTTTTTGTAATGCGAAAAAACTCTTCTAAAATTGTGAAAACTGGAATATTATTATTTATTTGTGTCCTTTCATTTCTACTCTTTAATATGGATACTATTTTGTATATATATCTTCACTCTTGGAATCAACAAGTATTAACTAGATCATTTCCAGATTTATTAAGATTTGCATTAAAACTTCCAGAATTATTTCTTCCACGTACTCATCAGTTAGATTTTCTTCAGAATTTTGCAGAAAGTCATTATTATAGCAAGATGCCTTTTTTAGGAGAAGCGGGGGCTTCCTATTTAGGTTTAGCCGGGATAATAGGATTGTTTCTAATTGTTATTATTTAGTTGTTAAAAAATATACTCTTATAACCCGAGAATTTTGGTTAATTTTATGGATAATAATTTTCTCTATTATGGGAGGGGTTAATTTAATATGTGGAACTTTTGGTTTAATCCTATTTAGATGTACAAATAGATATAGTATTTTTATACTATATTTATCTTTGATTTTTTTAGCCAAAACTTTGTCAAAAATATCAAATAAAGTTCTTTTATATCTTTTAAGTGTTATTCTTCTTGGTTGTGGTTTATACGATCAAGTTCCTCCACATGTAATGTCTTCCTGTCAGAAAAAAGAATTAATAGCAAAACAAATAATCGATGATAAAAAATTTGTAAGAACTTTAGAACATAATCTTCCTAAAAATACTCTTATCTTTCAGTTACCTGTTGATGCATATCCTAGTCTCACTGCTATCGAAAAGATGGAAGTTTATGAACAGTTAAAGCTATATTTATATTCAAAAAGTTTAATTTATTCGTATGGTGCTCTTATAGGCTCTTATGAGTACATCTGGCAAATTATAATGGAAAGACTTCCTATAAAAGAAATGCTAAATCTTTTAAAATATAATAATTTTAGATGTGTTTGTATAAATAAAAAAGGATATAAAGATAGAGGCAAAAATATAATATCATCTATTGAAGCTTTAGGTGGGATAATTATAGCTCAAAATCGTAATTTTGTATGTATTGATATTTATAGTTGTTCTCAACAAAATGGATCTCTTTTTAGGATTACATTTCCAGCTGCTTCTTTATTTTCTAAAGTTGGACAAGTCATTGATAAAAGTAGAATAGCAAAGGAAGGTAGAGATAAAGCAGGATGGTTAATTTATGGACCATATATTCCTCTTAAAAAAGGGAGATATAAACTAAGTTTAACTTATTTTACTAACAGTACTATGAGAGGTCTAAAAACTGGACGATGGGATATTTATTTCTATAAAAAAAAGAAAGTCCTTAAAAAAGGATTTATAATCGCGACAGGGGATATAAATCAGAGAAATATAGTAGTGTCTATTTCTATTACTAACGAGTTAGAAAATGTACCTTTAGAATTCCGTGTTTTTTATTTGGGGAAGGGAGATTTAAAGATTAAAAAATTAACGATTGAAAAGATTTCTTAAAATGAGAATAGAACTAAATTTTATAATGAATTTAGAAAAATTGATAGGTATTTTCTCTACTTTTAGTAAAAAAAATCCTATTGGAGCTGGAAGTTTAATTTTTTTATGTAAATGTTTGTATAAATTAAGTTTTTTAATTTTAATTCTTATTGTTGCTCGCCTCTCTAAAAAAGAAGATTTTGGAGATTTTCAATTTTCTATTAGTCTTATAAATACATTTACTCAACCTTTTTTAGCTATACCTTTAATTGTTACTAAATATATTTTAAGTTGTTCCAAAAATACTCAAATTAATCTCAACCTATGTAGTACTTATTTTTATCTTAAAACTAAAAATCTAATTTTTTTTACGACATCTATTATAACTATCCTATTTATTTTATTTAATTTTAATCTTATTTCTTTAATAAAGATAGATTTTAAATATACATTTTTTTTTGTAGGCGTTATCATAAGTTTATCAATGATTTTAAACTATTTTTTAGGTTTTTTTCAGGCAAACGAGCGATTCGATCTCTATGCTTTACCATTTTTTGTAATGGGAATTTGTGTCATATTTTCTTGCTTATTATTTCTCTTTTCTAAAAAAATTATTCCCATTGCATATTCGATACAAACAAGTTCTTTTCTAATTGCATTATTTTTTTCTTACTTTTTATTTAAAAAACTTATATTTAAAAAAGATGAAAGGTTGTTTAAAAAATTATCTCATTTAGTTTCAGCACCATTTATTAAATATTCTTTATTTCTTTTTTTATCTATGATTTTATTCTTTTTTATTCAGAATATGGATATTTTTTTAGTAAAATTTTATTTTAATAGAAGTTTAGCTGGCACTTATGCTCGATATGAACTGTTTGGGAAAATTGTGTTTACTTTTTCTGCGAGTTTAGCTACAGTTCTATTTTCTAAAATAAATAAAACTTCACTTTCTTTTTATAAAAGCAAAGCTCTTTATCTAAAATCAAATCTTACCTTATTTATTTTTTCTTTTTTAGTCAGCTTATCAGTTTTTATTTTCAAAGGTTTCTTAACTCATATACTTTACGGGACTTTTTTATCTAACTCTATCCTTTTTTTATTGATACTTTCTGCTAAAACACTGCAGTCTTTTATTTTTCTCTCTATCAATTGTATAGCTATGGAAATAAATTATTTTCTCCTAATATCACTATTAACGTTTGCTTCTTTACAATTAATAGGTATAATAAAATTTCATTTTGATTTAATTCACATAGCCTTAGTTATTTTTGTTATTAGTTTAATTTTTGTAGCATATATAATTATTCTTTTCAAGTATACTTTTTCTAAAAGTAAAAAATCTTAATATAAGAGGGTCATTATGTCAGTAGAATTATCAGTTGTTGTCCCTATCTTTAATGAGGAAAAAATTTTATTTGCTACGGCTAAAAATTTATCTCAATATTTGGATATTATTGTAGGCATTAATAAATGGCAATATGTACTAGTAGATAATGGTAGTACAGACTCTACTCCTTTAATAATTAAAAATATCTGTAATAAATGGCCCTTAAGTTTACATATTAAATTACCAAAACCAAATATAGGTGAAGCCTTAAAAGCTGGCCTTGAAAATGCTGAAGGGTTATGGGCATACATAATTAATGTAGATTGGTGGGATCCAGTATTTATTTGTTGGGCTTGGGAAAACCGAGAAAAATATGATTTAATTATTGGTTCTAAAAGAGCAGATCCGTATTTAAATCATCATCCACAATTTCGTAAATTTTTGAGTTGGGGATTAAACTCCCTTTTACAAATATTATTTGATTTTGTCGGGATGGAAACTCATGGTCAAAAGTTATTAAAAATGTCTTCTATGAAGAACATTATTGAAACCTGTGTAATGAGAAGAGGACAATTCGATACTGAACTCACTTTAAAAGCATTAAAATTTGGTTTATGGGTTGCTGAAGTACCTGTCCCTATTAAAGAAGTAAGAAAACACCGTAATTTAATGATAAAAAAAATACTACAAAATGTATATGATTTATTCAAATTAAAGAGAGAAATTTCTCCAATCGTTTTAAAGGAATCTATCAAATATCACCGTTGGTCTAGATATGATATGTTAGAAGTTTATTGCAAATATTTTGGGGAGGAATATAATGAAAGATTTCTTTCAAAATAAAACTATTTTTATTACCGGCGCCTGTGGCACTGTCGGAAGAGAATTAATTGAACAATTATTAACTTATAAAATTTCAGAAATGAGGATTCTAGACAATAACGAAACATCTATTTTCTTTTTAATGGAAAAATATAAGAATAATCCTTCTGTAAAATGCTTTTTGGGTGATATTAGAGATAAGGATAGATTAAAAAGAATCACAAGAGGAGTGGATATTATTTTTCATACGGCTGCTTTTAAACACGTAATCCTCTCTGAATATCATCCTTTTGACGTAGTTCAAACCAATATTTTAGGCACTGAAAATATCATTGAAGCGGCTTTAGAAAATAATGTAGAGATGGTAATTTTTACTAGTAGCGATAAGGCTGTAAATCCCACTAATGTCATGGGGGCTTCAAAGTTAATGTGTGAGAAGTTAATTACGGCCGCTAATACCCTCACTTATGGTAATAAAACTACTTTTGCCAGTGTAAGATTTGGCAATGTTATAGGATCTCGTGGTTCTGTGGTGCCGGTGTTTATGAAACAGATAAAGGATGGAGGACCGGTAACTGTTACTGATAAAAGAATGACACGATTTATTATGACCATTGAAGAATCAACTAACTTGGTATTAAAAACAGCGTTATTAGCTAAAGGAGGAGAAGTTTTTATTACTAAAATGCCGGTAATGAGAATTATGGATTTGGCAGAGGTGATGATTGATATTTTGGCACCAAAATATGGTTATTCTCCTGAAACTATAGAAATAAAAGAAATAGGTGCAAAACCAGGTGAGAAACTTTATGAAGAGCTCATGACCGAAGAGGAAACAAGAAGGTCTTTTGAACTAAAAGACATGTTCGTTACCTTACCTGCCTTTAGAGATGTTTATAAAATTGATTATACCTATCCTGACATTCTCAAGGAGCAAGTAGATAGGGCTTATATTTCGGCTAATGAGTCTCCTTTAACCCAAGAAGCACTAAAAGGCTATCTTATCAAACACAGGATATTGGAAAAAGCAGAGCAGGAGATGTAAATATGCGTATACTTATCCTTGGAGCTGATGGTTACCTTGGCTGGCCTACGTGCATGTATTTTTCAAAAAGAGGACATGAGGTTATAGGGGTTGATAATTATTTTAGGCGAATGGCTTGTATAGAGCTAGATTGTGAGCCGCTTATTCCTAATCCCAATCTTATTCAAAGGGCTAAGATTTGGGAAGCACTTACAAGCAAAAAAATTCATGTTCATATCGGTGATGTAACAGATTATCAATTCCTAAAATCTATCTTTAAAGAATATAAGCCAGAGGCTGTTATACATTACGCTGAGCAACCGTCAGCCCCATATTCTATGATAAATCGCGATAAAGCAGCAATTACCATTACAAACAATCTTATTAGCACCCTCAATGTTGCGTATGCAGTTAAAGAAGTTAACCCTTATTGTCATATCATTAAAATTGGTACAATGGGAGAATATGGGACTCCAAATATTGACATTCCAGAAGGATGGATTGATATAGAATATAACGGGAAAAAAGATAAATTTCTTTTTCCCCGCCAGGCAAGTTCTCTTTACCATACAACCAAAATTCAGGACACAGATTTACTCTGGTTTTATGTGAGAACCTGGGGTATAAGGGTCACTGACCTCATGCAGGGGCCAGTTTATGGTATTTCGACAGATGAAGCTGACCTAGACGAAAGACTCATGCCAAACTTTAACTACGATGAAATTTTTGGTACGGTACTAAATCGCTTTATTGTACAGGCCGTAGCGGGATATCCTTTGACTGTTTATGGTAAAGGTGGACAGACAAGAGGATATATTAATTTAAAAGATACTTTACAGTGCGTCTATCTGGCCGCAGAAAATCCAGCAAAAGAAGGTGAACTAAGGATATTTAATCAGATTACTGAAACTTTCAATGTTAATGAATTGGCAGAAAAGGTAAAGTTGGTGGGTAATAAATTAGGTTATGATGTAAAAATCAATCATATTGAAAATCCTCGCAAAGAAGCAGAAGAACATTATTACAATCCTAAATATACAGGTTTAATTGAACTTGGTTTAAAACCGCACTATTTGACCGAGGAAGTCCTGATTGAAATGTTTAAAATTGTAGAGAGATATAAAAATAATATTCAAACAAATAAAGTTTTTAGGGGAATAAAGTGGAGATAATGAAATATCCGGAGCAAAGATGCGTGTTTTTATTAGGTGTGACGGGGGAATAGATTTAGGTACGGGACATATTGTAAGAGAATTACTAATTGCCAAAGAACTAAAGAAAAATGCCTATGCAACAATAGAATTTTTGATGAAGAATATCCAAGAAGGGGTTAAAAGAGTAGAAAAAGAGGGATTTGCTGTAAAAAAACTGTTCAAAACTTTGACTTTAGATGAGGAAGCCTATTTTATAAACAACTATATAAAAAACAAACAAGCCGATTTATTGATCCTTGATATTCTTGATACATCCCAAACATATATGAGAATCCTGAAAGCTACAGGTGTAAAGATAGTTTCTTTTGATGATCATTCTGAAGGTAACTATTTAGCAGATTTGAGATTTAATATTTTAGAATTTGAAATAGAGAGGTCTGCAGTTAATCTTTATGAGGGGCCAAGATACGTGACTCTTAATCCTATATATGCAGATTATCATGAGAGAGAAAAGGAAATAAGAAAGAATGCCAATAAAATATTAATTACTTTTGGAGGAAGTGATCCGGGTAATCTTACTAATAAGACTTTGAAATCTTTAGAAAAAATTGGTGAGAAATTAGAGATAAATATTGTAATTGGATTTGCTTTTCCTTACACAAGGGAATTGCAAGCAAATATCAAAAATTCAAGACATAAGATTAGAATTTATAAAAATATTTCTGCTCAAAAAATGGCGGAATTAATGTTTGAAAACGATATAGGTATTGCTGCGGGGGGACTGACACAGTATGAATTTGCTTCGATAGGTCTTCCGGGGATAATAATATGTGAAGATGTACAGCACCAATATGAACTAGCAAATTGGTTTGAAAATAAAGGGGTCTTGAAAAATCTTGGGATGGGTAAAGGCATCTCGGAAGAAATGATTGCATCTAACGTCTTAGAATTACTTAATGATTACTCTCAAAGACAAAAGTTATCTCGATCAGGAAAACTAATTTGTGATGGTAGGGGTTTAAAAAGAACTATCAAAAAAATTTTGGAGGTGATTCGGTAAAAGTTTTAAAAAGAAAAAGAAAGTTAGTAGAAAAAAGGGGACAGGCGAATAATGCTTGACTTTCAAAGTTCAACGTTCTATGTTCAATGTTTCAAAAATGTGAATTTAAAACTTTGAACCTAGAACAT
>Ga0256842_1003696_pt1 | contig 10016 bp, 7 predicted proteins | sample 4559240metaG_FD_185973 | JGI IMG/M metagenome (GOLD analysis project Ga0256842, IMG submission 185973) | Hydrothermal vent microbial communities from Guaymas Basin, Mexico - 4559-240 | ecosystem: Environmental > Aquatic > Marine > Hydrothermal vents | place: Mexico: Guaymas Basin | collected...
AAAAACTATTTACCTGAAGAATATGGTAGATATCAGTTAACTGATGAAGACTCATTTGTGCAGGTAATGCTGACAAACAAATATAACATCTATGAAAACTTGGCAGCTATATTAGAGCTTGGATATGCTCATCTTGATATGGATGACGATACTTGGAAAAGATGGAATAACAATAAAGATTACCTAGATGATGATGCTTATCTCGTAACCTTTGGTTTCAGCTATGACTTCTAAGGCGACTTAATTTTACCTGACGCCACTAATGGGCCAGGCTAAATGCCTGGCCTTTTTTATTTATATATGGAAATGATATTATGGAACTTGTACAAGGGCACAACCAAGTCTATCTTTCACCAAAAGTAAAATTTCATTGCCTGGGATAAAGGTAAAGTCCAAGATATCTTTTGCCATTTTACGTGAACGCCATGTCTCAACCACTTCCTGTCCATTCCATTTTACACCCACTAGACTATCTTCTGCATTTTCATTTAAAGCTATTTGTTTGATCTTTGTTATTCCAAAGGATGTTTTTCTTTGTTTATCTATAAAAAAGTTTTGATTTGCATATTCGCGCTTAAATACAAATCTTCTATAGGCATAATATGTCTTGGATGTTTCCTTGGTGAATCCTCCTAGGTACTTGGGCTCTTTTAGTTTTATTCTGAATGGAACCACTTCAAAACTTCCATACGTTTTATCAGATATGGCTTCAACTTTTTCAGTTGGAGTGTAATAAACAGTCACATAATTAGTTGGTTCTAAAATAATTATGTGATCATTATCATCAGGAATAAGATTAAATTGATAGATACAATACACATCTTTAGCAGGAGGATAAGGCGCTATATCAAACTTTTGGGCATCTTCCTCCCAGGTAAGGCGAAAAATATCTCCATCATATGGATCAGTATCCCCTTTTTTTTGGGCTAGTAATACATTTTTGCCAGACCTATCTTCAATTACCCTTAAATAATAGGGAAAGTTTTTAAGTAAGGGCACGAGAGAGTTATTTTTAAACTCAAGTATCATAGAGCAAAGGTTAGTGGTATATGCATCTAATTCCCGTACTTCTTTCCCTAACGTCACCATAATCTCATCTATACCATCCCCGTTAATGTCCATGGCATGGAGGTTTATTGGAATAACTTTTTGTTTAAAGATATATTTAAACTCAGGAATTATACCATCAGGGGTATATTTAACAACGTAAACACCTCTATAATTTAACAGGGCAAGTTCCACCCCTGTTTTTAAAATATTACATGAAACCAGTCGCACGTATTGACCAGTTATACGGAGTAACTTTCGTTTATACGGTGGAGATGGATTAGTAAAACTTTGAGTTTCTTTAAAAGAAGTTATAGGCACTTTATAACTCAATTCTTTTTTTCTGCCGCCTTCAGCTAATATTTTTTGTTTGGGCTGTGTTTTTTTTGCTAGTTGGGTTTGTGTTGCAAGTAGAATGGGATATCCCGCAGATTCATATGTTGCTAATGTTTTTTGATAGTTAAATGTTTTTACAAACAAGGTATTACCACTATATATGGAACAAATTTTGATAGAAATTAGATGATTGTCATATTCCAAACGGAGCAAAAGACCATATTCTGGTTGAGGATTTATTAAATTATGTTGATACAATTCCACTACTTGATAATTTGAAGAAATAAGTCTTTTTAAAAGGTCTTGATAAATCTTTATGCTATTTTTATTTGCTAAATTTGTATAAAGATAAATAACTGGTGCACTAGGTATAGTGACAGGATCTCCGATTTGAGGCTCAGGACCCAATAAATACATTACTTGCGCCAGTACTTTATTTTGAAAAAATGAAGAAACTTTGATTACTGCAGATTGAGGTAAAAGATATAAGGGCAAATCTTTTTGTTTATGTAATATTAATAATTCCTCTCCCCTCTTTACCTTGATATTATTTTTTGGAAAAACCACCCTTTTACCATATTTTTCAGATATATTGGAGATAAGTGTATAATTGGAAGGGAAATTTTCATTCAAATATTTTAGTACATCTTTTATGTTGCTATCTATGTTATTAGAACTAAAACCATTGGTGGGGATACATAAAATATAAAAAAGAAGATAAACAAAAATCTTTTTCACCATACTCTGTCCTTTTTTTGTTTTTAATTCAATACATTAAAAAAAGGGACTGGAATCCAGTCCCTTTTTTTCTAATAACTTTTAGACCCTTTATTAGAACTTCCAGATCATCTCAACAGTATCCATTATAGCGCCATCGTCGTAATCGTCTCCATACAAGTCTTCAACTGCATCGTCTGGATCAAAGTATGAGAATACGTTTCCAAGGGAGAAGTGCTTATTAAAGTAATATGTAAGTTCTAAATCATATTCCCATCCAACAGCATCATCAATATCCTTTCCATATATATCTTCCAGCGCGCCTGTTTCAGCAAACCAGAAATATTGAAACTGGGTTTTATAAAAAAATTTCTCAATTACACCTTTACACCCAACACCCAAGGAATACATACCTGGGTTGTATGCACTGCCAGAGTTGCTTATTCCACCATAACCAGTTTCTTTTTTACCTAACATAGCAAAGTCATTGGAATATAGATGCGACCCAAGGATTGGTATGTATTTGTAAATAAAAGCATTTTCCATTCCAAACGTTGAGGCATATCTAGATACATTGGTGATTGGATTGTATGCATTGATATCATCATCATTTGCATCGTCATCACCTGACATATAATAACCACCTATATAAGGTTGAATGGCGTCAGATATATCAAACTCTACAGATGCAAAGGCTGCGTATGCAGATATATCTAGGTCCTTCTCACTCCTTCCATTTAGAGTGAGCCGTTCTTTGTTTCCAACCGCATATACGAATTCTGCCCTTGGAACAATTATGCCTATTTTTCCATAAATCTCTGCACCAAAGTAATTTACAGTTGCGTTCCTCGCATCGTTATCACTATAGGCATAAAATGGAGAGAAGTTCAGTCCCATAACAGGAACAGTTAGTTTTAGTGTATATACATTCCAGTCCAATGCATCACCATCAGTTACTCCAACTTTTCCTATATCGTCATATACAAAAAGGTCCAATATTTCATAGGAGACACCGTGTATTTTCCCTCTTAATCCAATATAGGGATGATCATCACCATAGAGGACTCCTCCTGTCTTTATGTCCAGAGCTTTTGACTGCCAGCCAGTTTCTAAAGTAGTTGGTACTCCATAAGAGGAAAAATCATATGTGAACTCAAGTTTTTCAACACCAAAGCTATTACCAGACATTCCATTGGCACTTTCACCGTTTGATCTTTCACCCCTATCAGTATTACCTTTGTCATATGTTAAATCAGATTCTAAAATGGCCAGAAAACCCCAGTTTTCTCCACCACCTTTAAATCCAAGTCTAAACTCACTCCTAACCCCAATGTCATCATCACCCATAAATCCATTTTCATCTAGTGTCTCATCATATTTAGTGTTTTTATCATTAAAGTCCACATTTTTGCTATACATTGGATATGTCTTTAAGCTTCCAAATATCTGGATATCAACATCCTTGCTTGCAGCCCTTACTTTTCCAGTTCCCATTTTTGCAAAACATAAAACTGGCGATGCCATTAGAAACATCAGAGCGATAAGCAAGATATTTTTTATTTTTTTCATAACACCTCCGTGCCACAAATTCATTAACTGATTTATGCCCCCTTTCATAAAGATTTTTACTTGACCTAAGGATCTGTTTTTCAACTTGTATTCCTCATATCCTTCCTCCTTTTGTAAGGGTTTGACATTTAAAGAGTTCCTAATTTTTTTGTAATGATGTCATCAATAATTTTAATTTTAAACTATGTTTTTTTCAAGAATTTTTTAAAAGGATTTTATAAATTTGAGAGTAAAGCAGACAGCAAAGTCTGTGATAAAAGATGGATATGTGGAGAAGGGGATATTAAATAAGGTGGAGATGGCGGTTTGGGCATATGATCCGTGAATATCCTGTGCAACCCACCGCCTGGATGGGGGTATCCCTGTTTTTTTAAAGATCATAGATAGTAAGGGTAAAGTTATTAAAGAGATAAGAAATTAAAAATATTTTACTAACGTCACTCCAATAAAGATAAGGGCTACCCCTATTATCCTGATAATGCTTACAGGATGTTGGGGATAGCCCAGAACTCCAAAGTGATCATAAATTATAGAGGCAATAAGCTGACCTGCTATAAATAGAGCAAACATAGTGGTTGCACCTAATTTAGGTACAGCATAAATAGTTGCTGTGACCAAAAATGCACCAAGAAGTCCACCTAACCATGCCCACCATGGAACCTTGGGAAGTATATGAGATTCAGGGAGTGGTATTCTGAGTATAAGTACAATGACAAATAGTGCTATTGTGCCCACTATAAAGGATATAAGTGCAGCCAGTAGATTGCTTTTTAAATATGTGCTTAAAATATGATTTATACCTGCCTGTGTTGTTCCCAGACACCCTGAAAAAAGAATAATCAGCATTACAAATAGTTTCATAGGACATATCCTTTTTTATCTTTTTTCTATTCCAGATAAAATCATTATTATCCATTTATTCTAAAACTTGTTCTAAACTAAGAAATTTATCAGATTTACCCCAAAAATACAACCCTTGTAGCACGCTTATTATGGTAAATGTCATGACAGTGGGACAAAAATTTTTTTTTTCAGAGCAACATGTAAGGTAATATTGACACTATACTTAGTCAACTATTTAAGGATATTTGTAATATTGAGTTTATAAATTTTATGTGTTAGATTGATTATGAACTTGTTTGGTAGCTGATCATGTAAAATTTTAAGGAGGTATGTTATGAATTATAAAACTATTATTTTTGATATAAATGAGTTTGGTGTAGCTGTGATCAGACTCAATAGACCAGATTATTTAAATGCCTTTAATAAGGATATGGTGCTTGAGTGTATTGATGCATTAGCTAAGGTAAACAGAGACAAAAATATCAGAGTCCTTGTATTAACAGGTTCTAAAAATGCATTTTGTGCTGGAGGGGATATAAATTGGCTCAAGGAATCAAAAGAGGTCTTGCAGAAAAAAGAGATCATGGATTTGACCAACCAGATGGTGCTTGGGTTTGAGAAGTTGAAAAAGCCAGTGTTAGCAGCGGTAAATGGTGTTGCAGCAGGTGCAGGGACTTCTTTGGTTTTGGGTTGCGATATAGTTTATGCATCAGAAGATGCCAGATTTGCCCCTAATTTTGTCAACATTGCCGCTATTCCAGATGCAGGTTGTACGTGGTTTTTGCCAAAAAAAATAGGATATAACAAGGCGTGTGAATTGACTTTGACAGGCAAGATAATTGACGCAAAAGAGGCTTGTGAGCTTGGAATATTTAATAAGCTCTTTCCTGCAGATAAATTGGAAGAAGAAACCATGGGCCTTGCAAAGAAATTATCTGATGGTCCAATTGATGCTATGCAAAGGATAAAGACGCTACTTAAGATGAGTTATAAAAATGAGTTAAGGACCCAGCTTGAGGTGGAGGCCTATTATCAGATTACATCATGGTGTGATCCTGATTTTACAGAAGGTGTAAATGCATTTTTTGAAAAAAGGAAGCCAAATTTTAAAAGATAAAAAGGAGGAATAGAAAATGAAGATTAGTGTTGATTTAGTGAGAAAGTTGGCAAAATTGGATCCACGTGCGAGGGAAGCTTTTTATTCTTATGTTGAAGAGTTAGAAAAAGATATTGAGCCCTCAATTACAAAAGATGATTTAAAGCCATTACTGGATAAATTGGCTGATCTAGAATCTATCAAAGATATTGCAAAAGAGTTTGAGACAATCAAAAACCAAAACTTGGATCTCAAATCAAAGATCGAAGATTTATTAAATAATGCCAATAAAAAAATAAGTGAAATTGAAGCTAAATTTGGATCTTTAAAAGAAGAAATTTCAAAGAAATTAGAAGAAGTAATTTCAACAAACAAGAAAACTTTAGAAGAAATCAAATCTAAAAAAGATGTTGATATAGATAAATTGACATCTTTTATAGAACAAAACAATAAAAATATAAAAGGCCTTATAGAAGAAATAAAAGACAAATTCCAATCTGTTACAAATTCATTTAGTTCAAGTCTTTATAATAGAGTACTCTCAAAATTATCAAAAGGACTAAAAAAGAAATTTAATATAAATACAAAAGAACGCATCAGGTCAAAATCCTTTGAAATAGAAGGGAAAAAATTGTCTTTTCCTCTATATACAGAAGGCACAAAAAACAAGATAAAATATGCTGTTGTTGGAAAGATGATTGCTACTCCTACAAAAGATGATATAGAAAATTTTATCTCTGAATTAGAACTATTAAAAAATAGCAAAAAGATCTCATCTCAGGTCCAGGGACTTCTAGTTGTTGAAGAGATAGAAGATGAGCTAGAAAAGTTTGCAGAAAAAAAGGGTGTGTTGGTGGTGTGGACTCAAGATCTGTAAGTTTAAGGAGCTGTTGAATGTCAGAAGAGGTTATTTTTGATATCCTTAACAAGGCAAAGAAAAACAAAATTACGACCTTAGATGAATGGGAGTCTAAATGTATCTTAAGGGAAATGGGGATCCCATGTGTGCCTGAGATGATTATAGAAAAAGAAAAAGATTTAGAACGAGGAGCCAATGAGCTGGGATATCCCCTTGTGCTTAAAGGCATTGGAGGGGCTATCCCCCATAAATCAGAATTGGGTCTGGTTAAACTAAATTTGAGCAATATATCTGATTTAAAGCAGGCTTATAGTGATTTAAGATCTAAAAAACATCTAGGAATAGAAAGGATCATTCTCCAGAAGCAGGTCAAGGGTAAAAGGGAGTTTGTTGCTGGAATTTTTAGAGACAAAGATTTTGGACCAGTGGTGATGTTTGGTGTAGGGGGCATCTTTACTGAGGCACTGGAAGACGTGTGTCTGAGACTTTGTCCTCTTACAAAAGAGGATGCCCTAGATTGTATTAATGGGATAAAGGCAAAAAAGCTGCTTGGTGATTTTAGAGGTGAGCGGGCGGTCCGTAAAGAAGTACTTTTAGATGTGCTTTTGGCATTATGTAAGTTAGCTACTGAGTATGAAGATATTTATGAAGTTGATATAAATCCTTTGGTTATAACATGTGATGGTGATGTTGTTGCTGTGGATGCACTTGTTGGTATCGCTTTAGAAAAAGAAGAAAAGACTTATCCTGAACCAGTTCATCCTTCACGTTTAGAGAAGTTTCTCCATCCAAAGTCAGTGGTATTTGTTGGCGCATCTTCTCAAATTGGGAAATGGGGGCATCTTCTACCTGTAAATGTATTAAGTGGTGGATTTAAAGGAGAGGTGTATTTTGTAAATTCAAAGGGTGGAAAGATAATAGGAAGGGATGTATACAAATCTGTTTTAGACATACCTGATGATGTGGATCTGGCAGTGGTTACTATTCCTGCGAAATTTGTATTTGATCTAATTCCTCAACTGGCTCAAAAAAATATAAGACACATGATACTTATTACCTCAGGCTTTGGGGAAACAAATGATGAGGGCAAAAAAAGGCAAAGAGAATTGGTTGCCTTAGCCAAAGAATATGGAATAACCATAATTGGTCCAAATACCATGGGTCTTTTAAATCCACACTGGAATTTTTATTGTACAGGTGCTCAGGTCACCCCAAAACCAGGTTCATTGGCAATGGTATCCCAGTCAGGCAATATGGGAGTTCAATTACTCTCTTTTGCCAGTGATCACGGGATAGGAATCAGGGGATTTTGTGGGTCAGGCAATGAGGCAATGGTGTGTATTGAAGATTATTTAGAGGCCTTGATGGAGGATAAACTAACCTCAACAGTGATGCTTTATGTGGAGAGTGTAAAGAATGGACCACGCTTTTTTGAAGTTGCCAAAAGGTTGTCAAGGGAAAAACCTATAATACTCCTAAAAGGTGGAGAGACCAAGGCAGGTGTAAAGGCAGCGTCAACACACACTGGAGCAATGGCTTCAGATAGCAGGGTGTTTAACAGTATGTGTAACCAGGCAGGGATATTAAAGGTGGATACCTCCACAGAACTTTTGGATTTAGCAGCTTCATTTGATTCTCTGCCCCTACCCAAAGGAAATAAGGTAATAATCTTCACCCTTGGTGGAGGATGGGGTGTAATTACTGCTGACCTTTGCGCAAAATATGGATTAGAACTGCCAGAGCTCCCTGAAGATGTAATTGAGTTCTTTGACAGGGAACTTCCAGATTTTTGGAGCAGGACAAATCCAATAGACCTTGTTGGGAAATGGGATATTAAGATACCCGAGATGATGTTAGATAATGTACTGAAACTTGATATTTGTGATGCTCTAATAAATTTGGGTATCTTAGGTCGTAAATATTTTTTTCAGAACTATATTGCTGGAATTGAAAAAGCTGATCCTTCTTATTCAAAGGAAGTTTTAAAAGATATCACTTCAATGTTTGAGGAATATGAAAGAGAATTTATTAACCTTACAATAGAGATGATGGAGAAATATGAAAAGCCAATATTTGGAGTAAGGTTAAATACAGGTCCTACTGACAAGAGAGTTTATGAAGTTAAAGGGAAAAAATATAAGGCAGTATGTTATGATTCCCCAGAAGATGCAGTAAAATCATGTGCAAATATGTGCAAGTATTATAATTGGAAACAAAGAGGTTAGTTATGTTGTTTGAACAAGGCCCAATTAGACCACCAAGTGAGGCTGGGAGCTTATTACTTAGGTTTACCAGAAATTGTCCATGGAACAAGTGCGAATTTTGTATAACATATAAAGGGGCAAGGTTTTCTAAAAGGAGCCTTGATGAAATCTTCAGGGATATAGATGCAGTTGTCGCTATTATAGAGGATGTTAAGGAGAGATCCTGGAGAGAGGGATATGGAGGGCAAATTACACGGAGCCTTGTGAGTGAAATCTTAAGGGATCCAATACTTCATGAGCAATATAAACATGTGGCTGTTTGGCTATATAGGGGAACATACAATGTGTTTATCCAGGACGCAAACAGCCTGATTATGAAAACTGATGAATTAGTTAAGGCCTTGACATATTTAAAACAAAGAATACCCAAGATAAAAAGGATTACCTCATATGCAAGGGCATCTACACTTGTAAGAAAATCTGTACAAGAACTCAAAGAATTAAAAGACGCAGGGCTAACCAGAATTCATGTTGGTATGGAATCTGGTTGTGACAAGGTCTTAAAGTTTATAAAAAAGGGAGTTACTTCAAAACAATTAATTGAGTCTGGGAAAAAGGTGAAAGAGGCAAAGATTACCCTTTCTGAATACATTATGCCAGGTTTAGGTGGTAAAGAGTTTTCCAAAGAACATTCAAAGTCTTCAGCACAGATCTTAAATGAGATAAATCCTGATTTTATCAGACTTAGGACCTTGCAGGTGATACCTGGAACACCACTTTATGATAAATTAATAAAAGGAGAATTTAAGCCCCTTTCTGAAGATGAAGTAGTACTTGAGATTAGAGATTTTATATCAAGGCTAGAAAATATTACCAGCACCATCACCTCTGATCATATAAGGAATTTATTGGAAGAGGTGGAAGGGAACTATCCAGAAGATAAGCAGAAGATGATAAACATAATTGATGAATATTTGTCTATGTCAGATGAAGATAGGCAACTTTTTAGGCTTGGAAGAAGGGGAGGTGGGCTCAGATCTGTAAAAGAGCTCTTTTTCCCTGGTGTTAGAGAAAAATTAAAAAGGGCAAAGGCAGAGCTTGAGAAGTCTGAAGGAAAATCAATTGATGAAATCATATTTGAGATGGCATGTGAGATGCTATGAATATGGAATGGATATTAAATTACTTAAATACCCAGCTGACTCATTCCATTATTGTGTCTGCTTTATTGTGCTTTTTAGGGGGAGTTTTAGCAAGTCTAACACCCTGTGTCTATCCATTAATTCCAGTAGTGGCAACCTATATTGGATCAAAATCTATAAAACAAACCAGACTTACATCTTTT
>Ga0256842_1003697_pt1 | contig 10015 bp, 5 predicted proteins | sample 4559240metaG_FD_185973 | JGI IMG/M metagenome (GOLD analysis project Ga0256842, IMG submission 185973) | Hydrothermal vent microbial communities from Guaymas Basin, Mexico - 4559-240 | ecosystem: Environmental > Aquatic > Marine > Hydrothermal vents | place: Mexico: Guaymas Basin | collected...
CAGCACAAAATTTTGCCCCATATATGAATACTGTATTCGGGGGTGCTCCTACAGGACCTTATGTTATTAGCTCCAATATTGTTATAGATGATGCCGCAGGAAATAATAATGGAACAGTAGAGTATGCAGAGGAAATAAAACTTGATGTAGATTATATTAACCTTACTTCTTTTACCGCAACTGCAATGATTTCGGAATTGGTTTCTACTGATACTATGATTACCATAACTAAAGACACCGCTAATATTGGTGTTATTGTAGGTAGTGATACTATTAAGAGAAATAATGCATTTATTATACAAATAGATTCTAATGCTGTTGATGGACATAATGTTCATCTTCAAATTGAGAATACGGATGCTAGTGGTAATCCTTGGATTTCGCCACTTACTATACCTATTTTTGCACCGAATATTGTAATTGATGGTATGCGTATTAAGGATACTTTGCAGGGCAATGGCAATGGAATTATTGAAGCTGGAGAAGAGGTTATTATTCAAATTAAACTTAAAAACACTGGCTCACGAGATGCTTTAGATGTGGTATGTAAGTATATCCCTGATAATAGTTTGGTAGTTGTACAAAATACTGTAACGATAAACTCACTAGCTTCTAATTCATCCCAATGGCTTAATTTTAAAGTAAGTTTTGATCAAAATGCTAATATTGGGGATTATTATAATATAGAATTCAATTATGAATCTCATGCATATTCTGGAGCTGAAAGTTTTGCTCAAGTAATAGGCTCTTTTGATGAAAATTTTGAAACAGGCGATCTTAATAGTTATGCTTGGGATACAACATCAAATTTGGCTTGGGGAATTGATACTCTTTATACTTACGACGGCGATTTTGCTATTCGTTCATCAAAAAATATTATTGATAATGGAGTTAGTACCATTACATTAAATATGAGAACCCTTAGTGCTGACAGCCTTAGTTTTTATGCAAAAGTCAGTACAGAGTCTGGTTATGATATTTTTGGGTTCTATATTGATGGTATACTACAAGATTCGTGGTCAGGTAATATAGACTGGGCAAAATCGAGTTTCTTTGTTGAGGCTGGCGATCATCAATTTAAATGGGAATATGCCAAAGATTACTATATGTCTGATAATTTGGATGCTGTATGGCTTGACTATATTTCGTTTCCGCCTACCGATGCTTGGAGTAGCATTAATGGTGATCAGGCTACAATTATCAATAATATTTCGCTATGGCCAAATCCAGCTAATGATGTAGTAAATATTGAATTTGAAAGCGCAAAAAATACTAATATCTCTGCTTCGGTTTTTAATCAATTGGGACAAAGAGTTATTGACAATATTGATTTTGGAACACATTTTCAAGGCAAATCACAAATACAAATCAATACTTCGGGTTTACAATCGGGAGTATATTTTATACGCTTAACAACTGATGGTCAGCAGTACTATCAAAAGTTAATTATTAAGTAATGATAAATGAATAAAGATAAATTACATCGTGATATTGACAGTATTAAGCGTCAATATCACGATTTTGTTTTTACATATAGTGCTCAAAAAGAAAAGCTTGATAAGCAGAGTTTACTAATTTCCATAGCTCGCTTCTCAGCATTCATAGGTGCTTCTGTAATCGTATATTTTGCTTTTAAAACAGAGTCCTCTTTATATTGGATAATAGGATTGGCTCTTTTGCTGCTATTTGTTTTTCTAATGCAATTGCATTCCAAATTATTAAAAAAAAGAACTTTCCTTTCAAAGCTTATTTCTATTAACGAAAAAGAGCTTCTTTCGCTTGATGGCGATAATTCTAGTTTCGATAATGGAGCGAAATTTCAGATTGATTATCACGATTTTAGTTTGGATTTAGATATCTTCGGTGAGCAGTCGGTTTATCAAATGATAAATAGAAGTGTTACTAGCAAAGGAGCTTCTGTTTTGGCAGCATGGTTTAATTTGCCATTATTGGCGAAAACCGAGATATTAAATAGGCAACAGGCCACATCAGAGTTGAGTTCATTGCTTGAGTATCGTCAATCTTTTGCCGCAAAGGGTATGATGGTGGAAGAGAAAACTAAGGATTTTGATTTCCTTATCGATTGGCAAAATCAAACTAATCTATTCTTTGGAAAATCCATATTTAAGATATTAATATTGCTTATTCCTATTATAAATATTGCCAATATATTTCTTTATTCTTTCGATTTTATAGGTGGAAAAATACTTGGCCTTACATTAGTGCTTACATTGGTTTTTGTGGGTTTTTATCAAAAGAAAATTCAAAAAATTCATCAACGATTGAGTCGCCGCTCACAGCTTTTGGGCAAATATGTAAGCCTTTTTGAGCAGATAGAAAATGCGGACTTTAATTCTGATTTATTGAATGTAATTCAAAAGAATATAATTACCGATAAAAAGAAAGCTTCTGTAGCAATTAAAGATTTATCGAAAATATTATCGGCATTAGACTCTCGCTTGAATGTTATTATGGGCGTAATTTTGAACTCCATATTTGCTTGGGATATTAGGCAAGTGTATCGTATGGAAGCCTGGAAAGGGCAGTATGCTGCTAATTTTAATCAATGGTTCAATAGCATTGGCGAATTTGATGCATTGCTTAGCCTAGCTAATTTACAATATAATAAAGTTGATTGGAATCACCCTTCAATTAGCGATGATAATGTATGGCAGATTACGGAAATGCGCCATCCACTTATGGCTCAAAGCGAATGTGTGGCAAACGATTTTAGTGTGCAAACAATGCCTTTTATAAAGGTAGTAACAGGAGCTAATATGGCAGGAAAAAGTACCTACCTACGTTCTGTGGGAAGTAATCTTGTACTTGCAATGATTGGTGCTGTGGTAAATGCAAAATTAATGTCGTTTCATCCTTTGCAGATAGTTAGTAGCCTGCGTACTTCCGATTCGCTAATGAGTGGTGAGTCGTATTTTTATGCCGAGATTAAGCGCTTACAGATGATTGTAAATAGACTTAAGAGTGGCGAAAAGGTATTTGTGCTTTTGGACGAAATACTTAAAGGAACAAACTCTAATGATAAGGAGCAAGGTTCACGCTCATTACTTGAGCAACTAATTAAACTCAATACAATAGGCGTAATTGCTACTCACGATTTATCATTAGGAAACCTTAGCTCACTTTATCCCAATGCAATAGAAAATCAGTGCTTTGAAGTGGATATTATTGATGATCAGCTTTCGTTTGATTATAAAATAAGACCAGGAGTAGCGCAAAATATGAACGCAAGTTTCCTGTTGAAAAAAATGGGGATTGTGGGTTAATTTTAGTCCTTAGTTCTTAATAAATGATAAATATACTTTGTTTGGGCTAAAGCCCATATAAGATATAAATTATTAGGCATGGCATTAATGCCATGCCTAATAAAAGTTAAGATAATGCGGGCTTTAGCCCAAACATAAGAACTAAAAAAATATAAATTTCTATTTGTAATTTTTATAAAATACTTAGCTCAGAACTTAAAACATAATTTCCAAGCAATTAATAATTAAACATTAACAATTAACAATTAGTCATTAGTCTTCAAACTTCTTAATTTCCCCGCTTTTAAGTTTAGCTATATAAATTTTCAAATCGCCATAAACCTCTGGTGCTAGAATCAGCAATCCAATAATATTAGGGAAAGCCATAGTAAGTATCATCATATCGGCAAAGGCAACCACCGCACCTAATTCCGCAGCAGCACCAATCACAGTAAATGATAAGAAAATGAAGAAGAAAGTATAATTCAAAGTCTTTTGTGATAGGTTGAATTTTTTGAATAATCCACCAAAAAGAAATTTGAAACTATTAAGACCATAATAAGCCCAAGTAATCATTGTGGAGATTGCAAAAAGCATAATTGCGAAAGCAAGAATATAAGGGAACCAGCTAATTACGCTACCAAATGCAGCAGAAGTAAGTTGCGAACCACTCATGCCATTAGCAAGCTCTGGAGTATAATATCCTGTAAATACGATAACTAAAGCAGTCATTGTACATATCAATACTGTGTCTATAACAGGCTCAACTAGAGCTACAAAACCCTCAGAAATAGGTTCGTCAGTTTTTACCGCTGAGTGAGCAATAGTTGCTGATCCCACACCTGCCTCATTGGAGAAAGATGCCCTTTGAAAACCTACTATCAATACTCCAAGGAATCCACCCTTAAGAGCATCGGCATTAAAAGCGCCATCGATAATAATTCCGAATACAGCAGGGATTTCTGTATAATGAACGCCGATAACAACCAAAGCTGCTAAAACATAAATTCCAGCCATTATAGGAACAACTTTTTCGGTAACTTTAGCAATACTTTTTATACCACCAATAATTACAACTCCTACAATTATAGCTAATGCCATTCCGACCCATGCACCATGTCCTACAAAAGCAGGCTCTATTAGTTCAAATTGCATGAATGTTTGATTCGATTGAAACATGTTTCCACCACCAATAGAAGCACCAATCATTAGTACAGCATAGGTTACAGCAAGCACTTTTCCCAAAGGCCATAAGCTGAATCCTAGTAATTTCTTTTCTTTAAGAGCCTTTTCTAGATAAAACATTGGTCCACCAGATACAATTCCGGCTTTACTAATATTTCTGTATTTTACTCCTAATGTCACTTCTGTAAATTTCAACGACATACCCATTATTCCTGCTACTATCATCCAAAAAGTAGCGCCAGGTCCACCAACAGTAATTGCGATTGCTACTCCGGCGATGTTTCCCAAGCCAACAGTGCCAGAAAGGGCAGTAGCCAAAGCTTGAAAGTGAGACACCTCGCCCACATCACCAGGTTTATCGTATTTGCCACGAATTAAATCTATGGAGTGCTTTATGCCAGTGATGTTTATGAATTTCATACGTACTGTAAAAAATGCAGCTCCCAGAACTAGCCATACAACTATAAAAGGAATATCTTTGGTAATAGGTTTGCCTTGTTCATCAAGTAATGGTTTACCATTTTCGTCATAAACAACAGGGTCGTGAATACCTATGGCTGTAAAAGGATCCCAAAAAAGCACTTTTTCTAGCGCTGTAACTTTAGGCTCAAACCAATGGTTAATTTTCTGACTTATAGTCTGTTCTGTCTGAGTTTCTTTCTCAAGAGTGCTTTCTGACTTTACATCCTCAGCGAAAAGAGAGGTGCTCATTCCTAAAAAAAGGAATGCAATTAATAATATTTTCTGCATAGGTAGTATGATTATTTATGGATAATACAAATGTATAAAAATAATTGACATGCTGTACAGAACTGCAATGTCTTTGCTTTACTGTAGAGAACCCTTCGCTCAAAGAGAAGGTTTCGCTAGTTTTTGGATTACTTGTACTGAGTATGGGTCAAAGCGTCGGCGTCGCTCGAAACGACACCGACGCTAAGCTCAAAAGAATCCCAATTTATTTAACTTAATAAAACATATCTTCATATCTTAGCCATATGATTTGGAGTAATAATGATTTCAATGATACAACAGTTAAGTTCATACTGTCGGTACAAATTATTTATGATTGTAAATATCTAATGAAAGAATAATGATTAAACTAAATGGAAATAGAATAAAAAATACAGCTCTGTTATTTTTAATACTTTTAATCTTTGGACAATCATATGGACAAGAAAATTGTTTTGATATTCCAAAAATGAAAAATTACGGTTTTTTCAGAATAAAAAACTGCACGGATACCATTTACTTAGGTGTTTTACAAGGTGATTCAATAGCAGAACTAGAACGTATTTATATTAAAGTAGAAAAGAAATTATATTTATATATTATTAGTGACACAGCTTTTGAAATTGGTCAATTTAGGAAGTTTAACTTTATTTCATTCTCTAAAAGCCAATTTATTAGAATGGAAAAAAAAAGATACTGGAAATCATATGATACGAAGGGTAATATAATTGACTTAGTTGATAATTATTCTCAGTATAAATATTTTAGGATTTTTCCTTGCTTTAGAGTCGTTTCTACGAAAAAACATGATGAAATTTAATCAAGATAGTTTATGTTATGAAATATCACCATCCGCTGGTGCGCGAAACGCAAGTTCGACGAAGTCATTCCATAGCGATACAAACAAATAACAAGCTTAAAAATAGACCAAGGAACTAGTATATATTTAGTACTTTTACTTTCTATATTTACACTATTTAAATTATAAAGTATTTGTTATTGCATTAGTTATAAGGAATTTTGAAACATAATATAATGAAAAAGGAATTATTAAAAAACAAAGAACAAGATTTATTAAATAAATTAACTGAACTCATTGAGTCTAGTCAACAAAAGATTGTTATACATGCTAATAGTACATTAACACTAACTTTTTGGCAGGTCGGTAAATATATAAATGATTTTGTATTAGATAATAAACGTGCTGAATATGGTAAACAGATTATGTCGACAGTGTCTACATATTTGAACAAAAAATATGGAAATAATTTTGAACTACGTAATCTTCGTAGAATGAGGCAGTTTGCAGAACAATTTAATGACTTTGAGATTGTGACGACACTGTCGACACAATTGAGTTGGTCACATTTTATTGAACTTTTCCCCTTGAAAAAGATTGAAGCGAAACTTTTTTATGCCAATAAAATTGCGGAAGCAAATTGGGGTGTTAGAGAATTGCGAAAGCAAAAGGATAAAAAACTATATGAAAGAGCCTTAGTCGCAAATAATCAGTTTCCTTCTGAAATAGAGGGGACAAAAGATTTATTTAAGGATCCGTATTTATTGGACTTTCTGAAGTTAAAAGATGATTTTTTGGAGAAAGACCTTGAAGCAGCAATCCTCGTAGAACTTGAGAAGTTCATTTTAGAACTAGGAAAGGGTTTTACTTTTGTAGAACGACAAAAAAGAATGATTATTGATGGTGAAGACTTTAAACTAGACTTACTATTTTTCCATAGAAAACTACAACGCTTGGTGGTTGTAGAACTTAAAATTGGACGCTTTAAAGCTCAGTATAAAGGGCAAATGGAGTTATACTTAAAATGGCTAAATAAGTATGAAAAACATGAAGGTGAGAACGGACCTATTGGTTTAATACTATGTACAGAAACAAGTAAGGAACAAATAGAGCTTCTTGAAATGCACAAAGACGGAATTATGGTAGCCGAATATTGGACTGAATTACCTCCTAAAAATATACTTGAAGAAAAACTCCAAGAAGCAGTAATTGAAGCTAAAGAAAGATTAGAAAGAAGAAAGCTTAAATAGTAGTGAATTATTAATAAAAAAATAGAACATATTACCTAGAGACATAAACTCATTTGTACCGAATACAACTCAAAGCGTCGGCGTCGCTCGAAGCGACACTGACTTTATTAATGGCAGGCTGGCTTTACTTAAAAAGTTGAACTTAATAGAGTATTATATTTAAACTAAATAATTAGTATCTTTGACATTAGTGAATTAATGTTTGCAAAGAATGAGAAGAATAGGTGTGATTATGACAGAATATGATAAATTAGAATATAAGAATTGGATTAAATCTTTAAAAACAAGGTTTAAACAAAGTCAAATTAAGGCAGCTGTTAAAGTAAATTCTGAAATACTCGAATTCTATTGGAACTTGGGAGCTGATATCGTAGCAAAACAAAAAAATACTGATTGGGGTTCTGGTTTCATAAAGCAAATAAGTGCAGATTTAATTAAAGAATTTCCTGATGTTACTGGTTTTTCTTTCAGAAACATAAAATTTATAAGGCAGTGGTATTTGTTTTATTACCAGTATTATATAAAAAGTCGACAAGCTGTTGACCAATTGGAAAATCAACAAAATGTAAAAGGGAAACAAGCTGTTTCCCTTTTAGAAAGTTCAATTGGGAAACAAGTTGTTTCACAATTACAAGAGCCTATAACGAAACAAGCTGTTTCGCAAATTACCCAGATACCTTGGGGACATAATATTTTAATTGTTCAAAAATCAGCTGATGTTAAAGAAGCTTTGTTTTATGTGAGCAAAACCATAGAATATGGTTGGAGTCGCGCTGTACTTGCACACCAAATAGAAAGTCAGTTATATAAGCGAGAATGTAAAGCAATAACTAATTTTAAAACTACTTTACCAAAACTTCATTCTGATCTGGCAAACGAATTAATAAAAGACCCATATCACTTTGATTTCTTTAGTTTAAAAAAGAAATACTCTGAACGACAGCTCGAAGATGCATTGTTAGACCATATTACTAAATTTCTATTGGAATTAGGAGCTGGCTTTGCTTTTATTAGCAGGCAGAAAATTATTACCGTAGGCAAGCGTGATTTTAAAATGGATTTACTTTTTTATCATACCATCATGCATTGTTATGTTGTGGTGGAACTAAAAGTTGTTGATTTTGAACCAGAGTTTGCGGGTAAACTCAACTTTTACATAACTGCCGTTGATAAGCAAATAAAAACAGAAAAGGATGAACCTACGATTGGTATTTTGATTTGCAAAGACAAGGATAAAACAGTAGTAGAATATGCTTTAAATGATATTTATAAACCAATGGCTGTGTCAGAATACCATTTAACAAATATACTGCCTGATAATTTAAAGGATAACTTACCAAATGTAGAAGAATTAAAATCAGAGATAAACAAAGGGACAACATAAAGATATTATATCCTTATTTGCTGTGAGCCCAAAGAGTTATCTTAATAATTGAATTTCAATCTTATGATAATCCAAACTTTTGGAAATCTTTATGTTTTCAAAGGCAAATACTATAACAAAACAATGAAAAAACACCTATTATTAGTAGTAATTATAACCTTAAGTACCAGCGCATTTTGTATAAATACGGATACTCTGAAATTGCAAAGAATGAACACCTTGTCTCAGGCTTGGGGTTTAATGGCCATTTATACTCCATTTACTGAACAAGAGGCATTGGAGTATTTTACAATTCTTACGGAGGAGATTGAGCGTATTGACACAAGTATTAATCACGAAAGAGCTTTCAACTTTTCAATCGAAAGAATTTATGAATATTCTAATACCAAGCATAGAATTAATCTAGATTCGGTTTCAAATATAGATAGTTATGAATTAATGCATAAAGATTTATTTAAGTGGACATCCAACAATTTACTTTCACCAAAATATCAGAGAATATTTAATAATATTATAGACAAAGGATATATTGAAGAGGACTACATTTCACCTTTTGTAAATGTTTCGAGTACCTTAGCACAAATTAATGATCCTAATTATGGTGCATTACTTAAGAAGTATATAATTAACGACAAATATGATGCTCTTGGAGTTTATATATACTTCTGGAACATAAGTAATTATTTTTCGCCATTTCCGGTGAGCGGAAAGAATATAGACTCTCTATTTTATAAATATTCTTCAGAATTTCTTTCTATTGATAGCTTGATAATACAAAACTATAGTTACCTTATGTTCCAAGCCTGCTCTGATCAAAAAGATTCTCATTTGACTACAGCTATTGTTTACTACCCTTCTAGATTAAGTAAATATATGTCACTTAGCATTAAGGATACTATTGCAACCATAAAAGAAGTGTCACCTACATTTGCCAAGGATTACAACCTCATTAAAGGAGATAGAATTATTTCCTTTAATAACCTTAGTGTTTCAAATAGAATTCATACGTATGAAAAATATGTAAGAGCATCGAACCAAACATTAACGAATTATAGAATTGCGCGTAAATTATTAATTATAAACAGGAAAGATTCAGTAATAAATATTGAGATTTCTAGAAATGACTCATTAATTAATCGCAGCATTAATTATAATACGATTACAGCAGAGCCTATTATTAAAGATAAATTTCCTGATAAATTTAAAATAATAAACGATAGTGTTGTATATATAAATGTCGGGAAAATTAATGATAACGAATTTACTAATTATCTGAAGAAAAGTAAACAATATAATAATATAGTTTTTGACTGTAGAGAGTATCCTCTAAAGTTAGAGTTTACAGGCAAATGGGTTAACTATCTTTTATCTGATAATAGATTATATGTTAATTATCAATCCATTG
>Ga0256842_1003699_pt1 | contig 10014 bp, 7 predicted proteins | sample 4559240metaG_FD_185973 | JGI IMG/M metagenome (GOLD analysis project Ga0256842, IMG submission 185973) | Hydrothermal vent microbial communities from Guaymas Basin, Mexico - 4559-240 | ecosystem: Environmental > Aquatic > Marine > Hydrothermal vents | place: Mexico: Guaymas Basin | collected...
TAAATTCGGGGAGAGGGAATACATAGAACTTGCAGAATATGCTAAATCCCAAAATATAATCTTTTTGTCAACTCCGTTTGACAACGAATCGGTTGATTTTCTCAACGATCTGGTGCCTGCTTTTAAAATAGCCTCCTCTGACATAACAAATATTCCTTTCATTAGGTATATTGCAAAGAAAGGAAAACCTATATTTCTCTCAACCGGGGCTTCCACTATCGAGGAAATAAAGGAAGCTGTGGAAACTATAGATTCAGAAGGGAATAAAGAAATTGTTATTATGCACTGCATTCTAAACTATCCAACTTTATATAAAGACGCCAATCTTGGCATGATTTTACACCTTAAAAAGGAATTTCCTCAATATTTGATAGGCTATTCGGATCACACATTGCCCGATAAGTGTATGGTTACTTTAACAACCGCTGTAATATTAGGAGCGTCAGTGATAGAGAAACACTTTACACTGGATAAAACCCTTGAAGGGAATGATCACTACCATTCTATGGATCCCAATGACCTTAGAATTTTTGTGGAGAATGTAAAGCTGATCACTAAAATAATTGGAAAGACAACCAAAGAACCATTACCTAGCGAGGAAAAAGCAAGAAAATTTGCCCGCAGAAGTATAGTTGCAAATAAATTTATCCCTAAAGGGACAATTATAACAGAGGATATGTTAGCAATAAAGAGACCAGGTATTGGAATACCCCCTAAATTTTTTGATAAACTTATAGGCAGAGTTGCTAAGAAAGATATAAATGAGGACGAAATAATTCTGTGGGATTTTATTGCCTAAAATCAATTATTTGTTGCAATGGATAGGGTTTTAAAAAGTGGTAAAGAAGAAATAAAGTATTTATTAAAAGATTTTTTACTTTATGGAATGAGTATATTCCTTACATCAGGTATTTCATTTTTTTTACTTCCCATATTGACAAAATTTCTATCTCCTAAGGATTACGGAATAGTTTCATTGTTTCAGAGCTTTTTTAATATTAGCCTTATTTTGATAGGATTAGGAATGGAGAATTATGTAAAACTTATTTATTTCAAAGAGCCTCAATTTTTTAAAGAGAACTTAGTTAATGTATTAAGTATAGCTTATTTAAACTCGGTTTCTTTGATTTTTTTGGGGATAATCATGAATGCAACTCCTGTTATGAACTCTATGCTTCCTGACTTTCCTCATTTTCTATTTCTTGTTGCTTTCTTTTCCGGTTTTTGTGGCTTTTTAGGCTCTCTTTATTTAACCATACAACAAATAAAAAGACAGACAATTATGTATATAAAATTTCAAATGTCCCAATTTATAATAAATGTTTTCCTTTCTCTTTTCTTGGTGTATATAGGGCTAAAATGGATAGGGCGTATAAGTGGAATAGTTTCCTCTTACCTACTTACTGGCTTTTGGGTTTTATTTTGGATATACAGACGAGAAAATATTAAAATTAAAGGAACGTTCTTGTTTTTTAAAAATACTCGTAGAATTTTAAGATTTAGTTTGCCAACAATATTGCATAGTTTAGGGAGTTGGATGATTACAAATGTAGATAAACTTTTCATAAACAAGATGATAGGTATAGAAGAAGTGGGTATCTATAGTGTTGGCTATAAAATAGGGATGGTGATTGGTATATTGGCAGCTGCTTTTAATCGGGCCTGGGTCCCATATTTTTTTTCTAAACTGTCTCTGAAAGATAGGTCATGTTATGTTCGTATCGTTAAAATTACCTATATTTATTTTGTAATCATACTCCTTGCTTCATTGGTTTGGACCTTATTTAGCCGTATACTTATAAATGTTGTTTTAGGGACAAAATATCGTGATGCCCAAAACTACGTATTATGGATTTCATTGGCCTACGCATTAAATGGAATGTATTTTATGGTGGTTAATTATATCTTTTTCGCCGAAAAAACTATTTATCTGTCATTCATAATACCTTCTTCAGCTTTACTGAATGTTGTGTTGGATTACTTTTTCATAAAATACTTCGGGGCAGTAGGTGCTGCTATTGCGACTACTATAACTTATGCAGTTATATTTCTGGTTACTTGGGTGTTGAGTAACAAAGTTTACAAAATGCCTTGGAGGGTAATGAAATGAATCGTAAATATATTACTGAATTATTAAGCAGTTTTGAGGAGCTATATCCGGTTCAGAATTTTACAATTGGTAGAGTTAAGGTCTGGCCTTTACTGCGTATATATACAGCATTTTATTTGATGAACGAAATGGTAAATATAAATCTTGATAACAGAGAGAAATTTCACGAATCGAAAGGTAGAGTTTTCTTTGACTTTTTTAATTTTCTGTCTTCTAAAGCTTTTATTCCAAACAGAAGAACGAAAGTTGTTTTCTTAAGCTATTTAACAAATAGAAGATATAAACATGGAAGGTACAAATACGATATTTATGTGGATCCTATATTAGATATAATTAATGAAAAGAGATATAAAATCTATGAGTTCGGAAACTCAATGGACACTTCGTTTCGCCATGTTCCTCACAGTAAGGTTGGTATCTTCTCTATATTTACTGATGTGGCAAAGGCCCTGTGTTTTCATATACATGATAGTTATATAAAACACAACGATTTAGGCTGGTTAGACGATTTTACCTTTTGGCTTCAAAGAAAAACTGGCATAGTTTTGGAAAAGAGAAATTTTCTTGAATACTTCTGCAGTATAATGGTATTGAGTAAACTTATTGAGCCGTTTTTAAAATACGATAGGCCAAAGGTTTTATTGGTTGTTTGTTGGTATTGCAAAGAAGGACTTGCTGCGATATATGCTGCTAAAAAGATGGGGGTTATAGCTGTTGACATCCAACATGGATTACAAGGTGATGGTCATTTTGCATATTCTGGCTGGGTTAAAGAGAATTTATGGGATTTTTTTCCTGACAGGTTTTGGGTCTGGGGTGAGCTGGACTACAAATGCTTGATAAAAAACAATAGACTTTGTTCATCTTCAAATGTCATCATAGGCGGAAATCCTTGGATAAATTTATGGAAAGAAGGATTATTTAAAAGCCATCATAGAAAGAGGAAAGATAAACAAGTCAACATTCTGGTGACGATTCAGGACTTTACACCTTTTGATCTATTGTTTGATAGTATTAAAAGGTCTCCAGTCAATTGGCATTGGTATATAAAATTGCATCCAACTAACATAAATATGCAGAGGAAAATCGTTTATAGTTACATTGAAAAATTGTGTAATAAAACAAAGGTATCCGTTGTTGGTGATTCTTATGTTGATTTATATCTTTATGATTTATTTAAAATTACAGATGTCCATTTAACAGCTTATTCTACTTCTGCAATGGAAGCTATTGCTTTTAATTTACCAACTGTTCTGATTCACGAGAATGGACTTCATGCCTATGAGAAATTTATAAAAGAAGGGATAATGATTTTCGCGAATACTCCTGATGAGATCCTGAGAGCAATAGAAAAATCATTTCTTATACGAATCTCTCATAAAAATATTTTTGACAAAATGTCAAAGGCACTCTTTGGAACTTTGAAAGATACACATAATGCGTGGGCTGGTTTGGTTAATTAAAAGTAGTTATTGGTAAATTAAAATGAGCAAAATAAAATTAATTTTTGTGACGTTTCTTTTACTTCCGATAATCTGGTTTTCTATGGTTGGAATAAAGAAGGCTATTTATATTATCATATATTTTTTATTTTCTGGATTACTAATTTTTGTGAAACCGGAAAGCTTATTCTTAGGCACATTCTTAAGTATCATCAACTATAACAGTAATTTCATTCTTTCGAAAAACTCCATTGTGAACTTTAGCCTTCCGCTGTCTCTAATTGCTGTTTTCGCTATGCGGTTCAAATCAAAGAGGATGTTTTTCTTAAAACTGAGTGTAACCGACATATTGATTTTTTTATTTTTAATTTACGCTAATTTTGTCAATTTCCTCTTCTCTTATAGGATGGAAATAACGAAAGTTCTATTAAACATAGCATTTTTCTCGATAGCCACCGTCGTCATGAGAAAGTTTATATTAACTAAAGAGTGGAATAAAATTTTTCTGTATTACATTTTGGCTGTGGTTATAACGAGCATATATTACTTCATTAAATATGTATCTTTCTATGGGGCTGATGTATTCAAAAGTCCTATTTTCAGGTTCTCGGCCGGCAATGCTGACCCTAATGTTTTCGGAAGGTTTGTTATTATCAGTATAGCCATGATATTGACTGTGAATTTGCCATCTATAAAGAGGGTTTTGAAAGTTATTTTTATTTTACTTTTGATCTTTGTCGGTATGCTCACATATTCTAAGATGTTTTCAATTATTTTAGTCATTATATTTTTCATAGCTGGTTTGAAGGTTGGAAGGACAAATAAATATTTTTTATTTGTTTTTCTTTTAATATCATTGTCTTTTAGTGTGTTGGTTGTTCTATTTATAACAAAAGTAAAGGGGAGTTTAGAGATCCCGATATTAGGCCCGCTATACGCCAGATTTTTCATGGGTGGAACAACCACATCTTTGCTTTCTTTTAGAAATATTATATGGGAAGCATCATGGAAGGCATTGGAAGAGAAAAATGTAATAGATTTTTTAATTGGAGGCGGATATAACTACTCCCGTTATCTCTTATGGGAAAAATTAGGAGTGATAATATCAACCCATAACTGTTTTTTACAGGTTCTCTTGGATTATGGTATTGTGGGTTTTCTTATATTTATGGGAATCATATTGACAAACATAAAGAAAATAAACCTTGTAGAATTAGCTTATTTACTTACTATTTTCTCGTTAGCATGGATATTTGACTGGAGTATGTTGATGTTTTTCGTGTTGTGGGGTAATAAAAATTTACCGTCGAGAATGGAGAAAAATGAGTGTAAACAAGATATTACATGTGGTTGACTCATACCATCCTCAACTAGGTTATCAAGAGGTATTTTTGGCTAAGACCCATTCCATGTTAGGTTATAAAGTTTCAGTTTTGACATCCAACATAAACTTTGATTTTCCCTATTACAATTTCACTGTTAAGAATTTATTAGGACCGCAAAAATTACAGAGTGGAATTTTCTATGATGGGGATGTCAAGATTTTCAGACTCAGAGGAATAAAACTTCCTAAGGGAGGAGCATGGTTGATTGGTTTTAAAAATATTATCGCTGAATTTGATCCTGATGTTGTTATATGCCACGGCGTTACTTCGTTTAATAGCCTTAGAATAGCGTCTATAAAGAAGGAGTTTAATTTTAAACTTGTGTATGACATTCATATGCACTATGCGATTATGACGCGCTCACTGGCAAGCTTTTATAGGTTATATAAATTTTTTATCAAGAAAGTGATTTTAAAAAATGCAGATAAGGTCGTGGCTATAAGCCATGAGACAAAACGTTTTGCAAATGAAGTTTATGGTATTCCTCTGGAGCATATAGATGTTATACCTTTGGGAGCAGACATTAAGAGATTCGCCCCTTCTTTACAAAAAAGAAAAAAAATTCGAGAAAAATTAGGGATAAAAAGTAATGATGTTTGTCTTATTTATGCTGGCAAAGTTATACCTGAAAAAGGGGTTGATTGGATTATAAAGGCCGGATTAAGGCTTTTAAAAAAGCATAAAAATGTGCAATTTCTTATTTTAGGAGATGGACCTCCTTGGTATTTAAATTCCTTACATGCTATGGTTCCTAAAAAATTAAAACAACATTTTGTTTTTCATAAGACTGTTTTAAATGCCGAATTACCTGATTTTTACAATGCTTGTGATGTAGGGGTTTGGCCTAAAGAAGTAACAATAACTACTATTGAGGCAATGAGTTGCGGGTTACCTGTAATTGTTAGTAGTCTTCCAGTTGCAATTGAACGAATAAGATACAATAATGGATTTTCTGTTAGCTCAATAGATGAGCTTTACAAAGCTATGCTTTTTTTTGTAGAAAATCCAGATAAACGTGTTGAGATGGGAAAGAATAGCAGAATGGCTTGTGAAACAGAATTGAATTGGGAGTCAATTGCCAAGAGATTCTTAGAGCTGTAGAGGAGATAGAAAGATGAAATTTGGAGTTATAATTCCTACTAAAGATCGGAGAGAAGATTTGTTTGAGTGTTTGATGAGTATGCGTAGTCAATCTGTTTTGCCTGAGATAGTTGTCATTATTGATTCAAGCAAAGACAATGAAACAGAGGAAATGATTAAAGAAATTAAGCACTCTTATCCCGTTCAGCTTGTGTATATTAGATATAAGAAACCTCCTTCATCAACTGGACAAAGGAATGTAGGTATTGAGTATATTAAGGATAAAGTTGACCTTATTCATTTTTTAGATGACGATGTGGTGTTTTTCCAGAGCGATTATTTTGAAAAGATAAATAGACATTTTATAGAGGATTCTTCCATAGGTGGAGGTGCAGGGCAAATTATTCAAATAAGGCATGTGGGATATAGAAATAAGTTGGGCACCCTCTTTCGAAAAATTTTTTTGCTTACAGACGAAGGAACCGGAAAACTGAAACCTTCAGGATGGGCATCAATCCCTTCTGATAGATTTTTAAAAAAATTTTCTTACGTGGAAGTACTCCCAGGAGTTGCTGCATACAGAAGTAAAGTTTTTAAACATTTTCTTTTTGACGAGAAGTTGACAGGTCCAGGGACAAGGGAGGATCTGGACTTTTCCTACAGAGTATCACAGACATATAAACTTTTTTTTGAGCCACAAGCGAGGATACTGCACAAGGCAACCCCCTCAGGTAGGCCGAAAAATTGGTTAGAAGTTTATGCTTTTCACTATACTTATAATCATTTCTATTTATTTAAAAAACTTTTACCACAAGATTTGTTCCATATACTTTCCTTCATTTGGTCAGATATAGGTTCTTTTTTAGGATTCATAGGGGTTAGTCTTAAATTTAGAAACCCTTTGCCCATTATAGGAGTGTTGAAGGCTTATAAGGCATTATTAACTAAATGAAACTCAAAGGGGGAGAAATTTATTATGGAGTTAAAGAAATATTGGTTTTTCTGATTGGACAAGTAATTAAAACGGGTTATAACAGTCCTTACAGAATTGCAATTTTGACTTATCATGACATCCCATTAGACAAAAATAAAGATGTTTTTGGAGTTCCATTTGAAAATTTCCTTTTCCATCTTTCTCTTTTGGGAAATGATTCTTTAAAAAGTTTTAGTATTTTAAGATCAATTAAAGAGTTTGAAAGTTTTTTCGATTATTTAGAAGATCGAAGGAATTTCAAGGTTAAGGTAGCTTTATCATTTGATGATGGGTTTAAAAGTTTTCTTAATGTTATGCCTTTTATAAATGACTTAAGGATTTTGACCTTTCTTTTTATAACTCCTAAATTTATCAATTCATCTAATAAATATTTAACTTGGGATGAAGTTAGATTTTTAAAAAATGCTATGGGAGATAGGCTTATAATTGGGTCGCATGGATTAACACATAAACCGTTACACTCGATTGGAGCAAAGGATGTCAAGGAAGAGTTATATAGTAGTAAATCAATTATTGAACAACAACTTAATGTAGAAGTGCATTTTTTAGCTTACCCTTATGGATATAACGTCCCAGATTTTATAGTTGAAATGGCTTATGAGGTTGGATACAAATATGCGTTTACTAACAAATATGGGTTCGTTTGTGTAGGCGATAATAAGTTGAAATTAAGAAGAATCCCCATACTTAAATGGGATACCCCATGGACTCTAAAACAGAAGATAAACGGTGATTTTAATCCGCATTTACTCTATTCCTTACTTAAAGAAAAACAATCATTACACCTTAAATAACAACAAACTTATAATGTTCGGAGGATAAAATGAGGATATTTTTGCAGAATTATCGCAATGGGGAAATGGAACTATTGGATGTCCCTGTCCCTACTGTCTTAGGGAACTTTTTGCTCGTAAAAAATGATTATTCGGCTATTAGTGTGGGGACCGAACGATATATGCTTTCACTGGGGCAAAAGTCTCTTGTAGGTAAAGCTCTTGAAAGGCCTGATTTAGTGAAATTGTTGATAGATAAAATGCGAACAGAGGGAGTGATAGAGACTCTTCGTCAAGCTTTCGCTCGACTCGAAACGCCTGTGCCCCTTGGATATAGTTCTGCAGGGATTGTGGAAGATGTTGGTGGTAAAGTAAAAGGATTTGTTAAAGGCGATCGGGTTGCCTGCGGTGGATATCCCTATGCAATACACGCTGAGTATAACCTTGTTCCTCAAAACTTTGTGGTAAAAGTTCCAGAAAATGTGTCGTTAAAAGAGGCTGCTTTCGCATCCATAGGCGCTATCGCTATTCATGGTCTGAGAATGGCGAACATAACCTTTGGTAGTAGGGTCGGAATTGTAGGGTTGGGGCTCATCGGACTTATCGCTGCTCAGGTCGCTTTGGCTGCAGGTGCTGAAGTTTTCGCTCTGGATATCGATAAATTTAAAGTCGATTTGGCTAAAAAATTGGGCGTTCGATATGTGGGCCTTATCGGCGTGGACCCTATTGAGGATATCGCTTTGGAACTAAGCGATGGTAAGGGATTGGACGCGGTTGTAATATACGCAGGGGCTCCAAAATCCAATAAGCCTTTAGAACTGGCGTCTAAGTTGGTGAGAGAAAGAGGGATAATAAGTGCTGTTGGCCTTGTTAAACTAGATGTGCCGAGGAAGGTATTTTATGAAAAAGAGTTACAGCTTGTGGTCCCTCGTTCAGGTGGCCCTGGAATTTATGACCCTCACTACGAAACTAAAGGAGTTGAATATCCTATCGGTTATGTCCGATGGAGCTACAAAGAGAATATGCGAACATTTCTTAATATGGTGGCCTCTGGGAAGTTAGATATTAAATCCTTAATAACACATGAATACGATTTTGAAAATGCAGTGGAGGTTTATGAAAAGTTGTTGAAGAGTTCCGACGAGAAATTTGTAGGTGTTTTGTTTAGATATAGAGACCACCCACAGAAGGAAGTTAAAAGAATTTATTTAAAAACCGAAAAAGAACCGATTCAACTTCAAAATAACGGGAAAGTAGGAATTGGAATTATTGGGGCAGGACTTTTTACCAAATCAGTTATTTTGCCAATCTTAAAAGATTTCAGAAAAGAAGCCCATTTGGTAGGGATAGCATCATCCACAGGGATAAGTGCGTCTCAATTGGGCAAGAAATATGGATTTGATTATTTTGCAACTGATTACAATGAAATTTTGAAAGATAAGAATGTAAAAGCTGTGATTATTTCTACTCAACATAACACGCATGCTAAGTTTGTTATTGAATCCTTGAAAGCAGGAAAGCATGTATTTGTTGAAAAGCCGCTGTGTATGAATTTGTCAGAACTTGAAGAAATTGCAGATGTTTACAGTAAATCTGACAGAATCCTTATGGTGGGGTTTAATCGTAGGTTTTCACCTTATTCGGAAGAGTTGTTCAACTTACTGTCAAAAGAAGCAGGGCCAATGGTTATAAATATCAGAGTAAACGCAGGTTATTTGCCTCCAGATCATTGGGCTCAAGACCCTGAGAGAGGCGGTGGCAGAATTATTGGAGAGGTTTGCCATTTCGTCGACCTTCTGGAATTCTTCTCGTCCTCTTTGCCTTTAAATGTTTATGCCGATTCAGTGGGTGGTAAATTGGGTAAGTATTTAAAGGAAGATAATTTGGCTGTTATTGTCAAAATGGAGAATGGTGCCCTTGGAACAATAACTTATACCGCCGTAGGTCATAAAGGTTTTCCACGCGAAAGAGTCGAAGTTTTCAAAGGCAATTCTGTTGGGTTAATTGATAACTTTAGGGAAATGATTTTTATTTCAAATAGAGAAAGAAAAAAGAAAAAAGGTAAATTAGATAGAGGGCATAAAAAAGAATTTGAGATATTCATAAAATCAATTAAAGAAGGAAAAGCACCGGTTAGATTTGAGGAATATTACATGACCACACTCACAACTTTTAAAATAATTGAATCCCTAAATACCAATCGGGTGGAGAGAGTACCATGAAGTTTTTG
>Ga0256842_1003700_pt1 | contig 10010 bp, 8 predicted proteins | sample 4559240metaG_FD_185973 | JGI IMG/M metagenome (GOLD analysis project Ga0256842, IMG submission 185973) | Hydrothermal vent microbial communities from Guaymas Basin, Mexico - 4559-240 | ecosystem: Environmental > Aquatic > Marine > Hydrothermal vents | place: Mexico: Guaymas Basin | collected...
AACCATCTTCTCATAAAATTTACTGATGAAGGAAAAAGGGAATATGTAGAATTGCTTATTTCCCTTGGTGCAAATCCCAATTTTAGGGATCTTGATAACAATTTATACACTCCTTTACATGTTGCGGCAGAAAAGAATTTTCCAGAAATTGCTTCTTTGTTAATTGAGAAGGGAGCAAATGTGAATGAAGTTGATAATAGGGGAGATTCACCTTTACACAAGGCATGCTTGAGAGGAAATTTTGATGTGGTTAAAATCCTTGTGAAAAATGGTGCGGATGTCAATATGAAGAATAAAAGCGGTTCTGCTCCACTTCATTTTGCAGCCCATGGTGGATTTCTCAATATTGTTGACTACATGGTTGGTAAAGGAGCAGATATCAATATGAAGGGTTTTGAGGGAAAAACTCCTTTGCATCTTGCGGTATTTTGTGGAGATGTTGAGGTTGTGAAGTATTTTGTAGAACATGGATCAGATATAAATGCGAAAGGTGATGATGGGGGAACTCCACTTCACCTTGCAGTAGTATCAAATAATTTTGATATTTTAAAGTATTTGGTTGAAAAGGGTGCAGATCTCAATGTCTCCACAAGTAGTGGGTGGACGCCTTTACATATGGCAGCCTTTAGGGGATATTTTGATATGGTTAAATTCCTTGTGGAAAAGGGGGCAAAGGTAGATGTTAAAAATGAAAGTGGAGATACACCCCTTGAACTTGCAAAGATAAAGGGATTTGAAGATATTTCCCAATATCTTGCCAGTAGAGGTTAAAACTATAGTTCTTTATCATCAAAGTAGAGGGATCTATCTTCTCTTTTTTGTTTGGGTGGGTTACCTCTTCTTACCCTGATTATAAAGGGAAGGGCAATGAGTAGACCCAGTATTATCCCTATCCCTAAGGGGATTGGTTGAAAATAGGATACAATTGCCTTTTCGATTGATAGGGGTCTTATTTCAACTGGAATTTCAAAAATTGGAATTTTTTCTCCATCTATGGAAGTTACTTCTCCATTTATTTTCAGATAGATTGTATTTATTCCCTCCATGGATTTTATTTTCCATATATAGGTGTTACTATTTGAGTTTTCAGGAGACTGAATCAATTTTAAAGAAACCTTTCCTCTGGTTTTTTCCATCTTAAGTTTTACATCAGGGAAATTTTTGAGGTACTTTAAAAGTTTTTTATATGTGGTATCTTTTGATTTCTTATCTCTTTTCACTTCAACTGTGGCAAAAACCTTATTTTCATCCCCCTTTTTTAAGAATAGGGGAGCTTTTATATGAATGCTTCCTATTATTTTCTCTTTTAAAAGAATATTACATTTAATTTCCTGACTTTCATTTTCCACTTTTTTTCTCTGGGTTATTTTAATTATCTTTTTAGAAAGTAATTTTGACTGGAAAATATTTTTTTCCCTTTCCATTGATATTAACTTTTTTGCCATGTTTTTATCTGAAGAGGATAGAATTCTTATCTTTTTTTGGAGAGATATCTTCTCATTTTTGATATTTTTTAGTGTTTCTTCAAGTTGTGATAACTTTTTTTGAAGGTCATTTATCCTTTTACCTTCTTCTTTTATCTTTGCCTTCATTGTCTTATTTGAAATGGAAAGATTCATAATGGATGTTTCTATTTCTGAGAGAATGTGGATTGACCTTTTCTTTTCCGTAGATATCCCAAGATTTAGGGCAATCTCTTTGATTTTTGCATCAAGCATCTTTTTATAACTTATGACATTTGAAACCATCTTTTCAGTTTCACTTTTATTTTGAGAAAGTATCTTTACTTTACTCTTAAGTGCCTCAAGTTGATTTTTTAGAGAGATAATTTCCCTTTTAAGCGACCTCTTTTCTTTTAAGTTTTCTCTGGTGTCGTTTTCAAGTTTTTTGAGTTTGTTCCTCAATATTTCAATTTCCGTTTCCCTTTTTTTTAGTTTAGAAGAAAGTTCCTCATAAATTGAAAAGTTTCCAATGACCATTCTTTCCAAACTTTTTTCACCTATTGAAAGGGAATTACTTATTTTTAAAAATAGGCTCTGATATAAATTGTCTATGAAGATTTTTTTTGCATCTTTAACACTTCTTCTTGAAAAGAGTTTTGAGAGTAAAAAATTTAGTTCACTTCTATTTATGGGCCTTTTTATCCTTATGGTGCCCTTTTTTGTCCTGTCAAAGGAGTAGAATTTAAACACTATTTCATCATTTTTAAATTTAATTTCTACGAAGGTTATTTTTTCTCCCGGCAAGAAGATTGGTTTCCCACTGTACTTTAAAATTGAGAGAAAGGATCTTGTGAGTTTTGTATCGTATACATAAAGTGGCACAAGTAGGGTATAGTTTTTGTGTAGATATATCATTTTTATGTTATTTTCATATGAGGAATCAAAGGTATACTGAGCAAAATTGAAAGTTGTAAATAAAGTTGAAAAAATTAAAATTGTAAAAATGACTTTTTTCATAGTAGAATTCTTCATCTAAATTAAGTGGTATTTTACCAGATATTTTTAAATTAAAAAGAGGTGATTTATGGAAAAAGTGGCTGAGGCTAATTTCCCTTCAAAATTTGGAAATTTTAAGATATATGGTTTTAAGGCAAAAAGTGGAAAGGAGTATGTGGTTCTGGGAAAAAATGTGGAAGATGATTCAATTATTCCCATTGTAAGAATTCACTCCCAGTGTCTTACAGGAGATGCCCTGGGTTCCTTGAGGTGTGATTGTGGAGAACAACTACAGGAAACCTTAAAACTTATAGAAGAAAATGGAAGGGGACTTTTGATATACCAGCCTGAAGAAGGTAGAGGTATTGGAATTTTAAATAAATTAAAGGCTTATGAACTTCAGGATAGAGGACTTGACACTGTGGATGCAAATGAAGAACTTGGATTTAAGGCAGATTTGAGAAGTTATGAGGAGTGCGCTCAGATTATCTCACATTTTGGTTTCAGGGAAATAAAATTTATAAGTAATAACCCGGAAAAGATAAAGGCCATAGAGAATATGGGAATAAAGATTGTAGAGAGAATTAAATTAAAATTTGAGAAAAATGAATTTGTGAAAAATTATCTTGAAGTAAAAAAGAAAAAAATGGGGCATTTATTTTAATCTTTTATCTCAGGCTCAGATTTTTTTATTTTGCTCTTTCTTCATTTTTAGAAATTAAGATTACCTTTTTTGAGGTAAAAGCGTTTAACTTCCCTCCTAAAAATTGTCCCACTATTGCAACCATTACAAAAAAGGGAATAAATTTCCATGATATTTTCCATGTGATTCTTAAAAATGCTATTAGTGGGATTGGAATGTGGATGTAGAGAAGTTTCATTTTTAATTTTTCCTGCCTTACTCTAAAAAAGCCGCATATTATGTTAAGTATAAATGTTATTGTGGTTAATACAGGTAATAGCATATTCCATCTACAACGGTTAAATTTTTAAGATAGAATTTTACAATAGAAAACAAATAATTTCTAAGATTCATTTTATTTTTTTGAAATATTTTGGAATAAATTTTTTTACCTGGTATCAACCATCCTTTTTTTTATAGGTTGAGTAAAGAAACTTGACATTTTTAATTTGAGAAAATATACTATAAATAGGATTATAGATAGGGAGGTAAAAAGTATGATTATAAGTGCTAATGATATCAAGGTAAAGGGGATAAGTTTTGTTGAAGGTCTTTTAAAAAAAGAAAAGGAAGTATATGTCACGGTAAGAGGTAAGAAGAAATTTGTTATTATTGACCTTCAGGAATATGAACATTTGAAGGAAGCTGAACTTGATAAAATAATAAGAGATGCGGAAGAGGATTATAAAAAGGGGAAAGTAATAAAAGAGAGCGCTGAAGAACATTTTAATAGATTAAAGATTTAATGTATCAACTTGTTTTTACAGAAACTTATCTAAAAAGAGAAAAAGAGTTCATAAGAAAGCATAGGGATTTAATTGAGAGATACAAGAAGGTATTGAGATTGCTGGAATTAAATCCCCATCATAATTCACTTAGATTACATAAACTGAAGGGAAAGTTCTCCGATAAATACTCGGTGTCAATAACAATGAGTTATAGGATTATATTAACATTTAGTATTGTTGAAAATGAAATTGTATTAATTGACATAGGTCATCACGACGAAATGTATTAAAAGGGGATATTCATGAATCTGTATAAATTTTTTTGAATTAAATCTTTTGCCTGACACCAAAATACTTTTTGCCTGGCACTTTTTTCAATTACATATATTTTTCTGTACTATTTTAAATACTTTTGCTTTTATATTTGTATTTTCAACCTTAAAATTTATTTTAAGTCTTTTGGGATAGACATTTAAAACCCTGGCATTTGAATCTGCTGAAAGATATTTCTTACCCACGACAATAAGAGGCATGGGGCATTTTACATTTTCTCCATTATCAAATTTTATTGCAAAAAACTCACTTCCGTAACCTTTTCTAAACGAAGAGGAACTACCACAAGCAACAACCTCTCCATTCCTTGTTTTACTTGAAAAAATTAAAGTGTCCGAACTTCCTTCTCCTATAATTTTATGCTCCAGAAGATTACCATTTTTGTCTATTTTAACAGTAATTGTATCCACCAAACCTTTGCCTCCAATACCTTCTCCTCCAGTGTCACCAAAACCCAGATATCCTTCATCTACTTTAACAAGGGAATAAATATGTCCCCCATAAAAGTTACCATGCCTTTTTTGCCAAACCACATTTCCTATTTTATCAACTTTAATAAACCACGGCTCCACTCCCCTTTCTCTTGAAGCAAATGTCCGGGTCCAACCTGCTGCCACAAATCCTCCATCTGAGGTTTCCACAACATCGCTTCCCTGTTCTTCTGATTTCCCCCCATAAAGTTTGTACCACTCGACTTTTCCCTTTGAGTTCACTTTAAGTAAAAAAAGATCATCCCAGGTAGAATCCCTTTTAATCGCATAACCTGTGATAATATAACCTCCATCAGAGGTAACCTTTATGCTTTCAGGTTTTTCTATTTTTTCCCTTATATATCCATATTGCCATTCTATATTGCCATTTTTATCAAGTTTTAGCAGGAATATGTCAAAGGCTGTTTTAAGATTTATAGAGGTTTGCCCAACGACTATAACACCCCCATCGGGTGTTTTTCTAACCTGATTAAAGAGTTCTCCATACTTACACCAGTAAACTTTTTGCCACAGGATTTTCCCCTGTTTATTAATTTTAATCACCCATATTTTGGGTAATCTAATTCCTCGAGGTGTCCAGGAAAATGAAGTCATTGCAGCAATATAGTTTCCATCAGTTGTTTCAACTACAAATGGATCCCTTTCTTCCCCTTTTGCAGGATAATATTTTGACCATATAATGTTGCCATTTCTATCTGTTTTTATCAGGGCAAAATCACCTTCCCTATCAAAAACTTTTGTTAAACCGCCTATAATATATCCACCATCCAATGTCTGAAATATTGATGTTGCCATGTCAAACTTTTTTGTTCCGTAAATTCTAACCCAGGAATCTGAGGAATAAATGTAAATGGAGAGGGCAAATAGTAAAAAAATAGATGATAAAATAAAAACTTTTTTATTCTTCATTTACTTCCTCCAAAAGGCACTAAAATTAAAAAACTTTCAAGCATTTTTATTATTCCTGCTAATATAATTACACAATTCTTTTAAAGTTTCAATCTTTATAATTTTTTGTGGGTTTTTTGGTTGTTAACTGTTGTTATTTGATATGGGGGATGAGAAACAATATTTTATTAACGGAAAAACCCGTGTACGATATTTTTATATTTTTACCTGACACCTTTTCCTGACACCTTTTCTCTTTTTGTGCGTGGGAAATGGTGTCAGGCAAAAGATGGAAATTTTTCTTTCACTTGACCCATAAAAATTTTAAAAGTATAAAAAAATTTAACCTTGAGTTTTTTGAATTCCACAGTGGGTTTCTTGAAACAGTTGTAAAATTAAACATTTAGACATGCTAATGGTGATTGCTTCACTGAATAGCCCTTCAATAATACAATGAATGGCATTTTTATCTAAGGGAAGTGGAGGGTATATCAGGTGAGAAAGAAGCATCTCTGACATTTTAAAAACTTAAAAATATTAAAAACCTTACTCCTCCCTTTTTCGTATTAATTCTGTTAATTTAACATTCGGGGTGTTTGTATGAAAAAATTTTTCTTTCTTTCTCTGATTATTTTTCTCTTTTCTTTTTTTGTAATGGGAAAGGGCTATTTAAAATTGGATGAATTATATGGAAGTATGAAGGCCCTCTCTTCCCAGAATTCTTCTATTTTAAAATTGGATACCCTTGGCAGGTCTCAAGGTGGAAATCCCATTTATGTTTTTGTGGTTGGTGGAAGTGAGAATGATGGAAAGTTCTATCCTTCAATATTTGTGGGTGCAAATTTTGAAGGCTACAGGGTTGATGGAACCTATATGGTGATTAACCTGTTAGAAAGGGTACTTTCAGACTACAAAAGTGGTAAACTAAAGAATTTTTTGACGCATCACAAAATCTATTTTGCTCCCCTTTTAAATCCAGATGTCTATGAAAATTATTTTTCAGGTGTAGAGAAACTTACAAATAATTTTCCTGTAAATGATGATTTAGACGAGGTAGTGGACGAAGATAGCCCTGAAGATTTAAATGGGGATGGATTTATAACCATGATGAGGGTCAAAGATGAGGATGGGAAGTGGATTGTGGATGAAAAAGATCCCAGAATAATGAAGAAGGCAGATGCAAAAAAGGGTGAGGTGGGTATTTACAAATTGTACACAGAAGGAATTGACAATGATGGCGATGGAAGGATAAATGAAGATGCAAAGGGAGGTGTCTTGCTCTCTAAAAATTTTCCACAGAAATTTCCATATTTTGAAAAAGATACTGGAATTTATCCCGCTTCTCAACCTGAGGTTAGGGAATTTATTGACTATCTTTTAAAGAAAAGGGATATATCCTTTGTCTTTTTATTTGGAAGTGAAAACATGTTGACTACAAATATTCCCTTTAATAAGGGTAACCTTGGAGGAGAAAGGGTAAAGGTGCCTGAGCGATTTGCCAGATATCTGGGACTTGATCCCCAAAGGGAATACACTTTAAATGAAATAGTTAAGATAATAAAAGAAAGTGGGTTTGGAAGAGGAAGAGATATTACTCCAGAAAAGGTTGCCCAGTTTTTTGGTTTTTCAACACCTACAAATATAACTCCCACCGATAAAAAATTTTATGATGAACTGAAGAAGGAATATGAAAAAATTGTTAAGGAAGAGAAAAGGGAGAAGAAATTTCCCTCCGGTGGTTCTCCTGCCCTCTGGTGTTATTTTCAATATGGAGTTTACACTGTAGAAGATGATATATGGTCAATTCCAGAGAATTTGGGTAAGGGAAAAAAGAAAGGGGTACTATCTCCGGACAATTTGAAAAAGATGAATGGGGAAGATTTTTTAAAACTTGAGGATTCAAAGATAAATGATGAATTGAAAAAAATTGGTGCCCCTTCCTTTGTAAATGCTAAGATGCTAAAAGAAGCAGTTAAATCAGGTAGACTTACACCGAAAAAAATAGGGGAAATGATAAAAAAGTTTAAAAATAAAAAAAGTGCAGAAGGTGGATTTAAAAAACTTGAGGAAAAGTATAAATTATATGAAAAGTATTATGGTAATGATTTTTTCATCCCGTGGAAAACCTTTAAACATCCTACACTTGGGGAAGTTGAGATTGGTGGATTGAAACCCTTTGTTGGAAAAGTGCCTCCCTTTAATCTGGTTAAAGAAAGGGTGGATGGGGAATATAAGTTCTTTACAGGTTTACTCGGAAAATTTAAAGATGTGGAAATTTCAAAAGTAAAGGTTGAAAAGAAGGCAGATGGAATCTTTAAGATCTCCTGCTATGTAAAAAATAATTGCGATCTACCAATTTTTACAGATTTTGCAAGTAAGTTTAGTGTGGTAAATCCCATTTCAGTGCAGTTGCTAACAGATAATGGAATTAAAATAATAAGTGGTAAGCCCTTGCAGAAAATTACTCAAATTGAACCTCACAACCAAAAGAAGGTCAAATGGTTGATTTCTGGAAAAGAAGGCAGTGAAATTACTTTAAGACTTTACTGGGATAGATGGGGTGAGATTGTGAAAAAGGTTCTTTTAAAGGAGGAATAAGAATGAGAAAAACCATTTTAACATATATTTTTACCTTTTTTCTCTTTACCTTTTTATTTTCTCAAAAGGTAACTCTGAGATATGATAAATATTATGATTATGAGGCGCTTGGAAAGGCACTTCAAAAACTTTGTAAATTACATCCCAAAATTTCTTCACTTGAAGTTTTAGGTAAATCTTCACAGGGAAGAAATTTGTATCTCGTCAAAATTTTTAATCCAAAAACTGGCAATGAGTTTGAAAAAACGGGATTTTACATTGAGGGAAATATTCATGGGAATGAAATTCAGGCTTCTGAGGTTGCCCTTTACACAATAGATTATATTCTCACCAACTATGATAAAAACCCTGAGATTAAAAAACTTGTGGATAGATATGTCTTTTACATTCTTCCATCATTCAATATAGATGGGAGGGAGAACTTTATCCACAACTTAAATACAAAGGATAGTTCCCGTTCTGCAATGGTGAAAATAGATGACGATAAGGATGGCAGGGTGGATGAGGATGGATATGAGGATTTAGATGGAGATGGGGAAATACTCACCATGATAAAAAAGGTTAAATATGGAAATTATGTAAAAGATAAGAAGGATCCAAGGATTTTGAGAAGGGTAAAACCGGGAGAGGTAGGTGATTACATAATATTGGGATCTGAGGGGATAGACAACGATGGAGATGGAAGGGTAAATGAAGATCCCATTGGATATCTCGATATGAACAGAAATTTTGGATACAACTGGATGCCATCATATATTCAGATGGGGGCAGGAAAATATCCCTTTTGCACAAGTGAACTTGAATCAGTTAGAAAATTTTTAATGTCCCATCCAAATATTTTAATTTTTGAAGACCTGCACAACTACGGTGGAATGTTTTTAAGGGGCCCGGATGCAAAGACTTCTCCTCCATTTCCCCCAATGGATAAAAATGTCTATGACTTTCTGGGAAAAGAGGGGGTGGAAATTGTCCCTGGATATAAGTATTTAATCTCCTATAAAGATCTGTACAATGTATATGGAGGCTCCACGGATTTTGCCTACTATCTACTTGGTGCATATTCCTTTACAGTTGAACTTTACACACTTCAGAGGGATTTTAATAAGGATGGAAAAGTGTCTGATAAAGAGAGGATGAAGTGGAATGATGAACTTTTAATGAAGGAGTATTTTAGACCCTGGAAGAAATTTCACCATCCCCAGTTTGGAGATATAGAACTTGGTGGGTGGGTCAAGATGAGTACGAGAATTCCACCGGGATTCAGGCTTGAACAGATGTGCCACAGGGTATTTTCCTTTTTTATGTATACTGCTCAAAATCTTCCACAGGTGACATTTGATGAAGTTAGTGTGAAAAAAATATCTAAAAATACTTATATGGTAGATTTTACATTGATAAATAAGGGAAAAATTCCAACCTTCACACAGATTGGAAAAATAAAAAAGGTGCACAGATCTGATTTGCTCTTTGTGAATGGCGGAAAACTTGTATCTGCAGAATTTAGAGAAAGTAGAGAACCTGAAATTTTCAGTGATGTTAAATTATATGGAAATAAATTTAAAATTAATCTTCCACTTAAGGGGTTGACTCCCTTTCATTACAGAATAATTGTCAATAGCAACAAAAAGAAAGTAAAACTCATATATTCATCTCTTAAAGGTGGTAAAGTTGAAAAGGAAGTAAGTTTGATGTAAACAAAGAGAGGCTTTTGCCTCTCTTTATCCCTCCGCGATTGATTTTTTGAAAAAGGCTTTTTAACGGCGAAATGAATAAAAATTAGGGAATTGAGCCAGAATTATTTCCTACAAAGTAGATGTCTTATTGTAATTGCCTTAAATTCACTAAAAATTGC